>Ga0207684_10001143_pt1 | contig 29644 bp, 24 predicted proteins | sample KBSK5501metaG_FD_184342 | JGI IMG/M metagenome (GOLD analysis project Ga0207684, IMG submission 184342) | Corn, switchgrass and miscanthus rhizosphere microbial communities from Kellogg Biological Station, Michigan, USA - KBS K5-50-1 metaG... | ecosystem: Host-associated > Plants > Roots >...
GTTGTATGACCCGGAGGTCCATCAGCGGCATCGTCAGGGACAGTATCGACCGCTGAAATCGACGCCCCTCCCGAATACGATTACCGTGCTTCATCCTTTATCCTCCGAATGATTCCATATGTCTGAGGGTCTTTCCTTCTATTTTTTCTTCTCAGTACCACTCGCACTTCCGTGCGTCATGATGGTGTCTACGAGGAGTGTAACTGAAGAGAGAGGGAGAAGACAGGATACAAAAGGAGTATATGCAGGGTTATTTTTACCGGGGAATATGAGTGAGAGGCTAGTGAGTTTGAGGGCTCACTGCTGTCTATTCGCTCCTAAAGAATTTTTCCAACCGAATAGGGTAATCATGAGTGTCGGGACGCAAGCGTCCGGAACGTCCTGTAGGGACAAGGGGAGAGGTTGGGTGGATGTGGGGGCCTTGTGCTTGTCCTCGTCCGGGTGAGGTAATCCCATGGGGCAGCTCCAAAGCCACCAGGACAAGCACAAGGCCCCCACCCTGCCCCGCATCCGCCCCTTGTCCCTACAGAACGGGGCTACATCATTACCCGATTCGGTCGTCAATATTCATCAGGAGATTGAGAGTCCTGGCTTGGGCGATGGCTTGGGTGCGGCTCTGTACTCCCAGTTTGCCGCAGATGTTCAAGACGTGCTTCTTGACCGTGTTCACACTGAGCACTAGGTGACGGGCGATCTCGCGGTTGGATGCACCATCCATGAGCAGGCGCAGCACCTCGCGTTCGCGTCCGGTCAGGGCCTCCAGGAGCGGACTGGAGCGCAGGGACATGGGATCAAGAGTCGTTGCGGCCTTTTCACCGGAGACTTCTAGCAAGGTCGCGACGTATCCTCCTGGTGCTATCGTGTGTTTCCGGGCCTGACGCAGTAAGGCCACCATTGGTGCTCCTTCATCTAGGAAAAGGCGGATGAAGCCCTCGGGTTCGGCCAGAACCAAGGCCCGAACCAGAGCTGCGAGAGCCTCTGCGAGGTCGCTTTGGACCTGCAAAGCCAGTGCACGTAACAGGAGAACTTCCAGCACACTGCGCATGCGGCCTTTGGCTTCAGCATCCTCTCCAAGGCGCTCCAGCAAGCCCAACGCCTCTGAGAGGAAAGGCCCTGTTGGCTGCGCTCGCCCCTGGGCAATGCGTACCCGCACCAGGATCAGATATTCTTGCTCACGCGCGTAGCTTAGCTCATCCCTGGAGACAAGCCACTCGTCTCGGCCCAGCGTAGAGCCGCCGCCAGGTCATCCTGAGCCAGTGCCACCTGCGCCCGCACGGCTGCTCCGCGAGCCAACAGGGCAGGGGCAAAGCCGCGTTGCTGACCTAGTAGCGCGAAAGCATCGAGGGTCTGGAGTGCCCGGGTGCTCCGCCCCCAGGCCTGCTGGAGGCGAGCCAGGGCCAGGTAGCCCCGCATGATCATCTCGGCTTCCGCTGTCACCGCGTCCCGGTCCAGGTCCATACCCTGCTCCAGAAGCTGCTCGGCTCTCTCGAGCTGGTTCCACTCCCGCAGCAGCTCGCCCAGGATGAAGTAGTAGTCTATACCGTTGAGCAAGGCTTGCAGTCCCTCGTGCCCAGACGCCAGGTGCCTCACCTGCTCAATAGTACTGGCAGCCTGGCGCAGCCTCCCCTGCAACAGCTGCATCCGGGCCAGGTTGGAGATACTTCTCAGGGTTGTCGGGAGATTGCCCAGGTCACGCACCGATGCCACCGTGGCCATGACAAGGCGCTCTGTCACAGGAGTCATCTCCCCATCCACCAGATAGGTGCTGGCTGCTGTCACGAGCGTACCTTGACGTGCCATGCGAATGAGGGGCGTCTCCTCCACCTCCGGCATCAGTTCGAGTGCCTGATGTGCCAGGGGGACACCCCGTTCGTGATCGCCGATGAAGCGCGCCAGGTTGCCGCGGGACGCAGCTATCAGGCACAGGACAGACCGTCGCAGACCGGCGGCCATCTCCTGCTCGAGACAGCGTTCAGCATCCTGGAGACGAGCTGAAGCCTGCTCCAACTGATGCATGATCATCAGCGTGGTGGCCTGCATGATGCAGAGGATGGGATGGGCACGGATGAGTGCATCGGGCAGCCTGTTCAGCCAGCCGAGTAATGCATGGAACTTGCTGGGAAAGTTGGTGAGCCAGGCGTACTGCTCAATCAGGCGGACAGCTTGCTCGATATCGGGAACGGCCAGCGCATGGGTTATTGCCTCGTCGAACAGCTGGTGCTGCTCGAACCAGCCGCAGGCCCGGCGGTGCAGTTCAGGAACCAGGGCAGGTTGTGTTTGCCGCAGACGGGTGCGCAATACTTCGGCAAACAGCTGATGGTAGCGATACCACTGCCGTTCATCGTCCAGGGCGACCAGGAACAGGTTGCTCCGCTCGACTTGCGCCAGCCTCGCCTGGCTATCGTCTCGCCCGCGTACGGCATCACACAAGGGTCCACAGAGGCGATCCAGGATGCAGGTCTGCACTAAAAAGTCCTGCACCGCTGCTGGTTGGCGCATGAGGACTTCTTCAACAAGGTAATCAACCACGTAGCGATGGTTGCCGGTGAAGGCGTCGATGAAGCCGGCCACATCGTCGCGACCTTGCAAGGAGAGGGCGGCCAGTTGCAGCCCGGCAATCCAGCCTTCGGTGCGCACCTGCAAAGCGGTTACCTGCTCGGCTGACAGCGGCAGTCCCATTACCTCTGTCAGAAATGCTGCGGTTTCCTCGACGGTGAAGCATAAGTCAGGAGCATGGAATTCGGTCACAGTCCCCCGCGCACGCAGACGTGCCAGGGGCAGCAGTGGATCGCTGCGACTAGCGATGACGAGGTGCACATTCGGTGGCAGGTGTTCCACGAGATAGGTGAGCGCATCGTGGATGGGTTGAACCTCGATATGGTGAAAGTCATCCAGCACCAGCACGGTGTCTGTGGGGAGCTCGATCAGGGCATTCAGCAGGATCGTGAGCACAGCCTCGATCGGCGGGGGCGGCGAGGCGTACAATTGCGCCAGGGGAGTCCCGCCCACCCCCGGATGCAGCGTATTGAGGGCGGTAAGGACATAGGTCCAGAAGCGGATGGGATCGTTATCACTCGCATCGAGTGAGACCCAAGCCAGGGGCCAGGCATCGCGGTCGGCCTCAGCAGACCAGGCATGGAGGAGGGTCGTTTTGCCCCAGCCAGCAGGGGCTGCGAGAAGGGTGAGTGGGCCCCGGATGGCAGCATGCATCCGTTGCGTGAGCCGTGGGCGCGATACTATATGCAAGCGGGCCGACGGGACCGAGATTTTCGTCGTCAGCAGGTGGAGGGACAACGTACCGGTGGCAGAGGAGGGTGGAGTGGTAGCAGGAGCGTGAGCAAGACGGAGCGAGTCGGGTGGCTGCGGTCTCGTTGTTCGCTCTGCCGCAAGCCTGACAGCCGCTTCATGAAGCCGGGGTCGGCCTCGTTGACGGATGCCTTCCGGGGCTTGTTGATCATAGAGCTGTAACGCAGCTAACGTGCTGTACCAGCGACCCTGGCGCTTGATCGCCTCCAGTTTGCCCTGGCGAACCAGGAGTCCCAGCTAATTGGGATCACGTCCCGTTGACCGCGCGAGCTCTGGCAATGGTTGATAGCGTTCATCGGGCGGGGCATTGCAAGCTTCCAGGTAAAAATCTAAACCAGCTTCAACTGCTTGACCAATCAGATTGACGATCGGGTTGTATTTGCCCTGGTCAGCAGCTCTGAGTGCGCTACGATGGCGTTCAGCCCAGCTTCTGAGCAAAAACGCAGGCGCATAGCCATCACGCATCAAGAGAAGATTCAGCAGTAATCGCCCTATTCGACCATTGCCATCCTCAAAAGGATGAACGGCGACAAACCGATGATAGGCTAATGCAGCACGTATCACAGGTTCATAGAACAGCCCATCGCCTCTCAACCACGCGATCCATTGGGCTACCATTGTAGGTACCTGTGTAGAGTGGGGCAGCGCCAGGTCACTTCCACAGATGCGGTCAGGGGTGGTGCGGAACTGCCCAGCAGTTGGATTCAGCGTCTTAAGCACGAGGGAATGCAACGTGAGGATCGTCTCAATGGTGAAAGGAGTGGTTGTCTCAACCAGGGTGCGTAAGTAATCAAATGCCTCGGCATGGTTGGTGGCTTCCAAGTGTTCATGAAGCGAGTGGCCACCAATGGCGATCCCTTCCTCGATCACGATCTGCGTTTCGCGCAGATTGAGTGTATTCCCCTCAAGAGCATTACTGTGGTATGTTAACTGGATTCGTACATCCTCGTGCAGGCGCTGGGTGATTCCGGGACGGAACGGGCGGTAGCTATCAAGTGTGGTTTTCTTCCGAGATAACCGTTCTGCCAGACGTTTGTCGAGTCGTGGTTGGTTGGGCAGTGGTTCATCGCGCAGGGTGGCTCCGGCTACACGTAAAATAATTCTATTGATTTGGTTGCTACAGACAAATCCAATAGAATTATATTCCTTCGGGTTCCTTGATGCAACGTTGCAAAAGTCTTCCAGCAATCACGGCCACTGACTGTTACCGATTTTGTGATATACTTAAGCAGAGTTTTATGGTTCTGACGCTTTCGCGTGTCAGCAATGAGGATCACTGATTTATGCTGCAATGAATACATACTGTCTACGTGGGAGACGCACTCTCCTCCTTACTCCCGCAGAGCATTTGAAGAACCTTTGTATGAGGGTGGGTAGATAACACCGTTGGAGCAATCATCCGTATCGTCGCAAATCGCTCGCAAACACCATTTGCCGGCTCCACTCACACCACTTATAGGGCGCGAACAGGAGGTGGACGCACTCCAGCAGCTTCTCCGCCGCACCGGGGTACGCCTGGTAACGCTCACTGGTCCTGGCGGTGTTGGGAAAACCCGCCTGGCTTTGCAGGTTGCTAAGGGCTTGATTGAGGATTTCGCCGAGGTCTTCTTCGTCCCGCTCTCCTCTCTTCTCGACCCTGCTCTCGTTCCCTCCGCCATCGCCCGGGTGCTCGGACTGAAAGAAGCTGGGACACAGACCCTACCCGAGCAGCTCAAAGCGTACCTGCAGCAGAGACATCTCTTGCTCGTGCTTGACAATTTTGAGCACGTGCTGCCTGCTGCCCCGCTCATCTCAGAACTGCTGGCAGCCTGCCATGCTTTGCAAGTACTGGTGACCAGCCGGGCGGTGCTTCATCTCTCTGGTGAGCACCAGTTCCCCGTCCTTCCATTAACGTTGCCTGATCTGGCGCCTCTACCCCCTCTCGACAACTTGGCGCAGACGCCAGCGGTGGCCCTCTGTCTTCAGCGCATGCAGAGCGCTCGGCCTGATTTTCAACTGACTGAGGCCAACGCGCGTGTCGTGGCAGAAATCTGTACGCACCTGGATGGTCTGCCCCTGGCCATCGAGTTGGCAGCGGCTCGGATCAAACTGCTTTCGCCTCAGGCCCTGCTGGCACGCATGGAGTACCGACTTCCTTTGTTGACAGGAGGGACACAGGACCTGCCGACACGGCAGCAGACCTTGCGCAACACCCTGGAGTGGAGCTATTCCTTGCTGAACTCAGATGAGCAGCGCTTGTTTCGACGCATGGCCGTCTTTGTAGGAGGGTGCACGCTCGAAGCGCTAGAGGCAGTGTGTAATCGAGAAGAGGTGAGTACCCTGGAGATCCTTGATCGGGTAGGATCCCTGCTTGACAAGAGTCTACTCTATCAGGGAACACAGGGAGGGAGCGAGCCACGCTGCATGATGTTAGCAACCATTCGGGAGTACGCATTGGAGCGCCTCAGGGAGAGTCGAGAAGAAGATGGCATTTCTGCTGCCCACGCTGCCTACTTTCTGACATTCGCCGAAAGGGGCGATCTAGCGCTGCGTGGGCCTGAGCAGGATGGATGGTTGAACCAGTTAGAGGCTGAACAGCACAATCTGCGCAGGGCATTGCACTGGTTCGTAGAGCAGGGAGAAGCTGAGGGCGCATTGCGCTTGAGTAGTGCGCTCTCCTGGTTCTGGTATCTGCACGGGTATTTGCGTGAGGGCTGCGGATGGCTTGAGCGGGTACTGGCGTTGCCCGGAGCGTCTGGACGCACCAGGTATCGAGCAAGGGCGCTGTATAGCGTTGGGGGGCTGGCCCGCTTCCTGGGAAACTTCACGCGCGCGCGCTCCCGCCTTGAGGAGAGCCTGGCGCTCTGGCGAGAATTGGGAGATCGGCTGGGGTGCGCCTATACCCTGGCCAGGTTAGGAACAGTGTTGAAGCTCCAAGGGGACCTGGTCGTGGCACATGGGTTGCTAGAGGAGAGCGTGGCCCTCTTTCGGGAGGGAGGGGATAAGTGGGGTCTGGCCCTGGCGCTGTTCGGGCTGGAGGAGGTAGTCACCTCCGAGGGTGATCTTCCCTCAGCGCACAGTTGGCTGCAGGAAAGCCTGGCGCTGTGGCGAGAGGTAGGTGATACGTGGGGCCTGGCTTTGGCGCTCGGTGGTCTAGGCGAAGTGATGCGCTATCAGGGCGACTATGAGCAGGCTGCGAAGTTCTATGACGAGAGCCTGGTCCTCTTTCGGCACCTGGACAACAAGTGGCGGATTGCTTATGTGCTGCACAATCTTGGACATGTGGCGCGGGCTCAGGGTAACTACGAGGGGATGGCAGCCCTCTTCGAGGAAAGTTTCGTCCTGTTCGGAGAACTCGGGCATAAGGCAGGCATCGCGGATTGCCTGGCGGGATTGGCAGCCGTGGCTGGCGTACAGGGACAACTGGAGTTAGCGGTCCAGCTCTTTGCGGCGTCACAAGCCCTGTTCGATGCGCTTGGTGTTCGCCTGGATCCTGCGGATCGTGCCGAAAATGATCGCAATCTGGCAGCAGTACGCACCCAGCTTGACGAGGCCACCTTCACGGTTGCCTGGACGCAAGGCCAGCAGATGACGTGGGAGCAGCTCCTCGCTGCGCCCGAACAGGTGAAACGGGAGCAGGGTCTTCCAACTCCCCAGCCAGCTTCACCCCGTGTCCTCTCTCAGGTACAGGGACCTCCATCCACAGCGTATCCGGCTGGGCTCACGGCTCGTGAGGTCGAGGTGTTACGTCTTGCAGCACAAGGACTAAGCTATGCGCAAATAGCCGAGAGGCTCATCATCAGTGCCCGCACGGTCGATGCTCACTTGCGCTCGATCTATGGCAAGCTCGGCGTGACTTCACGCAATGAGGCCACTCGTGTCGCAAGAGAACACCAACTCCTCTGAGAAAAGCGTCGTAAGTACGTCGCCCGGCATGCACAAGCCGCAGGGGTTCACCCCACACCATTCTCTAGGGAGAGCAGTGCTTCCCAGTGACACAGATTAGGGAAAGCAATAGGGAGTGCTCCCGATGTGCAACGCCCGCGAGCCAGGTAGACTGTATCCAGGGCGAGGAGCAGCCGTTTTGGCTCTTGCTCCCCGCAAAAGATGTGGACAGAATCACGAGAAATGGGAGACAGGATCATGCCCAATGCAGACAAAACAGTGCTCATCACAGGGGCAACAGGGCAGCAGGGCGGGGCCGTCATCCGCCATATGCTGGCCAAAGGATGGAACTTGCGAGCCCTGACTCGCAACTCTAGCAGTGGTACGACCCTGAACCTGCCACGCCAAGGCGTCGAATTGGCGCAGGGAGATCTCGAAGACCTGGCATCCCTGGAGCATGCCGCCCACGGGGTGTACGGCATCTACAGTGTCCAGAACTTCTGGAAAGTCGGTGCGAAACGTGAGGTACAGCAAGGCAAGAACCTGGCGGACGTGGCAAAGAAAGCCGGTGTGGAGCATTTCGTCTACAGCTCCGTTGGCGGGGCGGAGCGGAACTCAGGCATCGGCCATTGGGCGACCAAGTGGGAAGTTGAACAGTATATTCGCCAGCTCGGCCTACCGGCGACGATGATCAGGCCGGCAGCCTTTATGGAGAATTACTACCTCGAAGAGCCTGAAATCGGCATCTCACCGTTTACAAGAGAACAACTACTCGAATTGCTTCAATCAAATACGAGCCTGTTGCAGGGCAAGTTCACGGACGCCGTCCGTGCCAACAAGCCGTATCAGACAATCGCTGTCGACGATATCGGCGCCTTTGTGGCCCTGGCGTTTGATCACCCTAAAGAGTTCATTGGACAGGTACTGGAGATTGCAGGAAGCGAACTGACCAATCCCCAGGCTGCCGACGTCTTCAGTCGTGTCCTTGGCAAGCCGGTCGAGTTTCAGGAGCTTCCCATGCCGGTGGTTCGAAGCGTGCTGGGCGAAGAGTACTATCAGATGTACCGCTGGTTCAATGAGGAAGGGTTCGGAGCGAACATTGCGGAACTGCGTCGCCGCTACCGCGAGGTGCATCTCCATACGTTAGAGGAATGGTTGCGCAGCGAAGGGTGGCAAAAGCATGCCAGACGAGTTCAGGCTCCAACAGAGTGATGCGCAAACAGGAGGGCATTTCGCTCTCGTATGTAACGAATCGGCGCCAGTTGAGTCTATACCGGGTCCGAGAATTTGGATGACAAAAGGGGCTACGGTAAGATGCCCGCAGGAGAAGGAGTTCGATCATGCCGCAGGCACGCACAATTTCAGCCGACTTTCCCTACACCTCGCATTACATCGAGATTCATGGTTCAAAATTGCACTATGTGGATGAAGGATCAGGGGATCCTATCCTGTTTCTCCATGGGAATCCTACTTCCTCCTATCTGTGGAGGAACATTCTTCCCTATGTGACCCCTGTGGCTCGCGGCATCGCTCTCGACCTGATTGGGATGGGCAAATCCGAGAAGCCAGACATCGAGTATCGCTTTTTTGACCATGTCGCCTATGTCGAAGGCTTCATTGAACTGATGGGGTTGAAGAACCTTACCCTGGTTATCCACGACTGGGGTTCTGCCCTCGGCTTCCATTATGCGATGCGCCACGAAAACAACATGAAAGGACTAGCTTTCATGGAAGCGATTATGGCTCCTGCACCCAGTTGGGAGGTCTTTCCAGCAGAATCAAAAGCTCTCTTCAAAGCCTTCCGTACGCCTGGGGTGGGCTGGGACCTGATTGTGAACCAAAATATGTTCATCGAGAAGTTTTTGCCGGCAGGGGTGGTCAGAGCACTGACCGAGGAGGAGATGAACCATTACCGGGAGCCCTTCAGGGAGGTCAAAAGTCGCAAGCCCCTCTGGCGCTGGCCGAACGAAATTTCCATTGCGGGTGAGCCCCCGGACGTGACCGAAGCGGTTGCTTTCTACAATCAGAAGCTCCAGGAGTCAGAACTGCCCAAACTCCTGTTCTACGCAACCCCTGGTACGATCATGCCAGCCCCCATCGTCGAGAGGACTACAGCTCATCTGAAGAATTTGAAGACGGTGGATGTTGGTCAAGGTATTCACTTTCTTCAAGAGGATCATCCAGACCTCATTGGATCAGAACTGGCTAGCTGGTACCGCACGCTCTGAATGTGCTTCAACTCAATACTCCAGGATGTTCAGTGTTCGGACTTTGGCAATAGCCTGCATGCGGCCCTGCACGTTGAGCTTGCTACAAATATTGAAGATGTGCTTTTTCACTGTGTTGACGCTGAGGACCAGCTGATCATCGAGCACACTCGGAAGAGATTAGCGTACCATATGACTTCTCTGCCATCTGGGGGCTACGAGTTAAACCAGCGGTCGATCTGCTCGCGTGAGTCGAAGTATCCAGTCGGGAACCGAGCCGATCCTTCTGGCATCGGCTCGTTTTTGGGCGCCGATCCCTCTGGTAGCAGAAACGCGAATTTCTTCACGCCAGCCCGGTTGTATTGCGGAATGATGTGCTCCTCTCTCCACGGCCCCGTGTGTGCACCAGGGTGATGGTGAAACGCTCGCGTATCGATCAGTGTGAAAGGAACGTGGTACTGCTCCACAGAGGCAGCATAGCGCTCCAGCCACCTCATGTAATCATCATCGTTCATGGACTCGGTCTCCGCAAGCCAGCGAAGCTCGAGAATGTTCCGGGCGTCATCGTATAACATGACGCCAAACCTGTCTTGATACAGTTGTGTCTCCATGTCTCAAAATCTCCTGTTTTACGCAGAGCAACAAGCGTCGAAATAAAAAGATGGGAGAAAAATGAGAAGAGAAGCGCGTATTTCTTGCTGTTCTTCTCATCTTCTTTGCAGTGAGCAAGAGCCAAAATAGCCGCTCCTCGCCCTGGGTACAGTCTACCTGGCTAGAGGGCGTTGCACATCGGGAGCATTCCCTATTGCTTCCCCTACCTCATGTCACCAGGAAAAACTGCTCTCCCTAGGGAATGGTGTGGGGTAAACCCCTCGCAGTTCGCAAAAGGAATACTCAGATCGTCAAAAGAGGCCAGCGCCGATCTGCGCGACGCAGCAAATCATAAGGAAGTGACAACTTTTCTCCTATGTGCGTGAAAACGAGTACTGCTCAATGAGCCTGTGGAGGCTGTTTGTGCCGTATAAGCGATAATGTAGCACCCAGCTACCCTCCAAGCAGGCCATCGCAGGTTGGCATTCCGAGTATTGGTTACGTGAATTCTCCTGTAGAGGGAGAAGCGGGCCGGTAGTGCTCGTGTGCAGTCCTAGCTGCTTCCCATCCTTTGCCAGGTGCTTCCCAGGTGGTCCCCGCCTTGTTTCGACGCATCCGGCCCAAGTCCGACCTTGCCACCACGTGCTGGAAAGGCCACTGCTGGCTCCTGCGGCTGTCTACGAAGAGAATGGTTCACGTGTCACGGCAGGCGAGCACACCTGTTGTTCCGGGCGCCAGGAAATCATCCCGCTTCTGCCTGGAGTGCAGGTGTAGGGTCTGCGCAAACCCACAAGTGGTCCTGCTTGCCGCCTTTTCCTGTCCCCTGTCCAACTACTACCCGTTGTTGTACCGCTCTTCTATGCTACGCTTGTTGTGCGCCAATGAGACCAGCAGCGCACAGCGGACCAGCCGCGTCCTTCCCCGCACCTGTAGACAGTATGCAGGGAAGAGGCAGGGAAAGGTCGCTGGGCAGGTGGCGACCACGCACCTCCGCAAGCTCTCTTGCTGCCAGGATGTCATCGCGCCTCTGTCGTAGGAAAGTACCTGTATCGTTACGCGTCTTGCTGTCCACGCTGCTGATGCGTATGAAGAAGAAGGCGACGGATCGTTTCATGCGAGACACCATAGGTTGCTGCTACGGTGCGCAGGGGTTCCTTCTGCTCCACCACACGATGAATGATCAGCGGCCAGTGTTCAGCGGGAATACCGTATGTGGGGTGTTTTGGCCCTGGTCGCCGTTTGCTAACCATCGCAGGAGGGCTGACGTCATGTGCTTCGTCGTGAGCGAGCAAGTCTTGTATCTTGAGATACAGTTTGCCCGACGGGGCAAGGAAGAGATATAAAATTGGCGACAGCGTAGTCGAAACCCGTCGGTTCCGGTTCGATTATTTATTCAACTTTCTAGTATTATTGGACGTTTGTTCTTTCGCCTCACCGTCTCCTCCCTGCGCTGGCTCTCTTGTCTCTGCGTTCTCACACACGCTCTTCAGTGATGCATTGCTGATGCCTCCTATGCATACTAGCTCAGCAATAATGGGCCTTCAGTTCGTACTTTTCTCGCATCATCCTCGAGTAGGGTAGCCAGCCGGCGAGGTGGCATGGCTGCTCCTTCTCCGTCTGGCTCCCTCCGAATGAAGTAGGGCACCGGCGAGGTGCCTTACGGTCCTTTTCCATTGCCCCCTTCCCAAACGACACGGGCAAGTTTCCCTGCATGTCGCTTTCCAGAGCAACAGGCCCAAGCCAGTGGGACTCAGAAAGGACTTATGCATTGCGCGGCCTCTCAACCCCTTGCCATGAAGGCCTATCTCTCCTGCCACCCTTCGCCCTGTGAACGACCTTCTCGTCCTCCCTGATGGGACGTGACCCCCACGACTCACTATGGTGGCTCTGTCACCTTGCCGCTCGCGCGGTTTAGGCGATCCCGCGGTACGTCGTTGTGATACGTGCTAGCTCCCCTTAGAGCCTCGACTCATCCCTTGAGTGACCTCGTTGGTCATCGTTCACACTCAAGGAGTGTACCGGCCTCCGGTTCATGCCAATACAGAGCGTGACATCGGTTTCAAGCGTTCTTCCGATGAGTGGGCACAAACACCACATCAGGATTCGAGTTCAAGCAATCCAGCTTTACTCATAGGGAGCGGGTCCTACAGATGCCCTGTTCTACCACGCTTTCGAACATGCACCGCTTGCTCAGTCTGCTCTTGTCCCCTTCAACTTTCGCATCCGGGTAGACTGATAACCCAGGAATTCCTCCTCAATTCCTCCTGCTTGCAGCAGGGATACCACAACGCGCCTCACGGCGCACACCGGACTTGCACCTTTAAGCGCATCCGGCTCTCCAGTGGCTGACCGCCACTCGGCTTCAGGATCTTGCACATCTCGTGCCCTTCCTCCTTTGAACGGTCATCCACCTGTCCCCCTTCCCCGTGTCTCGGGCGTTACCTCGAGCAGTTGAGTACTATGGGGACTCCGTCGCCCTGAGAGTCTCCTCTTGTAGGCGATCCCGCATTGACGCTCATGAGACGTGTAGTGCGTGTAGGTGCCCCTTTCGTTCCCTTCACCCTGCCCGTTGCAGGTCGCTGGCCGCAGAGAGCCTTCGCCGGTCATCCGTTCAAACCGACTCGTACGGCGTTGTCGCTTCAGATGTGCTGCGACAGGTGTGGCAAGACACCGCTGGAAACTGGGGTTCAACCAATGCAGGCTTCACCCTGCGCACAGGACTTGCGGAGCGGCGTCTTACACATCTTCCGACGCCTCCGCTTTCCCGCCATGCTCATTTCCCCCTGGCCTTTCGGCGTAAGGTCGGGCGGGTGTCCTAAAAGGCTTTGTTGCTCTCAACCTTTTGCCCTTCAAGGGCTATCTCATAAGCGCCGAAACGGCGCACACAGATATGCCAAGTAGCCAGCACAAGCTTCTGGGCGATCCTTGCCTTGCACTAGCTCTCTGTGACTTCGTTGCTGGTTACTGGTGAGGCATAGGATCACAGCGCTCTGGCCGCTTTTGTCTGCCTGTCACACGTGCTCCGGATCGATTACTTTATCTATCGATTCTCTCAATGATAGATCTGGAACGATAGATTTCCTCTTTCCTCCTGTTTTGGAATGGATATCTCAAGTAGCCAGGGCAGTATCACCTGCTCCTAAATTTTATGCAATACGGATGGGCAATTGTGCGTCGGCACGCAGGTAGAGTGGAATGCGGTCCAATGGTGCCTCAGCTACGATGCGCTGACCGCCGTCAAAGGTCTGCCTGCTCCAGGCATCGGTCCAGGTTGTTCCAGCGGGAAGGTACACTTCATGGGTGCGCGCTCCCTCCGTTAATATTGGGGCCACCAGCAGGTTCGGGCCGAAGAGAAACTGATCATCAATGCTCGCACACGTCTCATCTCTCGGAAAATCGAAGAAAAGCGGGCGCATAGGCGGAATTCCTTTCTCATGGGCGAGGAGCATTTGCTCCAGGATGTATGGGCGTAGTCGCTCACGAAGGAAGAGAAGATCTTTGATTATCGTGTATGCTTCATCGCCGAAGGACCAGGCTTCATTTGGTCCGCCAGTGCTTACCATCGTTGACGCCTCTGGTGTCGGAAGGCGATAGCCGTGCAGTCGGAACAGTGGACAGAAGGTGCTGTACTGGAACCAGCGGATGAGGAGTTCGCGAAAAGCGGGCGACTCAGGATCACCGCCGTAGAAGCCGCCGATATCGGTGGTCCACCAGGGAATGCCGCTCAGGCCAATGTTCAACCCGGCACGGACCTGTGCCTGGAACGCCTCAAACGTACTGTTGATATCGCCCGACCAGATAGCCGCACCATAACGCTGGCTCCCTGCCCAGGCGGAACGGCATAAATTGAGAATAGCTGTCTCACCGGCATCGCGTATACCCTCGTAGAAGCCGCGCGCATGCAGCAGAGGATACGCATTGGCGACAGCCAGCCCGTTGCCCAGGTGGAAGCGTAAGTTATCTGGGTCCATGGGAAACATCTCCGGTTCGCACGCATCAAGCCACCAGACCTTAATTCCGTACCGGCAGTAATGCTCACGGACGTGCTCCCAGATGAACTGTCTTGCCTCAGGATTGGTCGAATCGTAATAGTGTAGAGAGACGGGGCCTTTAGGGCGGTTATCCATGAAGGTCATGAGCGCTGGAAGGCCACGTTCTGTGCGTATAAGCAAGCCGCGTCGCTGCATAACGGGAAAGTTTTCGCTCACGGGGTTGACGGTAGGCCAGATCGAGACCATCAACTTGACGCCCATCTCCTCCAACTCGCGTACCATTCCTGCTGGATCAGGCCAGAGTTCTGGATCGAAGCGCCAATCTCCTTGCAGTGTCCAGTGGAAAAAGTCGATAACAATAACCGAAAGTGGCAGTCCCCGCCGTCTGTATTCGCGTGCTACCGACAGGAGTTCATCCTGGGTACGATAGCGGAGTTTACATTGCCAGAAGCCTGCTGCCCATTCAGGAAACTTGGAAGGATGGCCGGTCGCATCGGCGTAATGTTCCATAATCTCGGCGGGGGTAGCACCAGCGGTGATCCAGTAATCGAGTTGCGGCGTAGCCTCGGCCACCCAGCGCGTCCCGTTGTAGCCTAGTTCGACGCGGCCGATACCAGGGTTGTGCCACAGAAAGCCATAGCCCCGGTTGGAGAACAGAAATGGAATAGATACTTCGGTATTCCGTTGTACCAGGTCGATGGTGCAGCCCTTCTGATCGAGCAATCCATGCTGGTGTTGTCCAAGCCCGTAGAGCCGCTCACCATCGTAGGCCCGGAAGCGTACCTCCAGGTGAAACAGGTCGCTATGCATGGCCTTAAAGGAGCGCGGAGGCAGACGGGTGGCATGTACTGGCTGCTCCTCTGCCAACAGTTCAGTGCCGTCGGCAGTGTTGGAAAAACGGATGAGCCCCTCTGGAGAGATGCTGGCGGTAAGAGCGCCGTTGCGTATAGTCGTACCTTCTGCCCCAATGGTGATCTGTGCGTCCGTCTCAGCAGGAGGAAGTAGGATGCTCAACAGGTCATCGCGAATCCCTGCACTGACTGTTGCGCGCACTCGCAGGCTATCGCGCCCCCAAGGCGCGATTTGCATCATCTCGTGGTTCTGCTCCCACAGTAACATGTTCTTTTGTTGACGAAATCCTTGCATAAATAACCTCTCAAGCGACTCCATTGTCGCTAATCCATTGGATAAAGACTGCAACCGCCATCGATCAACAACACTGAACCAGTCATGTAGCTCGCCATGTCAGAGCAGAGAAAGAGGAAACCGTATGCTACACTCTCTGGGGGCTGCATAAAGCCCAGGGGAATAGCTTTACTTGCACGCGCACGATAACCAGGGTCAGTGTCCCATTGACGTTTCGCCAGGCCGACGGCAACGATACCAGGAGCAATGGCATTGGCACGGATGTTTTTGGTGCTCAACTCACGGGCGAAGCCGCGCATCATCGCTTTCATCCCGGATTTACTGATCGCGTATGGCGTTACCTCCGGCCAGGGCACATCTTGAACCCAGGAGGTCGTGAAGATAAGATGTCCTGCTCTGTGGTTCTCAATCCAGGAGCGTGCTGCTGTCTGGGCCACAATATACGCTGACCGCAAGTTCAGGTTGAGCAGTTTATCGAATTCCTCCAAAGGGTAGTGCTCAACCGGGTAAGACTCGACCATACCGGCATGGCAACAGACCACGTTGGGGAACTCCCAGGTGTCTCGCACCTCTTTAAACAGCGCATCTACGGATTGCTGCTGTGTGACATCTGCCCTGAAGTAGGCAACATTGGGCCCGGTCGCCTCGGCAGCAGCTAATACCTGGGTAGCTTCATCTTCGGGAATGATATCGTTCACTGCCACCCTGGCTCCCTGTTCAATCAGGACCCGCACAACAGTGCGGCCAATTGCTCCACACCCACCTGTGATCAGGATGGTTTTGCCAGTGAGATCGAGGATGTTCATTGCTTGCGCCGCTCCTTTTCAAACTACATCCAGCTCGATTTCTTGTAGGCACATGGCATATTTGCTCCCCGGAGGATCAGCGGGGAAATTCGTACCCAAATAGGGATTCGTAAAGTTTGCCGAATAGCACAGCCACATGCTTGCCCCGCTGGAGCTGATGAATTTCGATGGAATATTCACGAAATAGCCCTGCGCCCCGAATTTTTCCATGAACGTGACGAGTTTCCACGGACCAGTGATGGTATCGGATTCCAGAATATACGTGTTCATGGTGCTGATAGTTGGCCAGCCATCGGTCACACAGAGGAGGTACTTCTTCAAAGCGGGATGATAGGTCATGGTTGCATGGCCAACGCGCCCGTTCCATTCTATCAATGGCTTGATGCGGCTGAAATCGCTGGTCCAGATGGGCTCTCCCTGAGTGGTGTGGCCGCCGAAGAACTCGTACTTTGAAGCATCGTTCATACTTTGGAGCGAAGGCGCTACCCGGACGAGATAGGCCTGGTCTCCAGCGATCCAGGCCAGATTCGCATCCGGGCGGCTCGCTCCATGTCCGACAAGATATGCCTTGCCGTCTGGTGAATAGTGCAGCTCTTTGCCAAAATCCACGAAGTGAGGCGCGCCGATCTTCACTTTCCGGCCATCCTTGCCTGATTCTCCGAATATCGGCTCGGCCGGAGTATGCGGGGTATCCATCCAGGTTTTTCCATAATCCGTCGAAATACGGAAGCCTACGAAGGGGCCTAAGATATCCCAGTTGAGCCCCCGGTTGGATTCGTCTAAACAATACGTGCCGTAGTACCACACGCCAGCATGAACCAGGCTCCCGCAGGGATAGCGACCGCTATAGGGAGCAGTGGGAGCATAGTGGATGCCCAGCGGCTCAATCTTCAAGTTGAGAGGATCATCCCCGATGATCCTGGCCTGCCCGGTTCCTGATTTGCCACCCCGTTCTGCATTGACAGGATTTCTAGAATCCGATGAGCACTCAATTTCACTGAGCGGTGCCCTCTCTTCACGCAGTTGACTGACATTCCCGTCGGTCCAGGGAGAGTACATCGTATCGTCAGCTGCCCATGAGGGGTACCATGTATCTGCTTCTGTATAGGCCGCATGTCTACCCGTAAAGATCAGTCCAACAATCTCCTTTGATGGTTCAAAGGGACAATCGATTGGCGGTTGTGATGGCCATTTTCTCTCATCCATTGGCATGAGCTCCTTCTACCATACAAAAAGACAACGTTATCAGACAGAGGGAGTTCTCGTGAGATTGATCCGCGAGAACTCCCTCTACTAGCCGCCGATTCATGTTTTATGATGCGGACTGTACAGCCTATGGGTAACCAATGAGAGCACAATCACGATACCGTAGATAAACTGCGTCCAGTAACCAGTGAGACCAGCAGCAACGATGCCGGACTCAATGAAACCAACCGTGAAGGCCCCAATGATACCTCCTGCAACGGTGCCGATGCCCCCAATCCCAGGGGTGCCCCCGACAAAGATGGCTGCCAGCACGGTCAACAGATAGCCGTCTCCGACTGTGGGGTAAAAGTTGTTATTGATCAGAATCGCCAGAACACCCACCAGGCCCGAGGCGAGCCCAACATACACGAAACTGACCACTTTGACTAGGCGGACGTTGATACCCATCTCCTGAGCCGATTGCGAGTTGTCGCCGACAAAGCGGACGTATGCGCCGAATTTGTGGTAGGTGAAGAGCACTATCCCGAGGATGGCAAAGCCGGCCGCCCAGAGCATCTGCACTGGGATGATGCCGACCTGTCCCACGAACACATTATGGAATGAGGTATTCTCCAGGAACGCCAGGGGAGCGCCAGTACCGTTAGTGATAATCTGGATGAAGCCGCGCCAGAAAAAGTTCATACCCAGGGTGACGATCAGCGCCGAGAGCCCGAAATAGGCCACCAGAATGCCGTTGATGAGCCCAGCAACGCCGCCGGCTAGAATCGCCAGCACCAGGCACAGGTAAGGGTTCCAGCCGACCAGGACGAGCTCGCTGAACACCAGGGCTGCCACGCCTACGACCGAGGCGAATGAGAGATCGATTTCGCCCGCTACGACTACGAACACCAACGGAACAACGAGGATGATATAGATCGGCAGGGAGACAAAGACCGCAGTATAGGACAGGCTGTTAAGCCACACTGAGGGGCTGGCAATGGTGAACACCAGCATCATGAGCACGAAGAAAGCCAGAGCACTGGCTAGCTCTCGGTGTTGAGCGAGGAACGACACCACTCCCCTTGGGCGACGAGTCAGCTGTTCTTGCGGCGGAGCCTTCTGGTCAGTAATCACGCAAGTGACCTCCTGTCTGTTTGCGATGAGGGTATCTCGCTTGTCTCCTCCAGTGAGATGGCATCGCCCTTACGTGCGAGAACCTCTCTTCCTTTGGCCAGGTCCTGCATCAGCTCCGTTAGTTCGATGGCGGAAATATCCTTCTTACCCATTTGGGCCGCAATCCGCCCGCGATCCACAATTACAATGCGATCAGCGACTTGGTGCGAATGGAAGATGTTGTGTGAGATGAACAGGACTGCGGAGCCTTCCTGGCGGGCTCTCTCCACGAAATTAAGCACCTCCTGTGATTGAGTGAGAGACAGCGCCGTAGTGGGCTCGTCAAGAATGATGAGGTCGGCTTTGAAGAACATAGATCGTGCGATAGCTACCCCCTCGCGCTCGCCGCCGGATAGGCTCGATACGACCGAATTGGGCGACATGACCTTGGAGGTGAAGCCGATGCGGCGCATGAGCGCTTCTGCCTCTTGGCGTTGCCTCCTGCCGTTGATGAATCCTAGCCTGGTGGCGATCTCCCTGCCCATAAAGATATTGCTGATCACATTCTGATGTTCTGCCAAGGCCTTGTCCTGGTAGACCGTCTCGATGCCCATGAGACGAGCCCTGGCAGCATTCCAACGTACGACCTTATTCCCTTTGATATACAGCTCACCTTCGTCGGGGGAGTGCACACCCGAGATAATCTTGGTGAGGGTCGACTTACCGGCACCATTGTCGCCCAGCAGGGAGACAATCTCTTTTTCATGAAGAGCGAGGTTGATATCCTGCAGAGCGTAGACGCTTCCAAAGGACTTGGAGACGTGGCGGAGTTCTACTAGGGGTCCAGCCATGACTAGATAGCCTCCAGTAACAGTATCGTTTGACATGATTATGTGGGCAGAGATTACCTCTGAAAAACCTTCTCAAAGATAATCTCGCGTCAATTGTTGGCAATTTATCAGGCAGAAAAGCGCCATTGATCAAGTCAAACCACAAATAGAGTAAGGTTCATCGTATGCCTTCCTTCACGAGTTCGGTAAAGGATTGATAATTATGGTTGGTCACGAACGAGGCGGACGTATCGTAGCTCAGGGGAGCAAACAGCCACTTTTTTGTGAGGCAGAGGCTCAGGATCGGCAGATAGCCTTGCAAGAATGGCTGCTGATCAGACGTAAGCTGAACGTACCCGCTCTTGATAGCGTCAAGAACGGAGGGGTTGAGGTCAAAACCGATGTTGTTGACCTGGCCGGGCCCCTTGCCAATCGCCTGCATATATTGCTGAGTAGCTGCCAACGTCTGTCCGCCTGCCTGTACGATCAATTTGGTGTCAGGGTTGCGCCTGAAGGCGCTGGAGAGGATTGGCGTGAGCGTGTTGGGGTCGGAGGCAGCAGCCGGTGGCGACACGATCCGCTGGACACTCAGCCCTGCCGCCTCCAGCGCTCTGGCTGTCCCCTCCTCACGAATGTAGCGACCGGGCTGTCCCCATGCTCCGAACACGATGGCCTTGTCACCGGCCTTGAGTCCAAGCAAACTGATGGCTTGCTGACCTAAAGCCCCGCCTTGAGCGGCAAGATCAGCGCCAATGTACCCTCCGCCGAATTCACTGCGTACCTTCGGGACATCGACATTTTGATACTCCATCACGACCCCCAGATTGTGCGCTTGCTGGGCCAGGGGAGAAATCGCTACGTCGCCTGGGTGGCCCATCATGGCAATGGCATCGGGACGGGCTGCGACGGCCTCGCGCAACTGGTTGGTCATCGTCTCGACGTCCCAGCCTGAGAAGATATAATCGACCGTCGGGCCTAGGTCAGCCTGTGCCCGTTTGGCCCCGCTGAGCACAATCGAGGCAAAGGCATCCCCTGGGTTTCCACCAGCGAAGAAGCGAATGCGAATGCCCTTCGCCCATCCAGAGCCACTCGATTGATTGGAAGGGGAAGTTTGGCCTATTGACCCGCAACTAGCGAGTGCTGCAGTCACACCAGCCAGTCCGGCGATCTCAAAAAAACGGCGACGATGAAATACGGTGAAGACCTGGTCAGCGGCCTGCTGGGGGGACCGCTCTTCCCTTTGATCCTCTTGTGTCATGAGCATTTCCTCCGAGACTCTGAACTGCCGATACAGTATCTGGCACTAATCAGTAAACAATCACGCCTATACGGGGGATTCGCTCTTCACATCTGGATGTAGAGAGCATCCTCTTAGGGCAATGCGTTAAACACAATTTCTAACTGAGATCATTCTCCAGTTCAATCGATCCCGTTGAACCGGTAATGACCCTGTGGGGGTAACTGCTCTATGGGTCCTCGTGGTCCTATCGGACTGTCCCAGCTCTCACCAGTTTAGCCAGGCTGCCCAGGTGCTGATGGAAATCGTCCCTATATAGGGCCAGAGGAATATCAGGCACATGAACACAACGATACGTTTGGGGATGTAATTCATCCTTTCCTTGTGGCAAATGGTACTTAACAAATATCTTTCCTTAGTATACATCAAGTCATCTGATAAATCAAGCAGTCATCTGATGATTTGATGCTTAATTTTGGCCCAAATAATGCCCCCTATGATCAACGGGGAGACGGGTAGAGAACTCCTTGTCACATAGGCCGGGTTAATCTGTCAAATCACGTTGATCTCTGTTTGCAGACTTCTCTCTCCTTGCTCCGCTACCTCTTTATCTTCTGAGGTAGGAGGTGTATACAGGCGCCTGAATACTGCTACAGCATCGTCCATATGGTCTTGCATCAGCACCCGTGCTAACATCGGTTTGTGCTCATTTATAGCTGAAGCAATAAGGAGATGAAAGCGACAGGCGCGTTCACTGACCTGGTGATCACGCATCGTCTGGCGTCGACTATCAACTAAAAGATCGTTGACCCGCTGCAGCATGCCCTCAAGGACCGGGTTGTTCGCCGCCTCGTAGAGAGCTGCGTGAAAGCCAAGGTCAGCCTCCATCCAATCGCGCCCTGCACGGAAGTTCCGATTCATGCGATCGGCATAGTCTTCAATGCGCTTGACCTGGTCCAGAGAAGCTCGTTCCGCAGCAAGAGCAGCAAGTTCAGGTTCGATTATACGGCGAGCCTCCATGAGGTGTCCGAGCGAAGCTACTTCCGTCGTTGTAAAACGCTTACGCAGTTCATCTGGTGGTGGAGGCTGTGGACTCACGAACACACCACTGCCCTGCGCGATCCGTACCACGCCGGCAGAGGCTAGCACGCGGAGCGCTTCACGAACCGAAGATATTCCGACATGTAATTCTTTTGAGAGCTGCTGATTACTAGGCAATCGTTGTCCTGGGCGCAACTCAGCATCAGCGATGCGGCGTTTAATCTCATCAAGAACCACTTCGTAGATCAACATCTGCTTTGGCATACTGCTACTTCCTTACTAGTTTTGTAACAAGGGGGAGCAAAGAGCTTCTTCGATTGTGACTTTTCTCGTTCGAGGCGTGCAGAAACATGAAAGCCGCTATCGTATTTCCTCTCGCTCCCAGTGGTCACCCATAGTCCGCCGCCCAACGGCGAGCCCTGGCCCCTCGGAGACTTCGCGTCTCAGGTCAGCTCGAGAGAGCACTTCTTCCCGTAAGCGCACACCGAGCCCTGGGCCACTTGGCACCGCGAAGTGACCATCTTCTAGCTGCGGCGTATAATCGGAGAGCACCGAAAAGTAGGTCTGATAGAATGCTCGCACCGACTCGACAAAAGCGAGGTTGGGCAGGTGTGCCCCAAGGTGCAGGGCTGCTGCATGGCAGAAAGGACCAGCTACGTTATGCAGAATAATCGGCGTACCGAATGCCTCCGCCATATTTGCCATCTTGCGTGTCTCACCAATGCCTCCGCTCCAAACAGGATCAGTCATCAAGAACTGTGAGACATGCTTTTCAAGCCATTCACGCACCTGCCAGCGGGTCATCAAGAGTTCAGAACCAACGAGAGGAATGCGAATACCCTGAGATAAGGCCTTGATCTCATCAAGATTGACCGCCGCCAGCGGGTCCTCCAGAAAGAGAATATTGTAGGGCTCCAATGCATGCGCAATACGCTCTGCACTACTACGATTCCAGCGGAAGTGACACTCTATACTGATCTCTATCTTTTCACCCACAGCGTCACGAATTTGCTTGACAGGGCGCAGACCAGCCTCCAGATCGGCAGGAGCAATGTATTGACCAAGTGAACGCTCTGAGTAAGGGTCAAAGGGCCATATTTTCATCGCGCTAATACCATCAGCAAGCAGACTCTTTGCAAGTGCTCCTGCATCACGGTCGTGATCGTGCCATGCCCGATAATCATCGACACCAGGACTGCCTATGCAGGTGTTATAGGTAGGAACCCACTCGCGGGTGCGGCCTCCTAGCAGGTGAAAGAGTGGTGCCCCATAATGCTGCCCTAGCACATCCCAGAGCGCTATCTCGATAGCCGAAAGGGCCCGCAATTCAGCACCACTATATCCATGATACATGAGGTTATCGAACACAAAGCGCCAATTTCCCTCGATATCGAGAGGATCTTGGCCCAGCAGCAGTGGTGCAATGGTGCCATGAAGGGCTCCGAGCGTCCCCGGAATTTTGTCCACTGTCTCACCAACGCCAATCAGCCCTGTATCTGTATGGACGCGCACAAGAAGCAAGCGTTGATAGGCCTCCAGACGCAAACTTTCAATGGCAGTGATATACATGTGTAGCCCTCATCCAAGAGCGAGTGCACCTGCTAGACATCCGTCCGCAGCTCGACTCCATTACCTAAGAGAACTAGGCCAGCCCTCCAGGGGTATCGCTTGGGAAACAGGACCATGTAAAACCGGACATGGCAGCCGCAAGGCTGCTAGTGTCCCATGGTCTTGCTGACACCGGCAACCCTTGCGGTGGCCTTGTCCGACGCGAAGAGAGCTCGGCTAGCTTGAGAAAAGATGCTCCTTGAATACAAAGACGTTATCAGGTATGATAAAGGTGATAAGATGATATACTGAACACACTACGTTGTCATCAGATGACTTTGTTAGTGCAAGTATACCCTGGTGAAGAAGTGAAGTCAAGAGGCTGTAGAACGTATGCTCTTGGAATAAAGAGCCATGAAGCGTATTCTACTCGTTACCATGAACAGATGAGGAAGAGGAGGACAGCATGGAAATTGTCCCTGGTATCCATCGCTTGGAACCATATATTGGGAAAAAGCTGGTTGCCCATCACCTGATCAGAGGAGATCGCTCATTACTCATTGATGCTGGGACGCCAGAATTGGCACGAGAGGCATTACTCCCCTGGCTTACTGAAGTGCTTGGTGATCCGGCAAACCTCGACATGATTCTGATTACCCATGCCGATGTCGACCATTACGGGGGCCTGGACGTTCTGCGCACAGCATGTCCTCATGCAACTATTCTAGCTCCAGCGCAGGATCGACGCTGGATAGAGAATCCAGACGCTATCTTCGCCGAACGCTACGATGCCTATCATGCTGAACATGGTCTTACCTATGAGCCATCCCTGACACAGATGCTCCATGCCTGGCATGGTCCTCCTGTTTCGGTTGATCTTGGTTTAGTTGGAGGAGAGGAGGTGCATTGTGGCCAGGAACTTATCTTGCATGTCCTTCATGTGCCTGGTCACACTCCTGGGCATCTGATGCTGTGGGAACCACGAATGCGAGTAGCGATCATTGGTGATGCTCTCAACGGCATGACGCAAGTTGACCGCGATGGCCGCTGGACTGCTCCTCCACCATACACAGATCGCGATCTCTACTTGATGTCTATTCAAGCGCTACAGACACTTGATCCCGCTCTACTCCTGACCGGACATTATCCGATCATGCGAGGTAGAGAGATTTCATCGTTCATACAAGCAAGCCGAGATTTCGTTCTCCGTACTGATGCGGTCCTCACTCGCATTCTACAAGAGTCCACCGCACCATTGACATTGGCTCAGCTCATTGAACTAGCAAATCCACTGCTTGGTCCTTTCGATTTCCCTCCCGATCTCCAGTTCGCTCTAGAAGCTCACCTTGCCTGGTTAGAATGCCAGCATAAGATACGTCGCCTGCAACGAAATGGCATTGCTGCATGGAAGCTGGTGTGACTTCTCTTAAAAAACAACCGAAGTGGACAGCTCACTGACCAGGCTGCGCTTGATGCTCATCGAGGCACCGGGTACTATGGTGAATACGTGATGACGAACTTGTATGGTATGTTGGAGGGCGATGGTCCGACCATCGAGACATACGAGCCTCTGTTCAAGCAGGAGACGGTCAGTCAGTGAAGCGATCTTTGCCCCCTCTAAGGCTTGATACAAACAATCGAAGGGGAGAGGAGACAGGCGATAGAGAATCAAACAATTCGAGCAGCCCTGGACCAACACTGGTCGGCCTCCGCGGCGGGTGACCTGGACGCCGAACACGAGATCTACCACGATGAGGTCGTGGTCGAGTATCCCCAGTCGGGTGAGCGGATCTGCGGCCGGCGCAATATCCAGGCCTTGCGCGGGCACCACCCGTCCAAGCTGGGCTTCACCATCCTGCGCGTGCTCGGAAGCGGCGACCTGTGGGTCACTGAGTACGTGATCAGCTACGATGAGCGGGCAGTCTACACGGTCAGCATCATGGAGTTCCGCGATGGCAAGGTTACTCGCGAGACGCAGTACTTCGCGGATCCGTTCGGTCCGCCAGCATGGCGAGCTCAGTGGGTCGAGCGGATGGAGTGAGATCTCTAGGTTCATCATGATTCTTCCACAAACATTTTATGAGCAAGATACGATTACCGTCGCCAAAAAACTGCTGGGATGTTACCTTATGCATCTCGAAGGAGAGGGAACAACGCTCGGCAGAATTGTCGAAACGGAAGCATACCTCGTGAATGATCCAGCCGCTCATTCCTTTATCGGGAAAACAAAAAGAAATAGCGTACTTTTTGGTCCGGTAGGGCATGGGTACAGCCCCATTAACTGGTGAAAGTACTTAAAGCGACCTTGCGAGGGCGACCACGTGAGCGTTTGGGCACTGTAGGATCAGGTAACGGTCGTGTACGAGGGCGACCACGTGGGCGTTTGGGCCTGGTGGCAGCAGCCATGGGTCGTGTGCGTGGTCGCCCTCGCCGCTTCGGCTGCTGCCAAGGAGCAGGAGCCACTTTGTACGTTAACAACTCCTGGATGCTCCAGATATGATCAGTCAATTGACTGGCCATGGCCGGAGTCTGCCGCTGCTGCCCATGGGTGCCTTCTCCTGTCCGCTTGCTCAACTCCTGATGCGTGCAGCAGAAATTGTAGATGCTGCCAATCAAGTACATGCCCGTTTCCAGCCCTTGCAGTTTGTGGGCCGCGTGACGACATTTGCGCGTCAAGGTGGCCAGACGCTCGCGCATGGTTGCGTTGAAGCGCTCGATAAAGGAGGTATTTAGTACCTGCCCTCCCTGTGAACGCTGCAAGAGCCGCATCGCTTGGTCCAGGCTCCCTTGGCTCATCTGACGCACGACCTCTTTGAGACGCTTGTTGACGGTATGCTTAATCACCGTCCCAATATGCAAGCCCGACCAGACCTGCAACTGTGCTCGCCCACGCCCAGCAGTGAGCTTAATCTTGTCGCGAAACGCTCGTTTGATACTGCCCGGATACGCCGCCCAGCCATCTGTACAGATGAGTAGTTCACAAGCGGTCTGCGAGCACGCTCGCACCTGCTGCAAGAGCCGATCGGCCAGCTGCCTGTCGCGGGTGCGACTGACCACCCCACCTACCCACAGTCGTGTCGAAACCATCATGGCCAATCCCATCCAAGCGACCATGGCTCGCGCTTTCACGCGGATCTCGTCGGCTTGCACGTGTACTAGATCCAACTGTCCCTGTTCAACGATGGCTTGATGCACCCGTTGACACTGCTTCCCAGCGCGGTCTCGCCACGAGGCCACCGTGCGCTCATCGAGGCCATATGCTTGCACAATCGCTTGTACCGGACAGCCAAAAGCCAGCAGGGTGACCACGATCACAATCAACCCGGGTGATGTACGCAGCCCTTCGAACATCGTTCCTCGTCGTGCGCTGAAGGTCTGTTTGCAGATCTTGCAGCGATAGCGTTGCCGCTTGCGATCATGGATCGCGATGTTGCCCTGTCTAATCTGGCCTCTTGCGCAACACGCCGGATTCGGGCAAAATTGTTCCGACGGGTCCATCGGCTCTGCTGTGTTTGTTTGCATATGCACAACATGCCTGGAACCGTCAACATTTTCAAGCTTTTCCCCCTATTTCACCAGTTAGTGGGGCTGTACCGCAGGTTTAATGATTCAGATTTTTTGGCCTAGCAGCTTGTCGGAGAGAACAGAGCAGCAGTCATGGCAGTCGCTAGGCCAGTACGCGTGTCGTTCAGAGCACTGGCAAGAGCGCCAGAACGGACCACGGTTGCCGACAGAAGAGAGTCAGAGATGGTGACCGAATGATCTGGAAAGGTGCCCCCGTTCCCCACTACGCCCCGGATAAGGTATGGAAGCGCTTGAGATTGAACGCCAAACAGACCAGGCACCACTCGCCAGCCGCCGCCGCTATTCCACGCAAGGAGAACTGGCGGAAGCCGAGTACCTCTTTGATGATCCCGATCACTGGTTCGACCGTGCATGTGCGTGCCCCGTAGATCGCTTTGCCCAGCGCAGTCCTGAGCTTGTAGGCCATCTTGACCTGCGCGCTGGCATCCTCAGGCGGCGGGTCTGGCAGGGGCGCGAAGCGCTGCTGCCAACTGGGATGATGGGGATCACGGCCCGTGGCGCTGTATGGCTCAATACCGCGCTTCGCACAGGCAGCCAGCGTCGCGGGACCGAAGTAGCCAGCATCCAGCGCTGCTGCCTCGGGGGTGCCGATCGTCGATGGAATGGCCGCGAGCGTGGGTTCGGCCTGCTGGCTATCGTTCGGATGATTGGAGAGGGCCCATCCCACGATGAGCAGACTCCCTTGATCTACCGCCACCTGCGCGTTGTAATCCTGCTCAAAGCCCGCATGCGTCGAGCTTTTCATGATGCGCGACTCTGGGTCAGTGAAGTTGTACTGGTCACCGCAGCGTGCTCCTGGCACCGGTGGGGTTGGTGGGCGGCCACCTGGGCGACGTCCCGTCGCGCGCTCCCGTTCCTCGCGCTGCGCCAGCTTGGCCTCATACTCCGCCTGCTCGGCTGCCGCACGCTCTTCGGCGCGCGCTTCCAGGACCGCTTTGGCCTCTGCCAGGCGCGCCAGGCGGTCCTCGCGCCGTCCGCTTTCCGCGCGCACCACCAGCCCGTCGGGAACCTCCGGTTGCTCGCTTTGTTCGCTCAGCGCGAACAGTTCCTCGACCTCGCTTCGCAGCCGGGTCTCCAACTCCAGCAGACGCTGGTAGCTGACCGCCTTGCGCTTGGAGGCATCGGCATGGACCTTGGTCCCATCCAGACTGATCGTCCCCAGTTTCAGCACACCCGCCTCCTGGGCGAGCAAGAGGACCTGCACGAAGAGGTCTTTCAACTCAGGCAGGAAGGTGCGCCGAAACGTGGCCAGCGTATCGTGGTCGGGATGCAGGTTGCCCGCGATGAAGCGGAACGGCACCGCCTCATACGTGGCGCGTTCAATTTTGCGCGAACTGAACACCCCGGTGGCATAGCCATAGAGCAGCAAACCCAACAATACTTCAGGGGCATACGGTTCCCCTCCGCGCGGCCCTGACTTCGCATCCAGCGCCGAGAGATCGAGCTGAGCCACGCTGTCTACCACGAAGCGCGCCAGATGATCAGGGGGCAGACAATCCCCCAGGCGCACCGTCAGATCGAGCGCCTGCTCGTAGTCCACTGTTTTGAATCTTCTCTTCATGCTCGCAAGTATACCATCACAAGCTAGAGGCACCAGCTTCTCTCCGACAAGCTGCTAGAAGGTTTTCGTGGATCTCCTCTCGTGGCGGCATTCCATTTCAATACAATAATTACACCTGACCAAAGTCAGCAAGGTATAGGGTGAGCCCACTCCGACAACAAAGTTGACACCGATATGTACAGCAAGTCAAGAGGACAAACAAACAACCCATTTTTTGCCTTTGAATCAGGCGTAAGAAGCTCAAACCGCGCACGCTGAGCCGTGTCAAGACCTGCGAAGCGCGGCGAAGCAGCCCGCCAGGGCTCGGTCTTGACAGGGAGAAGCGGCGTGGTAGACTCAGCCAAGCCTGATGAAAAGGGCAGCAGAAAAGCGCTTAGGTCGTTTCTCCTTCCCGGTGCGTGTCTAAGAGGCGATAGACTCGACCACTGTAGTGGATTGCTTCCACTTCTTCTCCAAGTCCCAGTTGATCAAGGTAGTGACGCAAGAGCGCGGCCTGGGAGCGGCGTTTGCCGGGAGTCGTGCCACAGCGCGCGGTCCAGCGGAGTAGTGTGCGGGCGACGGCCTGCACGCCGGCATGGATATCAGCCGACTTCCGGCTGAGCACGTGCCAGACGGCCACCAACAGCTTGCGGGCGATGACAACAATCGCCTTGTGTTTGCCAATGCGTGCGCTGAGTCGCTCAAATTGCCCTTTCCAATGAGCATGATACTGGACAGCGATCCAGGCAGCCTCCACCAGAGCCGTTCTGAGCTCACCACGACCCTCCTAGTAATCCCGCCACCGCGTTGCACCTGGCCCGAAGCATGGATACGTGTCCCCAGCCCTGCATAGCCAATCAGGTGCTTGGCCGAGGGAAAACGAGCAATATCGCCGATGGCCGCCAGGATGGTCATGGCAGAGAGCATCCCCAGACCGGGCAGTTGCAGCAGGAACGGGACTAGCTTGCTCCACTGCTCATCCGTACTCAGTTGCCCCAGTTGAGCCTCAACCTCCGCGATCAAGGGATCGAGCGTTTCTAACAGCGTGAGATCCTGCCGCACGCGCAGTTGCTCTGCAGGAGAAAGCGGTAAGGAGAGCCACCAGGCGCGAGCCTTTAGCGCAAAGGCTGCCCCCTCTGGAGCACTGAGATTGTGACGCTGGAGAACTCCCTGCAAGCGATTGCGCGCCTGGGTCCGCTGCTTGACGAGTCGTTTCCGATGGGTCACAAGTGCGCGTACTTCGCGCACAGCTACGGGGGGAACCCAGACTGCCGGAATCAGATTGGCAGCCAGGAGTCGGGCCAGCTTGAGGGTATCCCGCGCGTCGGTTTTGACCCGTGCAGCGCTGATCAACTTGACGGCGAGCGGATGAGCTACCGTCACACTGCCAGCCAGCGGGGTGAGCTGATCGTAGAGCATCCAGGCGTTGGCCGTTGCCTTCAGCACCACGGCATATGAACAACTCACATGGGTTGCTGCCCAGGCTGAAAAACTCTCGAAGCCGAAGCGACGTGGGGTGAGGACGATCTGTTGCTGGCTATCAACTGCTCCTACCGTCAGATAGGTCCGATGGATATTCAGCGCTACGTAACGAGTGATGGGCGTCGAAGCGTTTCCTCTTGACATGTCAGTCCTCTTGAGAACACAATGCAT
>Ga0207684_10001144_pt1 | contig 29613 bp, 31 predicted proteins | sample KBSK5501metaG_FD_184342 | JGI IMG/M metagenome (GOLD analysis project Ga0207684, IMG submission 184342) | Corn, switchgrass and miscanthus rhizosphere microbial communities from Kellogg Biological Station, Michigan, USA - KBS K5-50-1 metaG... | ecosystem: Host-associated > Plants > Roots >...
ACGGCCTGCAACGCGAACAGGAAGGCCAGCGCGGTCAGCGCCCGCTCGCCGCCCGACAGCAACGTGAGGGGCTGCAATCGCTTGCCAGGTGTCTGGGCCAGGATCTCAACGCCCTCATCGAGCCGGTGACCCTCTGGCTCTCCCTCGAGGCGAAGGGTCGCGCGGCCGCCTTCGAACAGCTCGGCGAAGAATTCCTGGAAGTTGACCGCGACGGATTGGAAGACGGTGCGGAACCGGCTGTCGATTTCCTCTTCGAGCCGTTGCCGCAACTCGTTGAGCTGCGCGGTCGCGGCCTCGAGGTCGGCCAGTTGCGAGGAGAGGCTGTCGCAGCGGTCGCGCACCAGGGCATACTCGTCGGGCGCGAGCAGGTTGACCGCACCCATCGCATCGAGCCGTCGCTGCAGGCGCGAGACCTCGCGTTCCGTCTTCTGCCAATCGACGTCCTCGATCGCCTCGGCGTCGTCCTCGATTTCCTGGCCACCTTCGCGGAGCGCCAGCGCGCACCGGTCAACTTCGACCTGCGCGGACTGGTGGTCGTCGACCGATGCCGTCCAGGCATCGTCAGCATGAGCCAGCTCGACTTGCAGCGTGACGTTGCGTTGTTCGTCCTCGCGGAGCTGCGCCTCCAGGGCCTGGAGGGTGTCGACACCCGGGAGCGGCGTCGACTCGAGGGTCTCGAGCTCGGCGCGTAACCTCTGCGAAGTCTCGACCCACCGCAGTCGCTCCTCGTTGATGAGGGCCGGCTGGACCGCCAGCTCTCCCTCGGCGGCGCGGCGCTGGGCAAGCTCATCCCCATGCGAGCGAAGCGTCTGCTGAGCCCGCTCCAGCTGGCGGACGAGGTCATCGGACCGCTGGCGGGCCAGTGCCGCGCGTAGTTCCGTCTCCTGTCGCCGGTCGGTGAGGTCACGCAGGCTAGCGGCGACCTCGAGGATCTGTCGCTCGAGCGAGGCGAGCTCATCGTCCGCGGCCGTCTCCGTGTCGCCGAGCCCACGCTGGCGGGCAAGCGTTCGGACCTCGGCCTGCTCAACCTGCTGCAGGAGTCCGCCGATCCGAGTCAGCTGCTGGTGCAGTTGCGCTTCCTGCTGGCTCTCGCGCTGAACCGCTTCGGTGGCCGCAGCCAGCGCGCCGGCGGCCTGCGCCGCCGCGGTGCGGGCGGCATCGACCCGCGCGGCAATCGTTTGCCGTTCGACCTTAAGCGCGGATCGAACCGCGGCCAGCTCCTCGACATCCTCGGCAGCCCAAAGCGCCGCGTGCCGCTCACCATCGAGCGCCTGCTCGGCCTCGCGAATCCTAGCCTGGACCTCGAGCAAGGCATCCGCGGCCCGCCCGCCTCGATAGGAGACGGCCGTGAGGATCTCCCCGCCGGGAGTCACGGCCCGCAACTCGGGATGGCGTTCGACGACACGAGCGCCCTCGGACCGGTCGGCGACCAGGACCACGCCGCGAAGCAGATGGGCCAGGAGCCGGCCGGCATGATCGGGGGCACGCACAAGGTCGATAACAGCAAGCAAGCCGTCGGGCACCGGGGCCGGCGCGTTGTTTTCCTGCGGGTAGAGCAGCGTGTCGCGCGCCTCCTCGGCGGAAGCCAATGCGGCTGCGGCGCTCTCGAAGCTGCGGCGGTCGCGCGCCACCCAAGCGTGCAGCCAGCCCTCCAGTGCAGCCTCGACGGCAACGCGGTGCGCTGGATCCACGTCGATCAACTCGAGCAGGCGTTCCCAGTTGGCGTCACTGCGGATCGGCCAGCGACGCTGGGCACCGTCCCGCAACGTCCGCAGGGCGCCAAGCTCGGCCTCGAGTGAGCGCAGCGCCGCCTCGCGCTCCACAACCGTCTTGCGCGCCGACTCCACTTCGGCCTCGGTTTCGGCTTCGCGCTGCTCGATACTCGCGGTTTCCCGCGCGACGTCAGCAAGCTCTCCCCCCGCGGCTTCGGCCGTGCGGCTGCGGCGATCGAACTCCTCGGTCAAGGCCGCATGCCGAACGGACCAGGCGTCGAGTTGGACCCGCGCCTGCTGCTGTTGCTCGCTCAGGAATTGCCGCCGGCCTTCGAGCTGCCGAAGTTCCGCGTCGATGGACGCTACCTCTCGCTGCGCGTCGTGGCGCCGCTTGAGACGCGCGATGCGGTCGGCCTCGAGCGCCGCCTGGGTTTCGCGCGCGCCCTGCTCGCTCCGCATCGCGGCCTGGAGGGCGGTCGTAGCCGCCTCGAACTCAACGCCCGCGGCCTCGACCGCCCGAGCGAGCTCATCCATCACGCGGGTCCCAGCTTGTTCGGAGGCGTCCAACCGCTCGAGCTCGCGCTGCAGCGCCTCCAGCGCCTGAACCGCCGCCAGATTGCGTTCCTGGGCGATCCGCGCCTGGTGCTCGCTCTCCGTCAGGCGGAGCCGGACATCGGCGACAGCCTCCTGGTGATGCCAGCGCGCCTCGCGGGCCGCGAGCAACGCCGAGCGGTGCTCCGCGTAAAGTGGCTCGAACTCGGTGACGGCCTGGTTCGCTGCCACCCGCTTGTTCTCCGCTGTTTGCTGGCGGGCCAGGGCTCTGCGGAGTTGGACCATGGCCTTGCGCCACGCATCGCGCGCGAGGCTGCCCTGTAGCACCTTGAGCGCGTCGGCGACCTTCTGGTACTCCTCGGCAGATGCGGCCTGCTGCCGCAACTCCTCGGCGCGCGGACTCAGCTCGTTGAGGATGTCACGCGCGCGTCGCATGTCCCGGTCCGCTTCCATCAGGCGGTTGATCGCTTCCTGACGCTGGTCGCGTAGCCGCCGGACGCCGGCAGCCTCTTCGATCAGCTCGCGGCGGAGCGCGGGCGCGGCCTGGATGACGAAGTCGATATCGTTCTGCGCGGTCACCGCGTAGCCGTCCTGGCGCAGGCCTGTGCTCGCGAGCAGCGCGTCGATGTCTTTCAGTCGAGCGCGCGAGCCGTTGATCAGGTACTCGCTCTCACCCGAGCGGAAGAGGCGGCGCGCGACTTCGATCTCGTTGAACTCGATGTTGAGTCGCTGGTCGGCGTTGTCGATCGTGAGCATGACCTCGGCCATGCCGACCGCCGACTTGCCCGGCCCCCCCGAGTAAATGACGTCTTCCATCTTCTGGCCACGCAACCCACGCGCATTGCGCTCGCCCAGGGCCCAGCGGATCGCATCGACCAGGTTGGACTTGCCGCTGCCGTTGGGGCCGACGATGGCGGTGATGCCCCGGCTGAACGGCATCTCCGTGCGGCGGGCAAAGGTCTTGAAGCCTTGCAGCCGCAGTGACTTCAAATGCACGGGCTAGGTAGTCAAAAGCGTGGCTGAGCAATCGCGCCCATCACTGACGTAAGCATGGACCACGGCGCGGGTCACGCCCAGTATTAGACCATTTCCCCGTTGCCCGTGGCAACGGGCGACCGGCGGCCGAGAGGCCGCCGCGCGCTTACGGTCGAGCTTCCCGTTGCGACAAGGTGGATCTCGGTGACGCGCTGGCGCCCGAGACACGATGGACCCTCAAGCAGGGTAGACGACGATTTCTGTGGCTTTAACGCCAATCCAGACCGTATCTCCACGGTCGAGCCCCAGCTCGCGTACCGCCGCGGGCGTGACCTCCGCCACGATACGGGGAGCTCCCGCCAGCTGAACTCGAACCCGGTCCCCCTGCAGGTCGAGGTCTACGGCCCGTCCTTCCCACACATTTCGCGGAGTGCCGTCGGGACGCGTGCGATAAAGCGCGACTGTACGTGGATGGACGACAGCGAAGACGTCGCCCTCACCGGCGCCCGCAGCGGTCAGCGATCCGCCCTCGGCGAGCGTGATCACGTCGTGGCTTGCCCGTCCGCGAAAAAGATTGACGCCCACGAGGTCGGCCACGTACCGCGAGCGCGGATGCTGCGTGACCTCGGCCGGCGAGCCGGATTGCAGCAGCCGCCCTTGCTCGAGGATGACGAGCCGATCCGCCATCGCCAGCGCCTCCACCGGGTCGTGGGTCACCAGCAAGCGCACGCCCCGAAATGACTCGAGATGGCAACGCAGGTCGCGGCGGAGGTCCACTCGGGTGCTCGCGTCGAGCGCCGCCATCGGCTCGTCGAGCAGGAGCAGAGACGGGCTGGTCGCGAGCGCGCGAGCCAGGGCCACACGCTGGGCTTGCCCACCCGACAGCGACCCCGGCTTCCGTGGCGCCTCTGTCTGTAGTCCGACGCGCTCGAGCCAGCGATGAGCGGTTGCCGTCGCCTCTGACCGAGACGTTCCGCGCGAGCGTAGGCCGAAGGCGACGTTCTCCAGGACGGTGAGGTGCGGAAACAGCAGGTAATCCTGGAAGACCATGGCGATGGGTCGTCGCTCGGACGGAACGAAGACGCCGGCTGCCGGTTCGTCGAGCACAACCCCGTCGAGGACGACGCGCCCCGCGTCGAGTGGCAAGAGCCCGGCCAAACCGCGGAGCAGCGACGTCTTCCCGGCTCCATTTGGGCCGAGGACGGCGACGACTTCACCTGCCTCGACCTTGAGGTCGACATCCAGCTCGAAGGCGCCAATTCCCAGGCGCATCCGGGCCTCGAGGCTCACGACGCCCCCAGCCAGCGGTCCCGCAGCCCGATCAGCACCGCGAGCGAGACCGCCAGCAGCACCAGGCTCAACACGATGGCGGCGTCGGGGTTGGTCTCGAGGGCGAGGTAGACTGCCAGCGGCATCGTCTGGGTTCGGCCCGGAAAGTTGCCGGCAAACGTGATGGTGGCGCCAAACTCGCCCAGCGCGCGGGCCCAGCAGAGGACCGCGCCTGCCGCCAGCGAGGGGCGGACCAGCGGGAGGGTCACCCGCCAGAGTACGGTCCATCGGCTCGCCCCCAGGGTTCGCGCGGCGTCCTCGAACCTCGTGTCCATCGACCGCAGGCCCGCCTCGACGGTGATGACGAGGAAAGGCATGGCCACGAATGTCTCCGCGATGATCGCGCCGGTCGTGGTAAAGGGCAGATGAATGCCGAAGGTGGTCGCGAGCCAGCCGCCCAGCAGACCGCGCCGGCCGAAGGCCAGGAGCAGGGCGACGCCGCCGACCACCGGCGGCAAGACCATCGGCAGGACGGTCACGGCGCGCAGCACCGCTCGTCCCGGAAAGGTGAGCCGCGCGAAGGTCCATGCCAGCGGCACGCCGAAGACCAAGGCGATCGCCGTTGCCGAGAAGGAGGCGAGCAGAGAAAGGCGCAGCGCGGCCAGGACCTCGGGTGACCGCAGCTGGTCCCAGGTGGCGGCCCAGGGCGTTCGCAGCATGAGGCCGATCAGCGGGATGACGAAGAACGCGGCGCCCACCCCGGCCAGCACCAGGAGCGCAACCGGGGCCGCCGGCCGAACCCTGGTCGGCTTACGGACCGGTAAAGCCATACCGCGCCAGGGTTGGCTGTCCGGCGCCAAGGAGATACGATACGAACGCCTTCGCCAGAGGCGCGTTCTGAGAATCCTTGAGAATCGCGACCGGATAGTCGGCGACCACATTGAGGCCGAGTGGGATTTCAACTCCTTGCACGCCGGCGCCGGCCGCCTTGACGTCGGTCACGTAGACGATCCCCGCGTCCGCCTCGCCCAGAGCCACCTTGCTGACGACCGCCTTGACATCGGTCTCCTGGCTGGCTGCCTTCACTGTCACACCGGCTTTCTGTAAGGCCTGCGCTGCGTAGTGCCCGCACGGAACCGCTGGGGCGCACAGCACGACAATGAGTCCGGCGTGGCCGAGGTCCGAAAGCCCCGTGATTTGTTTCGGATTTCCCGCCCCAACCACGATCTCGAGACGATTGTGGGCAAAGATCGACGGCGATCCGGCAACCAGCCCGGCGGCAACCGCCTTCTGCATGTTGGGCTCATCCGCGGACGCGAAGATGTCGCCGATTGCGCCTTGCTGGATCTGCGCGACCAGCGTCGACGACCCGCCAAAGCTGAGTTTGATGACGCTCGCAGGATGAGCCTTTTCGAAGTCCTTGCCAATCGCGGTATAGGCCGCGGTCAGCGAGGACGCCGCGAAGACGGTGATGGTGCCATTGACCGCAGAAGGACTTGTCGATGCCGGAGCGGAGGTGCCGCACGAACTACATAGCGCAGCAACGGCGAGTGCAGCGACGGCTCGCCAGCGCATGGGCTGCCTCAGGCCTCAGGTAGCTCGACCATCACGTTGGTTGCCTTGACCACGGCCACCGCCCGCACCCCCGGAGCCAGGCCAAGCTCGTCGGCGGCTTCCCTGGAAATGAGGGAAACGAGTCGGTACGGACCAGCCTGCAGCTCGACCTGCGCCATGACCCGGTCTTTGACCACTCGCGTGACGATGCCCTGGAAATGGTTGCGTGCCGAGCTGGCAACTGTTGCTTCCTTGACCTCGGCCGGTGAGGTCGCCATAAAGCGGGCGAGCTGCCGCCCATCGACGACGCGTTGCCCCCCGCTGGTCCTGACCGTCGTCAGCTTGCCGCTATCGGTCAATCGCCGGACGCTGTCGACACTGATACCAAGGAGCTCTGCGACTTCGCCGATCTTGTATGAGGCCATCTCCAGGGTTAACAAACTCTAGCATTTGCACGGTTTGTCCGCAAAATTCCTAGTGTTATCGGTCATTACGCCGTAGATGGGGCTCAGGGTTGAGCCCGGCAGAGGCTCGCTAGAATCCTTCCCACGAGCGACAAAGACATCACCGCCCTCCGAGCCGAAAATGCCGAGTTACGGCGCCTCCTGGTCAAGAACCAGTGGGGCGGTCTGACCCCGGTCAAATCCAACGGGGCCCGCCCGGAATGTGCCGGGTCACAGCCCCCGCTTGGCCGTGGTCATCGGCCCGGCTGCGCGGTCGCGGCGGTGTTAGTCCAGACCTAGTTCGGAGACCGGCGCGCCTCGTGGGCGGCCACGGCTTCGAGCACCTCGTCCTGGGCCGGCGGATGGTCGAGCGCGCCGAGTTGTGCCAGGGCTTCGCGCGCCGCCATCTGTTCCGCGGCCCGCTTTGTCCGTCCCTGTCCTTTGCCGCGAATGTCGTCCCCAAAGGTGACCTCGGCAGTGTACTCGCGCCGGTGACCTGGTCCCGAGGCGCTGACGATCTCATACTGGGGTGTCGTGAGGAAGCGCTCCTGCGTGACCTCCTGCAGGCGGCCCTTGTAGTTGTCGTCTGGCCAGGCCTGCACATCGATCAGGCTGCGGCTGAATAGCTTGTAGGCTGCGCGGTACCCTTGGTCCAGGAAGATTGCGCCGATCACCGCCTCGAAGGTGTTGGCGAGGATCGACTGTAAGGAGCGGGCCCCCGTCTTGTGCGCGCCCTTGCCCAGCAACAAATAATCGCCGAGGCTGAGCCGTGAGGCGAGGCGCGCCAGACTTTTCGTATTGACGACCGAGGCGCGCAGGCGGGTCAGCTCGCCTTCATCCGAGGTCGCGTAGGTGTTATAGAGATGTTCGGCCGCGATCAACTCGAGCACGGCGTCGCCCAGGTACTCGAGACGCTCGTTGTCGGCGCTGCCCCGTTCCGGATGCTCGTTGTTATAGGAGCGATGCGTCAGCGCCTGCCGGAGCAGGGCAGCATCGTGGAAGCGCACGCGGAGCGTGCGCTGAAGCCTTTGGAGGGGGTCGTCGGTCGGCGTGGGCTCTAGTTCAGGTGGTGATTCCGAGCTTTTCTTGAACGTAGTCCCACGCGGCACCGACGGTCTGGATCTTTTCAGCGTCCTCGTCAGGTATCTCCATTCCGTATTCTTCCTCGAACGCCATGATCAATTCGACCAGGTCGAGGGAATCCGCGTTCAGGTCGTCGACGAACGAGGCGTCGGGTGTGACTTGCTCGGTATCCACGCCGAGCTGTTCGGCGATGATGCCCTTGAACTTCTCGAAACTGTTCCCGTCCATCCGACTCCCCTTCTAGCTAGTGCGGGTGCGGTCAAATTCTAGACCAAGCGGGGCCAATCTTCCTAGATCGGGAGACCGCCGTCAATGCCCAATACCTGGCCGGTGATGTAGGCGGCGGCCCGCGAGGCGAGGAAGACGATCGCCGGTGCGACGTCGTCTGGCGTCCCAATCCGGGGGATCGCCGCCGCTTGACGGGCGCGCTCGAGGAGCTCGACGGGCAGGCCGCTGGTGAGCTCCGTCGTGATGAAGCCGGGGGCGACGGCGTTGACCGTGATGTTCCGGGAGCCGACCTCTTTGGCCAGCGCCTTGGTCAGGCCGATCAATCCCGCCTTGGACGCGCTGTAATTGGCCTGTCCGGCGTTGCCCACCACGCCGGCGAGCGACGACACGTTGACGATGCGACCGTACTTTTGCTTGAGCATCGGGCGCAGCGCCGCCTTGCTGGCGAGAAAGGCCGCCTTCAGATTGGTCTGGATCACGATGTCCCAATCGGCCTCGCTCATTCGCATCACCAGGGTGTCGCGGGTAAGCCCGGCGTTATTGACCAAGACGTCCAGCCTCCCCCACTGTTTCACAACCGCCTCGACAACGGTCCCCGGCGCCGCGCTGTCGGCGAAGTCGGCCTGCAACGCCATAGCCTGGTGCCCCTCGTGCGACAGCTCCTCGACCAGCGCGTCGGCTTCCGCCTGGCGGCTCTTGTATGTAATGGCAACCATGGCGCCGGCCCGTCCGAAGAGGACGGCGGTTGCCCGACCAATGCCGCGGCTTCCCCCGGTAATAAGCGCCACCTGTTCCGAAAAGGCGTCAGCCATGGATGGTCTTCAGTGTGGTGTTCATGCTCGCCAGATCCTCGATATTGTGGACCACCGCGCCCGGGAGAATCTTCCTGACCAGCCCGGTCAGTGTCCGCCGCGGACCAACCTCAATGTAGGTGTCCGCGCCCAGCTGCTGCAACCGCTGGATCGACTGCGTCCACCGCACAGGCCCAGTCAGCTGGCCGACCATGAGCCGCCGCACTTCAATCGGATCCTGGTGGACCTTCGCATCGGCGTTGAAGACCTGCGGGCGTCGCAAGATGCGGAGCGGGATCTTCTCCCAGGCGGCGGCGAAGACCTGGGCCGCGTGCGCCATCAGTGGCGAATGGAAGGCGCCGCTCACCGGTAGCCGGACAAGGCGCTTGGCCCCCGCCGCCTCCAGCTTGGCGCTGACGGCGTTCAAGCCGGCCTCGCTACCCGAGACCACGACCTGTCCCGGGGCATTGTAGTTCGCGACCACGACCTCGCCCCCGCTGGCTGCGCAGGCCTCTTCGACGGCGTTGTCGGCCAGGCCGAGGACGGCGATCATGCCGCTGGCAGCCGGTGCCGCCGCCGACATCGCCGAGCCGCGCGCCCGCACGGCGGCGAGGGCATCGAGAGGGTCGAGCGCCTTCGCCGCCACCAGTCCGGCGAACTCGCCCATGCTGTGGCCGGCCAGCAGCGCCGGGCCGAACTCACGGGCGGTCATCAGGCGAAGCAGGGCGAGGCTGTGAAAGAGGATCGCTGGCTGGGCGTTGCTGGTCGCCTGCAGCTCGGCCTCCGGTCCGTCCAGCATCAGGCGGCCCAGCGGCATCTCGAGCCGTGCCTCAGCCTGGCGGAGGAAGTCGGCCGAACCCGCGTCCCCCTCCAGCAGGTCGCGGGTCATCCCAACGAATTGGGCGCCCTGACCTGGAAACAGGAAGGCGACGGTGATCGGCGTGGGACCTAGTCGGTCTTGATGACTTCGCGCCCGTCGTAGTAGCCGCAGTTACGACAGATCGTGTGCGGCCGCTTCGGCTGGTGGCACTGCGAGCATTCGACAAGCGCGGTGCGCTTTATCGCCAGGTGGGCACGGCGCTCGCCCTGGCGGGCATGGGCGTATCGGGTCTTGGGAAGAGCCATGAACAGCCCATTATAAGGTCAGCGGCTGCTGATGACCTCCACTTCCTTGGCCTTGGCGGGAGGCGTCCGTAAGGCCTCGACGCCCTTCTTGACCGTGGCCACCGTCCGCAGCAGCTGGGTCTCCAGGTTCTGCATGACCTCCCAGGCGTAGCGGTCGGCGGCTCGGCGCGTTTCCTCCGCTTTGAGTGCCGCCTCCTTGAGCATGGCCTCGGCCTGCTTTTCCGCCCGCTTGACGAGCTCGTGCTGGCCGATCATCGTCTGGGCCCGCTCCCCGGCCTTGCCTAGGGTTCGGGCCGCCTCGGACTGCGCCTCGGAAAGCAGCCGCTGCTGCTCCTGTAGGGTCCAGCGCGCCTGCTTGATCTCGTCGGGCAGGCTGAGCCGAAGCTCGTCGATGCAGGCCAGCGCCTCCTCCTGGTCGATGACGACCGTGCGCGTCAGTGGGATCTGGCGGCTGTGGCCGATCAGGTACTCGAGGCGGTCAATCGCTTCATGGATGTTCATTGGTGTGCTCCTTCAGGGTCGCGGGGTTCCCGCGCTGAGACGTTGTTTGAGCGGTCCGACGACGTTGGCTGGGACGAATTCAGAAATGTCTCCATCGAACTCGGCGAGTTCCTTGATCAAGCTGGAGCTGAGAAACAGGTGGCGCAGGCTGGTCGGGATGAAGACGGTGGTCACGTCAGGCTCCAGCCGGCGGTTCATCAGCGCCATCTGGAACTCACTCTCGAAGTCTGACACGGCGCGCAGCCCACGGACGATCACGCGCGCGCCCACCTGGCGCGCGAAGTCGATGGTGAGGCCGCTGAAGGTGCTGACCTCGACGCGTGGGCGCTCGCCGAGGCTGTCGCGGATCATGGCAACGCGCTCGTCGGTCGTAAAGAGCGGCTGCTTGCTGGGGTTCTCGAGGACGGCGATCACGACGCGGTCGAAGATCTGAGCGGTCCGATCGACGATGTCAAGGTGACCATTGGTCAGCGGATCAAAGCTGCCGGGGTAGAGCGCCGTGATCACTGGTACCGGAAAAACGTGAGCCGGGTTGCTCCGTAATCGCGATCGCGGACGAACGACAGCCGTTGCAGCGCGGGCAGGGGCTGACTCCGATGGTGCTCGACCACCAGCAGCGCCTCGTTGCGGAGCGGCGCCCGATCGAGGGCCTGCAGCGCCGCCGTCAGCGTCGTGCGGTCCTGGTACGGGGGGTCGAGGAGAAGAAGGTTGTAGGCGCCGAGGTCGCCGTCGTGCGCCCTCAACCAGTCGATGGCGTCTGCATTTGCCACGTCGCCCTGCTGGGCGAAGCCGGTTGCGGCCAAATTCTCCGCGACGATGGTAGCACAGGCTCGGTCGCGTTCCACAAACGTCGCCGACGCGGCCCCGCGCGACAACGCCTCGACCCCCAGCGTCCCGGCGCCGGCGAAGAGATCGAGAACTCTCGCACCGCGTATGCTGTCGCCGATGATGTTGAACAACGCCTCGCGCACCAGCGCCGTGGTCGGCCGCGTCGTCCGGCCTGGCGGCGTCTTGAGCAGGCGTCCACGACTGGTCCCAGCGGTGACCCGCGTGGCCGGCCCCGTCATGCGATGAGTAAAACAGGCGGATCGGTCTGAAGGCCGTCGCCGACGAAGGAGCTGCAGCATAGTCGTCGTCGCCGCCGTGGTTGGCATCATCCTGCTGCTCGCCCTGCCGATCGCTGCCGGTATGGGCGTCGGCTGGCTGCTGAGCCGGCTACGACCGCTGCCGCCTGCCGTCCCGCCCCCGAAGGTCAGTCCAGAGCGAACACCTGACGATACGCCGAAAGCTGGCGGCGGAGCCCCTGCTCGCCGGCCAACGTCGGGTCGCGCTCGAAGAGGCGGACGGCCTCGCTCTGGGCGTCGCTGATCAACGCCGCGTCCAGCAGATTCGCCATCTTGAAGTCTTTGCCATGCTGTCGGTAACCGGCGAGGTCACCCCAGCCCCGTAGGTCGAGGTCGATCTCGGCCAGGTCGAAGCCACTTTTGTTCGTCACGACGGCCTGTAGGCGCTTGAGCGACGGCGGATCCTCGGCATCGGTGAACAGGAAGCACCACGATTCGTCGGAGCCGCGCCCCACCCGGCCGCGGAACTGATGGAGCTGCGCCAGTCCGAAGCGGTCGGCGCCCTCGATCATCATCACCGTGGCATTGGGAATATCGATGCCGACTTCCACCACCGAGGTGGAGACCAGGATAGCGACCTCGCCGCGCTTGAAGGCCGACATGACCGATTCCTTCTCGGTTGTTTTGAGGCGGCCGTGGAGCAGGGCGATGCGGGAGGCGAGCTCGGGAAAGACGTCGCGCTGCAACTTCTCGAGCTCCTGGGTCGCCGAGCGGACGCCGAGCTTGTCCGATTCCTGGATCAGTGGGCAGATCACGAACACCTGCCGTCCCGCCTCCACCTGTTTGCGGATGAAGTTGTAGGCATCGGCGCGCTTCCCGGGCGGCACGAGACCCGTCTTGACCGGCCGGCGCCCAGGTGGCATCTCGTCGAGGATCGAGATATCGAGGTCGCCGAACAGGGTGAGCCCAAGGGTGCGAGGGATCGGAGTGGCCGTCATCGATAAGAAGTGGGGCGTACGTTCGGTCTTCTGCCGGACCGCCAGCCGCTGACCCACCCCGAAGCGATGCTGCTCATCGACGACGCTCAGCGCCAGGTCCTTGAACTGGACGTCTTCCTCGATCAGGGCATGGGTTCCAATAAGGACTGGCAACTGTCCCTGGGCCAGCGAGGCGAGCATTGGTTTGCGCGCCGACGCCGGCGTGCTGCCAACCAGCAGCCCGACATCGATCTGAAAAGGCTCCAGGATCGATTGGATGACGTCCGCGTGCTGGCGGGCGAGGATCTCGGTAGGCGCGAGCAGGACGGACTGGAAGCCGGCGTGCGCGGCGTGATGCATGGCCATCGCCGCGACCACGGTCTTGCCCGATCCCACATCACCTTCGAGCAGGCGGTTCATCGGTGCTGGGCGGGCCAGATCCTGCAGGATTTGCCAGGCGGCGACGCGCTGCGCATTCGTGAGCTTGAAGGGCAGCGCCCTGACGAAGCCGCGCGCGGTGGGCTCGTCGAACGGCACCACTGGCGCGCTTCGCGCCATGCGGGCGCGCTTGGCCATTTGCGCCGCGACCTGCAGGACGAACATCTCCTCGAAGGCGAGACGGTCCCTGGCGCGGTCGAGTCGGGCCGCCGAGGCCGGGTAGTGAACCTGTCGCACCGCCTCGGCGCGCGCCATCAACTCGCGACGAGTGAGGAGTTCGGCCGGTAAGAATTCGTCGAGTTGATCGGCCAGCGGCAGGACCATCTGGATTTTGGGTCGCAGCCATTTCGACGTGAGGCCTTCGGTTTCCCGATAAATCGGGACCAGCCGTGCCACGTTCTTCGGGCGGAGCGACACCTTTTCGTGGTCCGGGTTCTTCATCACCAGGCCACCGTTCATATCAGCCTCACCGGCGACAAAGATCTCGTCGCCTTTCTGCAAACTCTTGACCAGCCACGGCTGGTTGAACCAGACCACCCGCAAGCTGCCGGAGTCGTCGCTGAGGACGGCCTCGGTCAGTGCCATCCGTTTGTATTTCGTTTGGCGGGCGCCGATGTCGTAGATCCGTCCCCGAACCGTCGTCTTGACGCCGGGACGCACGAAAGCGATCGGCGTGATCGTGGAGAAATCGTCGTAGCGGCGCGGGAAAAACAGTAAGAGGTCGCGAATGGTCGCGATGCCGAGCCGGGCCAGCTTTGCCTCGGTCTTATCGCTGACCCCGGCGAGGTTGGCGACGGGATCGTCTACGGACGGGTCCCGGACAACGTGGAACCGCGGCATGGTCAGGCGACGAGATAGGTAAAGCCGATCACGCCAGGTCCGGTGTGCGTCCCGAGCACGGCTCCAATCTCGGTCAGCTGGATGTCGACGCCCGGATACGTCGACGCGACCCGCTCGCGCAGTTGCTCGGCGTCCGCCCTGGCAGCGCCGTGCATGATAGCGAGCTGGCTCACCTTGCCGTCCCGTTCGAGCAGCTCGACCAGACGGTTGAGTGCCTGCGGCCGTCCCCGTGCTCGTCCGAGCGGGACCACTTCGCCGTCCTTCAGCTGCAGGATGGGCTTGACGTTGAGCAACGAGCCGAGCAGCGCACGTGCCTTCCCGATGCGGCCGCCTCGCTCCAGGTAGGTCAGCGTGTCCACGACGCAAATGACCCGGGCCTTGGCGACCAACCCCCGCAGGCACTCCGCGACCGTCTGGCGCCCGCAGCCGGCTCTCGCCAGGTTGGCCGCCTCGAGGGCCATGAAGCCAAGCGCCATCGAGGTGCTCAGCGAATCGACGACATCGATCTTTCCGTCGCCGACTGACTGCGCCGCCATCAACGCGGAGTTGTAGGTGCCGGATACCTTGCTGGAGAGGTGCACAGAGACAATCTCGTCGCCGCCTTCCAGCAGCGTTCGATAGGCCTCCTCGAAGGCACCCACCGACGGCTGCGAGGTACGAGGCAACTGTGACGAGGCTTTCAAGCGACGGAAGAACTCGTCCGTTGAGAGGTCGACGTGGTCACGGAAGACCTGGTCGCCGAAGTGAACATTGAGCGGGACAACGGTGATGCCGGCGGCCCGCTGTTGCTCCGGGGCAAGGTCCGCTGTGGAATCCGTAACGATTCGCACCACGAGTGGAGTATAGGCAGCGTTCGCGCCCATCACAGCCGGGCAACGGGCGCGTTTCGTTAGGTTGGGCGTCTAAAAGATTGATAAACCTATAGGAGCGATGTCGCTCCCAAGATATGTCGCCGTCGGCGCACGCCTGAATGGCGGCCTCAACTCGCGACTCAATCAGGGCATGATCCTCACGGCCTTTGTCGGCTTCCAGGCGCTGGATTCCCTCACGACCCACCTCGGCCTGGCTCTACAGCACCAGGAGCTGAACCGCATCATGGCGCCGCTGATGGCAACCCAGGGAGAGCTGGCTGCCTACGCGGTCAAAGGCACGGCGGTCGCCGTGCTTCTCGCCATCCTGATGCTGATGTACCGGCGAAAGCCTCGTGTCTGGCACGCGTACCACGTCGCCGCCTGGATCACCGCGTTCGGCGTGATCATCAATCTCGTGCAGCTGCTCTGACGGGCCTGCCGGCCCACGCGAGCCGCGCTCGGGGCGTCGCCCCACGCGAGTGGCGCTTTAGTGCCACACGAGCGTTTGAGACGTTAGTGCGATGCGAGCGTTTGAGGCAGTCGTCACTCGACCGCCAGCACGTAGGGGTAGAGGGCCTGCTCGCCGGACTGCAGCTCGACCGATGCGCCCGGGAACTGTGTGACGATCCAGCTGCGAAGGGTCTCCCGTGCCTGGTCCGACGCATCCACTCCGGCGTAAATCGTCACCGTCCCGACCTTGCCGGGATCGATGCGCTTGAGGACCGCCTCCGCCACCGTTTCCGCTGACGGACCCGCTTCCACGATCTGGTCGTCGAGCAAGCCGATCACATCGTTCTCGGCGATCTTCAAGCCGTCCACCTCGCTTGCCCGGACCGCCCGCGTCACCTCGATGGTTTGCACCGTGCCCAGCGCGCGCGACATCGCCGTGGCGTTCGCTTCCAGGTCGGCGCTGAAATCGAAGGCGAAGAGTGCGGCGATCCCTTGCGGCATGCTGCGCGACGGGACGACCCTGACGCGTTTTTTCGTCAGGTCGGCAACCTGTTGCGCGGTCATGACTACGTTGCCGTTGTTGGGGAGCACCAAGACATCACTGGAGGGCACCGACTCGACCGCGGCCAGGATGTCCTCCGTGGAGGGATTCATGGTCTGGCCGCCACCAACCACCGAGTCGACTCCGAGGCCTTCGAGGATCCGCCGGAAACCGTCTCCGCTGGCGACGGCCACCAACGCCAGGTGCTTGGTGCTGGCCGGGCGTCGGACCTTTTCGCCTTGCAGCCGATGGTGCTGCGCCGACATATCGTCCACCTTCAGCCGGCTCAGTCGCCCGATGCCGCTGGCGTAGCCAATCACGACGGCCGGCTGCTGGGTGTGAACGTGCACCTTGATCGCCGCATCGTCCCCCACGACCAGCGCCGACTCGCCGTGCCGCAGGATCTCGGTGCGCACATCGTCGACTGCCAGGTTGACGCCGTTGATGATGAACTCGGTGCAGTATCCCCACCCCGCCGTCGGCGCCTCGATGGCCTTTGGCCGCGCATGCTGAGTCGCCGGCCGCTCGAAGCTCGCCAGCGCCTCCCCGGTCATGCGCTTAAGGAAGCCTTCGAGGATGAGCTGCAACCCGAAGCCGCCGGCGTCGATGACGCCCGCTTGCTTGAGAATCGGGAGCTGCTCGGGCGTCCGTTCGACCGCGGCGGCGGCGGCCTCGCACGCGGCTCGAACCACCTCGGTCAGATCGGTGCTCTTTGCCGCCTTCGCCTCGGCGCCTCTGGCCGCCTCGCGGGCCACCGAGAGCATGGTACCCTCGGTCGGCTTGATCACCGCCCGGTACGCCACATCGGCACCGACCGTGAAGGCGTGTGCCAACCCGCGGGCGTCGACCGCACGACTCGCGGCGATGCCGACACTGAAGCCCCGGAAGATCTGCGAGAGGATGACGCCCGAGTTACCGCGGGCTCCCATCAGGGCGCCGTGACTCGCGCCCTTTGCCATCCGCGACAGGTCGGCGTCGTCGAGGTCGCGGATGTCGTCGACCGCTGATTGCAAGGTCAGAAGCATGTTGGTGCCGGTGTCCCCATCAGGGACGGGGAAGACGTTGAGCGCGTCAACCTCGTCGCGGTTGACGGTCAGCCAGGCCAGCGAGCCCAGCAGTGCCTCTTTGAAAAGACGGCCGTCGCATTCGAGGATGGGCATGGTCGCGGCGCCGGTCAGGCTTTGGATCTCAGCTGCTGCTGCTCCCGCTGACGTGGATTCCCTGGACGTTGACATTGACTTCCACCACTGGGAGACCGAGGGTGCGTTCGACCGAGTAACGCACCGCGTTGCCGAGGTTGTGCGCGACCTCCGAGACGCGGGTGCCGTACTCCACGATCACGTAGAGGGAGACGGCGATGCCGTCCTCGCGGACTTCGACCTCAACGCCCCGATGGACCTTGTCGCGGTGGAGCCGCTCCGCCAGGCCGTCCCGCAGTCCGCGGGCGGCCATAGCGACCACGCCATAGCAGCCGGCCGCGGCATGGCCGGCGATGGTGGCGACCACATGGCGCGACACCTCGATCCGCCCGAGGTCCCTGGCCTGGATCAGCGTCCTCGGCGGCTTCCCGGTTCGTTGGGGGTTGGCCTTCGTCTTTGAGTCCATCGTGGATAGGGTTGCGGGATTCCCGCATGTCGTGTGCTACTATGTGACGCTGATTTCGCCTCAAATCATACGCGATGACCCGCGAGGCGCCCCAAGCAAACAAAACCATGGCACAACGCTGCGCAATCTGCGGAAAAGGGCCCCAGTTCGGGCATCACGTGAGCCACTCGAAGGTGCACACGAAGCGACGCTTCATGCCCAACCTGCACAAGGCTCGGGTTACGATCGACGGCCGGTCGCAGACGGCCCTGGTGTGCACCCGGTGCCTGCGTACCCAGGCCAAGTCGGCCTAGTTTCCGCCCACCTCGCTCACGGCGCTTACGGCCCCGGCATGGCCACGCGGCGATACCCACAGCTCGACGCTGGCTCCCGTGCGAAGCCAGGAACGGGCCGCGGTAAGCTCGCGATCTGACAGCACCAGGTAATAGCTGCCGTCGCCATGCAGGGCGATAACCCGGCCCTGGATCCGGTCGACTACCCCGACGACCTGCCGGGGTAGCGCGGCATAGCTCTGGGCGCTCAATACGGCAAACCAGGTGGTGACGATGACCCCGGCCGTGGCGATCGCCAGCAGGATGCGCCGACCCCACGGAGCGCCTTGCCAGAGGAGCGCATAGACGAGCCAGGGTAAGACGATGGCGACCGTGGCCAGGCTGGTTTGCGTCTCCTGCCAGATGTTGGTGGCATAGTCCCGCTGTGCACTGTCGGTCATGTCCGCCCCTGGAGCCATGAAGGCCGGGACGTGCAACGCCAGCAGAAAGAGCGCGATACTCACCGCCAGGGTGAGGACCACCCGGCCGAAGCGGACGTCGTCGGGCAACGCTCGAGGGTGTAACCGCAAGGACCGCCGCACCGCCGCCGTCACCATCATGTAACTGGCCGGTCAGTCGATTTACGGCACCGCCGAGGAGAGGAAACCCCATGCAGCAGCCACCGCAGCTTCTCCCGACCAGGCTCGAGGAAGGCCAGGCCCCGGGGATCCGCTACCGCATCGACGGCGAGCTGGTGCCGGTCCTGCATACCTGGCTGGACGGGACCGTGCCGATCTATTTCGAGCATCACGTCGTGCTCTGGAAAGACCCGCCGCTCAACATCGGCATTCGCGCGATGAAGGGGGCGTTCAAGCGGATGGTGGCGGGCATGCCGATCTTCCTGACCGAAGCACAGGGTCCGGGCGAGATTGCTTTTTCCCGTGACGGTGCGGGCCACCTCTTTCCTCTTCACCTGATGCCGGGCAGGGCCGTGCTGGTTCGCGAGCACCAATTCCTCGCCGCCACCGGCAACCTCGATTACACCTTCAACCGGGTGAAGGGCGTGAGCAACATGCTGCTGGGTTCCACCGGATTTTTCGTGGATCGCTTCAGCGCCTCACACCAGGAGGGCGTCCTCTGGCTGCATGGCTATGGCAACGTCTTCGAGAAAGAGTTGGCACAGAACGAGCAGATCGACATCGAGCCGGGTGGGTGGGTCTACCGGGACGAAACGGTGCGCATGGATGTGCAGATGTTCGGCCTGAAGACCGGCATCTTCGGCGGCGGCGGGAACATGATCTGGAACCGCTTCACCGGTCCGGGCCGCGTCGGGATCCAATCGATGTACCTGCACATGCCAACCACCGAGTAGCCCTAGCGCAGTTCTAGGATCGCGGCCTTTGCACCCTGGGGGTGACTGTAGACGAAGCTCCCGGCGACCAGTACCGTGGCCCCGCTCTGAGCCGACAGGCGACCGGTCTCTTTGTTGACGCCGCCGTCGACCTCGATGTCCAACGCAGGGTTGAGTCGGTCGCGTAGCGCCCGGGCCGCTTTGATCCGTTCCGGGCTGCCGTCGATGTACTTCTGGCCACCCCAGCCCGGATTGACGCACATCATGACCAGCAAGTCGGCGTCCTTCAGTACCGGCTCTACCAGGACCAGCGGACTGCCGGGGTTGAGGCACACACCGGGACGCATCCCCGCCTTGCGAATGCTCTCCAGGACCCGGTGGATGTGACGGGTCGCCTCGACGTGGACCGAAACCGTATTGGCACCGGCGTCACGAAAGGCGTCGATGCTCCGTTCCGGGTTCTCGATCATCAGGTGCACGTCAAAATGCAGTTTGGTGTAGCGCCGACAGTGCTCCACGGTGCGCGGCCCGATCGTGATCGGGGGGACGAAGTGCCCATCCATCACGTCGAAGTGCACCCAATCGGCACCGGCTTGCTCGAGGGCAGCCACTTCCGCTCCCAACCGGCTGAAGTCCGCCGATAGGAGCGAGGGGGCGATCAGCACGAGGGGTGCTGACCCCGGGGTGGCGCCGACGGTTCGCGGCCCAGGCCGTCGAGGCCCGGGCCGGCCGGCCCACGCGAGCCGCGCGATTCGTGCGATGCGAGCGTTTGAGGCGTCGGGCGACGACGAGCACCGTCGGCACTGGGCCGATGAAACGTCAAGCCATCCTCCGGGGTTGGCACCCCTAGACGGACGGGATGCTGATCGTCACGGGCGCGTCAAAGTCGTGGTAATTGAGGACCACGTGTGCCGTCGCGTGAATGGTGGAGCCGGCGGGCAGCTGGCTGCCGGCTGCCGCCGGCGCCCCCAGCGATCCCAGCAACTGGCTGAGGTCGATGGTGTAGTCCGCGTCGGTGCTGATTCGGCGGACCAGGTGATCGTCGGTGCCGAACCAGACCTCGACGGTCATGGTGCCACTGTCGAGGACTTGCTTGATCGCGGCCAGCGCCTGCGGGTTTTTGACGGCGGCTTTGTCCATGGCGGCGAGCAGCTTGTCCTTGTCAGGGATCAGCTGATAGTGATGCACGGCGCTGCCGTTGAGCGTGGTGTCGCCCAGGTCTTTGATCGACTTGACGTTCTTGAGCAGCTGCTCGTACGAAAGGGGGTCGGGCTGGCTGAACTGGCTGGTGAGGCCGCTCGAGGCCGATACCTGCCACTTGTTGGTCAGCGGATTTTTCACGTAGGCCTTGCCGTTTGCCACCACGACCTCTGTCGCGATTGACATCCCGGAGATCTTTGCGTTGATGGTCGCGTGGTAGCGGTCGGGGAACTGCGCCTCGCCGTTGCCCGTCATGTCGAGCGAGATCGACCCGGCCCCGGTTCCGCTCTGCCCGAGCTGCGCGCCGAGGGCCGCGGGGAGCGTCATCTTGACGTTGCCCGCGAGGTCGAACTTGGCCGATTTGAGCTGGCCGGCGCGCTGCGCGGCGGCATCGAGCGCCTGCTGCGGGGTTTCCGCTTTGGCGAGCGGCGACGCGCAGGCGGCCAGCGCCAGCATCGTCAACAGGGCGGCAAGGGCTCGTTTCATGCGGCTTCGTTGAGTATATCGGCGCTTCGACGCCGTTCCTTCATTGACGCGCCTGGAGGTAGGTGGCATCGAGCCAAGCAGGTAATTCGGCAAGCCCGTCGATGACGTGGGTCGGTGCGATTCCTGGGATCGCGACCGCCCCGGGATGGCGCAGCCAGATGCCCGGAATGCCGGCCTTCAGCGCACCCGCGATGTCGGTGTCCAGCCGGTCACCGACCATGACCGTTTCGTCCAGAGGGACTCCCAGCCGGCGGGCACCCTCAGCGTAGATCGCGGGATCGGGCTTGGCCCTCCCGAAATCTCGGGATGTGACCAGGGCGTCGATCAACTGCCGGATGCCAGCTCGTTCGAGCGCCTCCTCCAGCTCAGCGTCCCCGGAGCCGACCGTGTTGGAGATCACTCCCAGGCGGTAATGGGCCTTCAGCGCCGTCAACACCTCGAAGACATCGGGCATCGGGGTGATCGCCATCTCCCACAGGTGCTTGCCCGGCTCTTCGACCAGGAGGGTATTGCCCGCGTCAAAAAAGACCCCGCCCAGCGGCTTGCGAATCACGCCGGTGCGGTCGCGACTGGCTGCAGCTGGCGTGCTCGCAGCTGACCACAGGCGGCGTCGATGTCCAGCCCCCTTGTGGCGCGGATGGTGGTCGAGATGCCCGCGGCCTGCAGGACGGATTGGAAGGCCTGCGCGCGCGCCTTCGACGGTGGCGACAGTGGGCTGCCCTCGATCGGATTCATCGGGATCAAGTTGACGTGGCTGAGCCGATGACCGATCACGGTGGTCAGCCGCCGAGCCTGTTCGACGCTGTCGTTGACCCCCTGCAGCAAGACGTATTCGTAGCTGGTGCGACGGCCGGTTCGTTCGGCGTGGGCGCGCGCTGCGCCGACGATCGCGGCGATCGGGTACTTGCGGTTGACCGGAATCATGCTGCTGCGCAGCTCATCGTCCGGCGCGTGCAGCGAGACCGCCAGGTTGACCGGCAGCCCCTCCCCACTGAGCCGCTCGATGAAGGGCACCAGCCCGATGGTAGACACCGTGACCCGCCGGGGGCTGAAGTTGAGCGTGTCCTTACGGGCCCAGCGTCGGATCGCGCCCACGACCGCCGCGTAGTTGTTCAGGGGTTCCCCCATTCCCATGAAGACGACATTCGTGAGCGAGCGTTGTTTGTCGCCCAGATCCCGGCTGGCCGCGAGGAACTGGTCGACAATCTCTGCTTCACTCAGGTTTCGATCGAAGCCCGATTTCCCCGTGGCGCAAAAGCTGCAGCCGATCGGGCAACCCACCTGCGAGCTGACGCAGATGGTCGTCCGCGCGCGGGAACGGGCGGTGGCGTCGTAATGCATCACCACCGTCTCGATGGTCCGGCCGTCGCCGAGCTTGAACAGGTACTTCACGGTCTGGCCGTGATCGGCTTGTCGCTTCAGGTGGGGCGTGACCGCGCTGAAGGCAAACGACTCCTCGAGCTGGCGGCGCGCCGATGGCGGAAGGGTGCGCATGGCGCCGAACGAGGGGGCGAGTTTCTGCCAGAACCAGCGCTGCGCCTGGGCAACGCGGTACGGCGCTTCGCCGGCGCGGGCGAGCCGATCACGGATCGCCGCCGCATCGGCGGTGGCGAAGGGCGCGCACTCAGTCGCTACGGCGATTTCCGAATACGAGCGAGGCGTAGTACAGCAAGGTCAGCAGCGCCCCGAACAATGCAACCCAGTACGTGAAGGCGGCCGCCCGCAGCATCCGCCGCGCGCCGTCCTGTTCCTCCGGCATGATGACCCCGTTCTCCGCGAGCAAGCGAAGGGCGCGGCGGCTGGCATCGAGCTCGACCGGCGTCGTTACCAGCTGGAAGAGAACCACGGCGGCAAACAGCGCCAGACCCGCGACCGCAATGTAGAAACCGATTCCGGTGCCGGTGAAGGCTGAGAGGACCAGGCCGGCGATGACAATCAGCAGTCCGGCTTGCGAGCCAAGGTTGGCAGCGGGGACCAGATCTGAGCGAAGCCGCATGGCAAAGTACCCCTGGCGATCCTGCTGGGCGTGACCGATCTCGTGGGCCACAACGGCCTCCGCCGCGACCGAGTTCCCCGTCGCGACCTCCTTCGAGAGGTTCAGCGTTTTGGTCCGCGGATCATAGTTGTCGCTGAGTTCGCCTTCGATCACCTGGATCGTGACCTCGCTCAGTCCGGCTCCGGTGAGGATTCGCCTCGCGATGTCGACCCCCGTCATCCCGCTCGAGCTACGGACGCGCGAGTAGCGCTGGTAGGTGCTCTTGACCCAACTGCTGGCCAGGAAACTCAGTGCCATGATCGGCAGCGCGACGAAAGCGAAATATCGCCAGTCGAAAAAGGGGACCAACATTAGCGTTCTGCCCGAATTCTACCCAGCATCGAAACCCGCATCTCCCAGATTCGTGGATGAACCGCTGCCGGGCTGTGCCTAGCTTTTCACGCTGCGTGAAAGGATCCCGCGCGGCGGGTCGTTTCACTCTCATCGGGGCCAGCGCTCCAGAAACCATGTTGGACGAGCCACAGCGACTCACCATGTCGGACGTTTTCACCCTTTTCGGCCGCCACTCCGAGGACACCCGCTGGGTTGCGTCGGCGGATTCGCAAGAATACCTGGCCGTCGTCCTTTATCTGGTTCAGCGGAACAACGCCCGCTGAGCCCGGCGCCACGCCCCTCCCTTGTGATAGTATCTCTGTTAGATTAACTCTTATTTAGGTATCAAGATGTCTGAAAAACTGACGTTGAGCGAACTCTTCGCCCTCTTCGGGCGCACCAGCGAGGATACGCGTTGGGTCGGCTCCGCCGATTCGGAGGAGTACCTTGCGGTCGTCACCTACCTCGTCCAGCGTTCGAGCGCCCGCTAGCCAAATTTCGATCGGGTCACCCGGCGTCGGTCACAATCCCGCCACGATCGCGGAACGACCGTTGGTTCGCTAGGCCGTCGCTCGTTATAACGCTCATACTCGGACTGCGGCGATCGTTCGCCCTGCCTGAGGCAAAGCAATGGTCACCATCCTCGCGTCAAGAATCCGGGCCCTGATGGGCTGGGATAGCGAAAACGGCCAGGCGCTGGTCGAGTATTCCCTGATCATGTGCCTGGTCGTCATCGTGATCCTGGTCACATTGATCGTCCTCGGGAACCAGGTGCGCAACACCTACTGCAACATCCAGGGCGCCGTCGTCGGCGCCTGACCTTCGCCAGCTACCGCCCAGGCACTTCCACCGCCGGATTTCCCATCACGACCGCGCCTGGCGCGACGTCGGCGGCAACCAGCGCACCCCATCGCACCACCGCCCCCTCCCCCACGGACACTCCCTTGAGGATCGTGGCTTTGCCCTGCACCCAGGCGGAGCGTCCAATCCGGATCGGTCGACGGGTGACGGGCGCCCCCTGCTGCCGGCGGGCGGGACCGACCGCGTGAAAATCGGTATCCACCACCAGGCAGGGCCCGAGGATCGCCCCGTCGCCGACTTCGATGACGCTGGCGGCCATCAGTCCGGCCCCGTCGATTTCCACCCGGTCGCCGATTTCGATCCGCGCATCGGGGCCGAAGGTCAGGAGCGCTGTGCGTCCCGAGGCGTTGCGCACCTGAACATCGCGGCCAAAGGAGACCAGGCCTGGGCCGCGAATGCGAAGGCGCCACGGTCCGTCGAAGCCCGGACCAAAGCGGTGACGCGGGTAGCGCAGCCGCAGGTAAAGGGTGCTCAGGCTCACGTGGGTAAGGGCTCTGCCCGGGAAGGGATTTGAACCCTTACAAGCTTGCGCTCACAGCCCCCTCAAAGCTGCGTGTCTACCAGTTTCACCACCCGGGCGAGGGCTTGTGCATTTTAGGGCAATGCAATCCTTGGCGCCAAGGCTGCTTCTCAGGCAACGCACGCCCCCGTGGGCCACGTTTACGCCTGACGGCTCAAGCCGAGCCGCAGAATGTTGCGCGCCGCGTTTGTGTCGCGGTCGATGATAAGTCCGCAATCAGGGCACCGGTGAATCCGCTCAGAGAGCCGTTTTGGGACCTCAACTCCGCAGCGCGAGCAGGTCTGCGAGGTTCCTTCGGGTGGCACCCTGACCAGTCGAGTACCAGCCTCTGCCGCTTTGTACTCGAGCATCATCAGGAAGGCCGCCCAACCCTGGTCACTTATGTGTCTCGCCAGCAATCCCCTGGTAAGACCGCGGATATTCAGCTTCTCAATCGCGATCAACCCGAACTGGGAGACCAGTCGTCGGGTCAGCCTGTGGGCGTGGTCATGCCGAAGGTTCCGAATCCGCTCATGCTGACGGGCCACAAGGAGTCGAGCCTTTTCTCGTCGATGCGAGCCCTTCTGCCGACGGCATAGCCGCCGTTGGGCGACTCGTAGTCGCCGCATCGCGGCGCGCTGGGCGCGGGGGCCGGCAATCTGCTCACCCGTTGACAGGACAGCAAAATGTTGGATACCCAGATCGATTCCCACCGCTGGACGTGTGATGGCGGCAACCTGCACCGATCTCGAAACAACCACCGAAAAGCATGCGTACCACCGTCCCGCCCTTCGACGGATAGTCACCGTACGAACCGGCGCGCCCGCAGGGAACAGCCGATGCCACCTCACCTTGACGTGACCGACGCCCCCCAGGACGAGGCGTTCGAGGCGAACACTCCAGCCTGATTGCCACGTCAGGCTTTCATATCGGCGGGCAGAGCGATAGCGCGGATAGCCGGGCTTGTCGCCGACCTTGACCCGCCGAAAGAAGGCGGTGAAGGCCCGATCCAGTCGGCGAAGTGGATCCCGCATTGCTGAGCAGCTCATGTGGACTGGCCCCATGCTGGCGGCTCGAACCTCTGTGAGATCGCGAAACTGCTCGTAGAGGGTAATCGGACGGTGCTGGCTCCGCCACGCGTATCGGCGCTGCTCCAGCGCGGCGTTATAGAGCTGGCAGGCGAAGCTAAGCTGCGCCTCAAGAGCAAGACGCTGGCGGACTGTGGGATAAATCCGATAGCGGTAGGTCCGCGGGGACCCTGTGAGGTTCGCCATTCTTCGGCCATGCTGGGACCGCCGTCCGACAGCTGCCTGTCAAATGCCTTGATTTAGCCGCTCAGACCGCACAGATGGGCCGAGCGACCGATTCGTGCCCACCGACCGCGCCATAGGCTTGCCGTACGGGGGCGCAAGAGGCACCGCTCGCGCCCTTTTTGTCAAAGCTCAACCCAGCACCAGGCTGTAACAAACGCCGTAACCCACCCTCTCTAAGGTGAAGATCGAGTCCGGGCCGCGCCGCTTTTGATGTGACCCTGACGCGACAAGAGTCATCACATCGTAAAGAGGAATCGTAAGGAAATGCATGACGAGGGCCATATATCTTTGCCGGCTCTCCAGTCGGACCTGAGCCAGCAACCGCAGGTCCAAATCCATGGTGGCCGGTCGGCAGCGCGACGCGCGTTGGCCGCCGGAAGAGAGGGGTTAAACATCGTCAACCGCTACCGGATTCTGATCGTCGACGACGATGCCATGGCGCGCGAGATCCTCAAGCGAATCCTCGAGCACGCCGGCTACGAGGTCATGACCGCCGGCAGCGGTCCCGAGGCGCTGCGCAAACTCCACGAGGGAATCCCGCACCTGGTCGTCGTCGACCTGATGATGCCGGAGATGGACGGCTTCGAGTTGTGCCGCCGCATCAAGAGCCACCTCGATGTGCCGATCGTCATCCTCAGCGCGGTCGCGGCCGTCGAGAGCAAGGTCGAAGGCCTCCAAATGTACGCCGAGGACTACATCGTCAAGCCCTTTGAAAAAGAAGAACTGGTCGCGCGCGTGCAGCGCGTGCTCCGCCGCTACGGCGAGTCCGCCGGCGTCGAGCAGCCAGAGGTCGTCATCGACCAGGAGTTGCAAATCAACTTCGTGCAGCACTGGGCACGCGTCAAGGGCCAGCAGGTGACCCTGACGCCGACCGAGTCCAAGCTGCTGTTCCTCTTGGTGCGCAACGCCGGTCGGGTCGTCACCAACGAGACGCTCCTGGCCAAGGCATGGGCCGGCGACGAGGAAGCCTACGAAGAGGGCCTGCGCGTGCACATCTCGCGCCTGCGCAGCAAGATCGAGCCCAACCCCAGCAAACCCGTCTACATCCAGACCAAGCGTGGTGTCGGCTATCGCTTCAGCGCCAAGGTCAACTACCCCGCCGGCCAAGAGCCACTGGCGATGGCAGGATGAGCGTGCGGACCCTGGGTCTCGGCCTGCTCGTCTTCGTCCTCTCCTTCCCGCTCTGGCTGCACTGATCGCGCCACAGAGCTAGCGTCGCTACACTCCTCCCGTGACTCACGCGCTGGGTCTTGGCTTCACCGTGTTCGTCGTCATCTTTGTGATCGAGCTGCCAGATAAGACGGCGCTGGCGGCGCTCTTGCTCGCCACCCGTCACCGCCCCCTACCGGTGTTCCTTGGTGCGGCCGCCGCCTTCCTGGTGCAGAGCCTCGTGGCGGTCATCGCCGGCTCGATCTTCGGATTACTTCCCCGCGAACCTGTGCGCATCGGCGCCGGCCTGCTCTTTCTCGTGATGGCCGCACTGCTTATCCGCCAGAACCTCAAGAAGGCAGAAGCTCAGGAGGCCGCCGACGTCGAACGCGAGGAAGGCCGCTACCGTCGTCCGTTGGTGACGGCATTCATGGTGGTCTTCGTCGCCGAGTGGGGCGACCTTTCGCAATTGGCGACCGCGGCCTTCCAGGCTCGCTATCGCGAACCGCTGATCGTCTTCACGGCGGCGACGCTGGCACTGTGGGCGGTATCGGCGATCGCGGTGGTCCTGGGGAACCGCCTGGGTGCGTGGATCCCCGAGCGCCCGCTCCAGTTCGCGGCGGCCGGTGTGATGGCGCTAGTCGCGATCGCATTGATCACGGGGCTCCTCGGTTAGCAAACGATCCACGCCCATTCCAGGCCGTTAGGCCGCGCTCGAGAGCTCCATCGCGTCGGGCAGGGCCCGCTGCGGAATCGTAAAGGTGAACGTACTGCCCTGGCCAGGCGTGCTCTTTACCCAGATCTTGCCGCCGTGCATTTCCACCAGCTGGCGAGAGATCGCCAATCCGAGACCGGTGCCCTGGTACTTACCGGTCATGCCGCTCTGCCCCTGCTGAAAGCTCTCGAAGATCCGCTCCGTGTCTTCGGCGGGAACGCCGATGCCCGTATCACGCACGCTGATTCGCAGCTCCGCGCCCTGGCGCTCGGCGCTCACGCGCACGCTGCCAGCCTCGGTGAACTTGATCGCGTTGCCAAGCAAGTTCAGGAGCACCTGCTTGAGCTTGGGACCGTCGGCGAAGACGCGTCCTACCTCGCTGGAGACGGAGGCCGTCAGATCCAGCTTCTTGGTCTTGGCCAGCGAGCTGACGCTGCCGACACACTCCGAGATCAGCGGCTCGACCTCGACTTCGCCGCGGTGCAACTGCGCCTTGCCCGCCTCTAGCTTGGAGATGTCGAGCAGGTCGTTGATCAGCGCCAGCAGATGCTGGCCGTTCTGCGCGATGATGTCGACGTCCTGGCGTTGTTCGCCGGTCAACGCACCCCCGTCGCCTTCGAGCAAGAGCTGCGAGAATCCCAGGATCGAGTTGAGCGGCGTACGCAGTTCGTGGCTCATGTTGGCGAGGAACTCTGCCTTGTGCTGATTGGCGCGCTGCAGCTCGACGTTGAGCGCGGTGAGGCGGGCCGTTTGTTCGGTAGCGAGGTGAAAGAGGTGCGCCTCCTGGATGGCGGTGGCGGCGTGCTGCGCGAACAGGTTGAGCGACTCGATCGTGTTGCGGTCGAGCGGACGGCGGTGATAGACAGCCAGCACGCCCAAAAGCTGATCGCTGACGACCAGCGGAAAGCCGGCAAACGCCTGGATGCCTTCCTCGGTCATCCAGGGATTGAGGCCAACCTGCCGGTGGTTGGCGGGGTCGTTGGTCACGATCGGCACTCGCAGTTCGGCAACCTGGCCGATCTCGCTCATTCCGCGCTCCACCCGTCCGGGAACCGGTGGCGGGTTTTCCGTCGTGTGGTGGCTGGCACGCCGCCAGAGTGCGCCGTCGCTCGCTTCCAGCAGCCACACCTGCGCCGCGGCGAACCCCAGGTTGCCGGTGAGCGTGGTGGCCACGACGTCGAGCAGCTCGGGCTCGAAGAGCTTTTGGTTCATCTGGTCGATCGATTGGTTGAGAAGCTCCAGGCGGCGCGCGCGCTTCTCGCTTTCCTCGAAGAGGCGGAAGTTGCGAAGCGCGACCGCCAGCTGCTGCGAGAGGACCTCGAGTGCCTCCTCCTCCCATCGGGTCAGGCGGCGCTGATCATCCTTGGTCTGAAGGTGCAGCACGCCGTAGACCTTGCCTTCGAGTAAAACCGGAGAGCCGAAGGCGCGCGCGTAGCCGGCCGCATTGAGCGCGGCGAGGTCGAAGAGTGGCGGCTCGGCCAGCATGATGAAGCGTTTCTCGCGGACTACACGCCCAACGATGCCGTCAGCCACGGAGACCGTCTCCTCCTCGACCGCCCCTGCCAGGCGGACCGCGGCGCGTAAGGTGAAAACGCCGCGATCTTCGTCCAGCAGGACGATGGCACCCGAGTCCATCTGGAGGAGCTCCATGCCGCAGCGGATCACCGTGTTGAGCATTCGCGATACGTCGAGCTGTCCGACCAGTTCGCCGAGCACGTTACGCAATTGCTCCGTCTGATCGAGCCGCCGCCGCGTGCCCCGGAACTCGGTGTTCATCGCGCGCACCGCCGCGCCCAGGCCGGTGATGACGGCGACCGTCGGGATGGCGCGGAGCACGGAGTCGCGGACCGAGATGGCGAGACCGAGATCACTCGTCTGGAAGAGGATCAGGCCGCTCGTGAAGAAGAGGCTGGTGCCGATCCCGCCCCAGAGCTCGAACCGGAAGACCGCTTCGGCGGCAACCAGCGCATAGAGCAGGTAGGGAAGGCTCGAGGAGGGGGTGGCGAAGAGCAGGATCCAGGCGCTGACGGCGGCGTGGTCGAGGGCCAGCAGAAGGACTGCCGTGGGCTGGGAGAACCGTAGCGCCGCCTGGCGGCGAATCGCGAGCAACGCGACGCCGTTGTAGGCGGCCATCAAGCCAACGAGGATGATGGTGACCGTCACCGATGCCGACGGCAGCCAGAGGAGCAGGCCGAACGGAATCGCGAGCGCGACGAAACGGAGCCGGACGAGCTGGCGATCGAGGGCAGTCATACCGGCCCTCCGGTCCTAGGCGGCCTGGCTGGTTTGGAGGTTGTTGATCATCTCGAGGAAGCGGTCTTTGCCAAAGTCCCCTTTCTGGATGATCGACTGGATGTTCCCCTGGAGGCGCTCGCGGTCCTCACTCGTGATGTTTTTGGCCGTATAGATAAGGATGGGGAT
>Ga0207684_10001150_pt1 | contig 29543 bp, 19 predicted proteins | sample KBSK5501metaG_FD_184342 | JGI IMG/M metagenome (GOLD analysis project Ga0207684, IMG submission 184342) | Corn, switchgrass and miscanthus rhizosphere microbial communities from Kellogg Biological Station, Michigan, USA - KBS K5-50-1 metaG... | ecosystem: Host-associated > Plants > Roots >...
CATCCCCTCACTGGCGCGGCGGTAGCGCTGCTCGAGTTCGTCTACACTCAAGTTCGTCGAAAGCTTGATGCGTCTTGCCATGCCTCTATTCTACATCAATACGTCCTCATTTGGTATTACGCCACATCCCGCCTGTTTGAGCGCCACACCACCTTCTCGCTTTGCATCCCCTACTTACTCCGCCCTGCCAGCGCGTATACTGCTCTCAGCGCTTCTGACTGTCGCTATCGGCGTCCAGAGCAGGAGGATGGCAGCATGCAAAGGCAGGCAAGCGATTCCTACACGCGGCTGTTAGCGCAATGGCAGGCCAGGCGCGAAGTGGTCAATGCGTACCACCGCGCCTTACGATTCTTCATGGCCTATAACGGCGATACACCTAAACAGCAGCGAGAACTGCTCGAAAAGGTGGGAGTTGCCCTAATCGCGCTCCGCCAGGCGAGCGATCAACTGCGCCGCTATGAACAAGAGCGTGCGGCGCCAGACACCCAATAGACTCGCTGTTTTCACTCACGTTCCATGTTGAGGCGCAGCCACGGCTTCACCAGCGCGAATGTCTCAGGTCAGATAATCGGCGAGAACCGCGGTGATCGGCATGCCCGACAGGCGCGCTATCTCGCGGGTTCCTGAGCGGCGACCCACCCAGGAGGCCCATTGTGTGTTACCGGTGTCTCCGCTGGGTGTAGACTAGGGAGGCTCGTTGACAAGACCGGCGCAATCAGGCGACTGAGCGTTGTCCTCGCGCGCCATCTAACCAATTCAAGTGACCCCCAACAGGAGCGCAGGCGTGCGAGGAATGCGAGTGATCTGGGAGCGCGCGCGGGCGCTGGGTGGATTCGTGCGCAAGAGGCCACGCCTGCTGCTCAGCGCGACGCTGATCGTCGCCGTTGTCGCGATACTGGCTAGCATGAACGGGGGGCGGCTGCCCTTCTACGTGTTCAGTTCCGCCTTCGGTGACACCGCTAGCGCTGACAGCGCCAGCCCGCCGGCGCCGATTCCCTACTCGCATTCGTGGTATATCGACCAGCCCGACGCTATGGCCGAGCTTGGCCAACGTGACGCGCGCTGGCTCAACGAGCAGAGCGTGTCCGGCCCCGCCTCCTGTCCCGCTGACTATCTGACGGTGCTCGATTTCGGTCATCCTACCCGCAAGTTTGCGAGCGGCGGCTCACCGCTGGACGATTACGCGATGAGCATGTTTGGCAAGATTGACGCCTGGCGCACGTACCGCGAAGTCGAGCGACTCGCACAGCAGTACATAGACGCCTGGGTGGGCGCCGCGACGGCCTGTCCGCGGCTCATTCTCGTCCTGGGGACGAACAACTACGCCGAGTGCCGCAAAGCGGTCGGCCCGTGCGATGTCTACACCGCTGGCAAATACTGGGACATCGTCGCGCATGATGTGGCGGATTACGTCGCGCAGAAGGGCTATGGAACGCGCGTCACGGGTGTCTGGGTCGGCGACGACGCAGAGACCAGCTGGGATCCCTGGCCGATGACCGCGAGCTTCCTGTATGGTGTGCGCGATCAGGAACGGACCTATCAGACGCATGCGCGCATGGTGAACTATGGTGACGCCAATATCGGCGCGTGCAGCGAGGTCACCGGCGATTGTACTGGTGGATGGACGCCGGAGAATGTCTACGACGCGGCCTGGGGCATCGGCTGGGCCGCCCCGCTGCCCGAAGCCTACACACCCACGACGACACAGCGCTGGCAGGATGTCGCCGATGTGATGAACTCGGGACCGGCTCCACGGGACTTTATGCAGTTTCTCGGCTTCATGACGGAGTGCGGTGAATCCGATCCCCTGCCGTTGACCGACTGCCGGCCACAGGGCGAAGGCGTGAGCGCGTGCCAGTTTAGCCCGGCGGTGGCGTACCAGCGCTTGCATGCCGCCGATACACGCCATCCGCTCACCTACGCCACTAACATCCAATGGCTGCAACCGCAGACGAATGAGCCAACCAGCGCTCATCCCTGTTCGTGAGCCAGAGTCTGCGCTTCCCGGCGCGCACTCTGTGTGAGTGTTTCGCCGCCGCCTGTTCGCGTATAGCTGAGACTGGACATTGCACAGGCGAGCGACTACAATGAGGGCGGGCGCAAGCCCATCTACGCGCCTGAAGCGCCACACAGCGCCTCGTTTCTAGGGACGCATGGAAAGGCGTGTATGTCCGATCCGTCGCGCGCATCGCGGCAGACCGCCGGCCGCATGATGACGCGTCGCGCTATGCTCACGGACGCCGCCAGAATCGCTGGCGCGGCCGTCGTAACCGGCATCCTCGGCACGGTTGTCATACGCGCAATCGGCGGCAAAGGCTTTCTCGCCAACGCGAACGGCCCCGACACGATCACGCTTCCCTTCACCTACAGCACCGAGAAATCCGCCTGGCTTCAGGCGGCGATTGACGCCTTCCAGCGCGGCGGCGCGACCTACAATGGCAAACGCATCCTCATCGTGCCGGACGCGCGTGGCTCCGTTGACGCGCTCACGCGCATCCTCTCCGGCGAGTTGCGTCCTGTGGTCTGGTCTCCGGCCAGCGCGCTCGAGTTGAACCAGTTGCAGGCCGGATGGGACCAATCGCACGTAGGCGCGCCGATCCTTCCATCCCAAAAGGACCTGACGCCTCGCTCGCTCGTGAGCAGCCCGCTCGTGCTCGTCGCCTGGCAGGAACGCGCGAAGCTCCTGACACAGAAGTTTGGCGACCTGGCCTGGAGGAGCCTGCATAACGCGCTGACCCTCGGCAAGGGCTGGGCGGAGATTCCTGGCGGCTCGGAGTCGTGGGGGCTGGTCAAGTTCGGCCAGACACGCCCTGATCGCTCGAACAGCGGAGTGCTCACGCTGGCGCTGCTCGCGCAGGCGGTCGCCGGACCCGACCATCCGCTCACCGTCGCGGCGGCGCGCGACACAGCGTACGTCGAGTTCATGCGCGGCATGGAGGACGCTGTCACGCAGTTTGGGGCGAGCAGCGGCTCCTTCCTCGACTGCGCGCTCAGTCGCGGCCCGGCTGGCTTCGACGTCATCTCCACCTACGAGCACCTGGCGCTGGCGGCGCTGAGCGCCAACACCGGGCGCGCGCTTACCCTGTCCTATCCCAACCCGACGATGCTCTCCGACCACCCGTACGCGATCCTCCAGGGCGCGAGCGAGGAGCAGACCGGAGCGGCGAAGCAGTTGCGCGATTTCCTGCTCAGCGCCGAGCAGCAGAAGCGCGCGCTCGCCTATGGTTTCCGACCGGTTGACGCGAACATCCATCTGACCGACGGCGGCATCGCAGGCGATCTCTTCGCCAAGGCGATTCCCGGCGCGCAGGTCAGCCTGCAAAGCGCGGTCGCTCCTGCGCCCGACGGCGATGTCGTCAACGCGCTCATCGACGGCTGGACACAGTTCTATCAGGATCGGCCCATCACCCCAGGATGCTAATCCGGCGCGTCAGATCGAAAGGGTAAGAACATATGCGGTCGCTCAGGCGCTCACTGATGGTGGTTGTGTCGCTGCTGAGTCTCCTCCCACTGGCGAGTTGCGGCGGTCAGGAGGCGCAGGACTATGGCACGCCGCCGCCCTCGCCGCCTGCCGTCCATAGCCACACGCCCTGCCAGGGGCACACCTCGAACCCCATCACGCTGACGATGTATTACGGCAGCGAGAAGCAAGCCTGGATCGACGATGTCTCCAGGTCGTTCAATGCGCGCCACTACGTCGCCTGCGATGGGCCGATCACCATCCACGCGAATCCTATCGGCTCCGGCGACTCGATGGAGGAGATCCTCTCCGGCGCGATCAAGCCCGACATCTGGAGTCCCGCCGGCAGCGTCTGGCTGACGCTGGCGAATGACACCTGGCGGCAGAAGAACAGTGGCAAGGACCTCGTCGGCTCTGGCGCGACCGACGCGCTCTCGAGTGTCAGCAGCCCCGTCGTCATCGCAATGTGGAAGCCGCTGGCCGAGGCGCTGGGCTGGCCCAAGAAGCAGATCGGGTGGTCGGATATCGCCGCGCTGAGCGCGAAGTCAGACGGATGGGGCGCGTACGGGCGTGGGGAATACGGCGCCTTCAAATTCGGGCACACTCACCCAGACACATCCAACTCCGGGCTGGACGCGGTGCTGGCCGAGTATTACGCCGCCGTGAGCAAGTCGCGTGACCTGACCGCCGAGGATGTCTCGAAGAGCCAGACGCGCGACTTCATCGGCAAGATCGAGTCGTCGGTCACGCACTACGGCGAGAGCAGCGGCTTCTTCGCCAACGAGATGTTCAACCGCGGCCCCGACTACCTCAGCGCGGCGGTCATGTACGAGAGCCTGGTGGTGGCGTCGTATGATCAGGCGCAGTATCCAGACGCGAAGAAGTATCCGCCGGTCGTGGCGATCTATCCCAAGGAGGGGACCTTCCTCAGCGACCACCCGGTCGTGATACCGCAGGCGTCGTGGGTGAGCGTCTCGAAACGCGCGGCGGCGGAGGTCTTCGCCGACTATCTGCTGGATAAGCCACAGCAGACGAAGGCGCTCCAGTATGGCTTCCGCCCGGCGACGCCACAGACTGTGCCGCTGGCCGCGCCGCTCGACGGGGCGCACGGCGTCGATCCACAGCAACCGTCAAACCTGCTGCAGATTCCAGGCGCGCAGTTGATCCGCCAGATCAAGGCCGGGTGGGACGAGCAGCGTCGCAAGGTCTCCGTGATGCTCGTGCTCGACCGCTCCGGCAGCATGAATGACGCGGTGAACAACAAGAGCAAGATCGACGCGGCGAAGGATGGCCTGAAGTCTTTCATCAGCCTGCTCGGCGACGCGGACCAGGTGGGACTCACCGTTTTCAGCGACAACGCGCAGGTGGTGGCGCCAATCGCGCCGCTCAGCGGCAGGCGCGATCAACTGCTCAAGACCGTGGATGGAATCAAGGCGGATGGCAAAACGCGTCTCTACGACACGCTCTTCGAACAGGTTGACGCCTTGAAGAAGAACAACGATTCCTCGATCAAGGCGGTGATCGTGCTGACCGATGGACTCGATACCGCCAGCAGCCGCAACGTCGGCGACGTGTCCAATCAGGTGGGTGGCTCTGGCTCCAACTCGGGCAATGGCCTCAAGGTCTTCTCTATCGCCTACGGCAGCGACGCCGACAAGGATGGGCTGACACGCATCGCGCACGCCTCGGGTGGTGAGGAGTACGATGGCAATCCAGACAACATCCGCCGCGTCTTTCTCGCCATCAGTCGCTTTTTTTAGCAGGCTCGTCGCTCATTGCAACGCACAAGGACCAGGACGCCATGGCGCAAGAACAGTTGATTCGCTCCTATCCCAACACACAGATGCCGCGCCTCTTTGAGAGCGACTGGCGCGAGCTGGGCCGCAAGGGCTGGACGATCGCGCAGCGCCGCGAGGGTGGCGGCGTCACGACGGTCACCTACCGGCGCGAGAGTCTGAAAGGGCATGAGATCGCCGCCGTCCCAGCGCCGTTGCCCACCGCGCTGGAGCCGTTACCACCGGAGGTCAGACGCTACTCACAGCTCGAGACGCTGATTCTTGTCATCGGATACGTGCTGGCGCTGACGATCTTCCTCGCCGGGGGGAGCGCGCTCTTCAACTGGATTGCGGCGCTGCTCTTTTTGGGGACGAGCGCGTATGCCTTGTTCATCGACTGGTATGGCGTCGTCTCGCTGCGCGGCCAGATCCCCTGGACACGCCTGAGCGGTGGCGCCCATGCCGTCGTGATCGCTGGCGCGATCATCACGGCGCCGCTCTACATGGCGTATTACGCGGGTCGTGTCGTCTGGCAGTACGTGCTGCGCAAGAACGTCGTCAGTCCCTGGCGCATCGCGCAACTTGAGGCGCGGCTGGGCATCGCGCCGCCGACCGTCGGGACCTGTCGCAACTGCGGCAAGCCGCTCCAGGTAGGCGCGGAGTTCTGTTCGTATTGCGGCGCGACAGTCATCGAATATCCGCGCATCTGCCCGAATTGCGCCACCGTCTGCCTGCCCGATGCGCAGTTCTGCCCGAAGTGCCGCACGCCGCTGACAGCGTGATAACTCGCGCGCGACCAGTTGACGCCGCCAGGTCTCCATGCGCTATACTGGCGGCGTTTCCCCTCTTGGTCACGCCACACTGGTGAAGGAGCGCATGGTATGACGTCGCGCGCATCTGCTGGCCAGCAGGATGTCGCTTTGCTATCGGCGCGCGCCGCTGCGACTGATGAAGAACGGCCCGACGACACAGTTCCGGCGCCGGAGCGCCAGGCCGAGCTGCGCGCCGCCTACGACGCCAACCTTGCCGCGGGCAGACCGCCCTACGCAAATACCCGCCTGCGCTCACGCGGCGAAGTGCGCTGGATCCTGCAGGAACGGGGATGGTCGGGCGAGTATGACGCCTATACCGTCAAGTATGTAATTACCCCCAAGGGCGATGAGGCCGCGCCTGCGGACCTGCGTGGCGTCAATCTGAGCCATGTTCGCCTGCGCGATGTGTACCTGCGCCGGGCGGATCTGAGCGGAGCCAACTTGGTCTTCGCCGATCTCACGGGCGCGCATCTCGCCGACGTGATCCTGACGGACGCCGATATGGGCCGCGTGATGCTCCATCGCGCCGAGCTCAACTATGCCACGCTCACAGGAGCGCATCTGCGACAGGCCGACCTTTCCTCCGCCAACCTGCAGTACACCAACCTCGCCGGGGCGCGCTTCCACAACGCGGACCTGCGGGGAGCCGTGTTACATGGCGCCTATCTGGACGCGCGCACGGTGCTCAGCGACGCCCGGCTGGACGAACATACCTGGCTGGGGGATGTCAGCTGGAATGGCGCGGCGCTCACCCGCATCGACTGGGATCGCGCGCCGCGCATCGGCGACGAGAGCGCGCCACTCGCCGGGACAAGCCGCTCCGTGCCTGGCGGGATGAGCGGGGACCAGGTCGCGCCGCTCTCACGTGGCCAGGCCCGTACCAAACGCTATCGGGACGCCGCCCGCGCCTATCAACAGTTGGCGCTCGCGTTGCAGGCCCAGGGGATGAGCGAACCGTCTGCGCGCTTCGCCTATCGCGCGCAGACGCTGCAACGCAAGGCGCTCTTTCGTCAGGGCAAGCTGGGCCGCTGGGCCTTCTCGCTCGCGCTCGCCGCGCTGGCTGGCTATGGCTATCGCATGGGACGCATCCTGCTGGCCTATCTGCTGGTGATTGGATTCGCCGCGCTCGCCTACTGGACGCTGGGAGTAGCGGGGTATGGGCCGCTGCTGGCGCCACACGAGGCGCTGCTGGTAAGCGTCACGGCGTTTCATGGCCGCGTCTTCGCCGAGGCGTTCCAGGTCAGCAGTCCAGCGGCGTGGGTCGCGGCAGCGGAGGCGGTGCTGGGGTTGTTGATCGAGGGCGTCTTCATCGCCATGCTGACCCAGCGGTTCTTCAGCCGCTGATCCCACTGAGCAGTGGACTAGACGGAGCATATTCTACGCATGCTGCGCGATGCGAAAATGTGGTCCAGGAGATGAGACAGCGCAGAGTGGACAGCCTTCTGCGCGCCATCAGCCTGCCGAGCGCTTCTAGAGCAGTATATCCTACGAATGTGGGACTACGAAGCGCGTGACTCGGACGTCGAGATGATCTGATGGGGAGGCGCCCTTGCGAGCAGGCGTTCTGAGCAAGCGCGGATGTTCGGGACAGTCGCGCTCAGGTGTGCGCGGTGAAGGTCAACGCCAGCTTGACGGTGTCCGAGACGCCGCTCACCGACGGCACATCAGGGATATTGATACCAAAGTCTTTATACTTCACCGTCGTCTGCGCCTGTCCGCTGAGCTTGGTGTCGCTCTCCAGCGTCACCTGCGCGTCAAAGGTGGCTGAGCGCGTCACGCCATGAATGGTGAGGTCGCCGGTGATCTTGAACGAGAACGGCTGACCCACCGTGACGCTCGCGGGCAGTTCGCTCAGCGACTTGGGCGTGAAAGTGGCGAACTGGTTGCTCGCATCGCCCGTCTCCAGTATGCGGCCCTGTATCGTGTTGTTGCGCAGATTGCTATCAGTTGTAAGACCAGTCAGGTCTACTTTGATCTGGCCAACTGTACTCTTCGAGGGATCGCTCTTATCCACCTGGATCTGCCCCGCGACCTGGCTTGTCTTGCCAACCACGGTGTTGGGCTGGCCAAAGAGCACCTCGTCGATGGTGAAGGTCGCCTCTGAGCCGGAGGAGTCAATGGTAAAGACCGCGCCGCTCCCTGTAGGGGCCAACGTTGGCGCGGTGACCGCCCCGGTAGACGAGCGTCCCGCATTGCCGCCGAAGATGTAGTATGCGCCAGCCACGATGGCGATCAGCGCCACAATTGCGACGCCCAGGCCGATGCGTCCCTGTGGCCGGTCGAGTAGCTGTCTCATGGATCGAGGTTTCCTTTCGTGCATGGCCCGCTGAAAAGAGTCCAGGCCAGGGTGCGATAATTCCTGCTGAGAGTTCCTGCCGGAGTTACATGTCTCTGTCGTACGCGCTCAGGACATCTGCAGGCCGATGTCGAAGGCGCCGCTGTAACCTTGGGAGGTCTTTGCCGGCGTCAAGAGGAGCTGCTGGCCCCCCTGCTTGAAGATGCCGTCGCCGCTGTTGCGGAGTGTGCGCTCTCCCTTGGCGCTGTAGGGCGTCTGGGCATGAACCTGATCGGTGATGGCGTCGTCGAAGAAGAGTTGGGATGTGAACTCGTAGGCGGCTCCGGAGTTGGTGCGGCTGCGAATTTTGAAGTGAATGTGCACCGCCCTGCCCTGATACCAGCCGGGATAGATGGTCGTGAACTGCGCGAGGCCCGCGCTATCCGTCACCTGATAGCCGCGCAGGAACTTCTTGCCGACAGTGCTGAAGCTTGGATCAGAGCCATCAGAGTAGACGCCAAGCGCGTCGCAGTGCCAGACATCAACACTTGCCCCGCCGAGCGGCGCGCAGGCGTTGGTGAGCGCTGAGACGCGAAAGGTCAATGCAAGCAGCGCGCCCTGGCGAACGGATCCATCCGCTGGATCCGAGCGAATATCCGAGCGGTTCAGCCGCTCGTCGACGAAGTAGGGTCCCTCAGTCAGCGCCGGCCGCGCCACGCAGGCGGGCGTAGCGCCACTAGTGGAGGTGGATGCTGAAGTCGTGGCCGTCGCCTGCGCAGTGGAGGAGGAGCCAATCCCGCAGCCGACGAGCGCCACTGCCGCCCCGGCGCCCGCGAGCGCCAGCAACGCCTCACGCCGGTTCAGCAGCCGTCCGACCGGCAGATCGTCATCGTACGGTTCTTGTTGCGTCATTCACGGCCTCCCGTCATGCCCGTCGCGCTCTACCTAGGGATCTCCTGGTCACTCAGGTGAGAGCACGACATCTTGTCATGTGGAGACTATAGGCGCCGAAGATGGGAGCATGATGAGCCGGCGATGAGAGGATTCTCATCGAGGGTAAAGAATATTCGGGCGTACAGGCTGGTTCGGCGAGACGTCTAACCGGCCTACTTCAGGCTGATCGTATCGCTCAGAATCACCTGCTTGCCGCCTGTGTAGGTCAGCACCGCCGTATACGTCTTGGACTGCACGCCCTGCGCCGACATGCTCGAGCAGACACTCGCGCCTGGCGTCAGCGTCAGCGCGCCGATCTCACCGCCATTGATGGTCCCTGATGTGGGATTCGCGCTCGCCCAGGCCGTGCCCGACGGATCGGTGTCGCGGATCGTCACCTGCCAGTCTACCGCGCCAGCGCTGCGCGTGTTGTCCAGCTTGAAGGTCATCTGCTTCAGGCCGGTGGCGCAGGACTGTGTGTAGTCCGTGGCGGGGACGACGCGGAAATCCACCGCATAGCCAGGCGTCGGCGTGACAGGCACGGTGGGAATGGGCGTCTTTCCCGCGCCCGGCGTCGCGGTTGGCGTGCCGTTGGGCTGCGTCAGGATCGGCGGATAGGGATACTGCCCACCGCCGTCGAGCGTGTAGTTGAGCGCCTGCCCCGGTGTGGGGACGCCGACGAAGCTGATCAGGCTGCGCCCGGCGCAGGCGACATAGAGCGCGCGACCAGCGGTGTTGGTCTTGTCGAAGTATGAACTGTTCGGCAGGCAGTTCAGCGCATGCGTGTCCAGCAGACGGTGCCACGCTTCATCCTTGCCATTGGCGCTCGCGCCTTCATTGGTGAAGAAGACACCGGCCTCGCCGGTCGCGAAACGCATCTGCGGCTCATCGGGGACGAACTCCATGCTGGTGAGCGCCCGAACGGCCAGCGCGCGATCATCGCAGGAGACGGCGCATTCCGGTCCGATGCGCCCGCCCTCGAAGAGCCAGTCGCTCAGCGTGCTGACACGACGCCAGCTCGCGCCGCCGTCGGTGGTGAGCTTGACGCCATCGGTGTCGAGCGCGTAGACAATGTTGGCGTCATAGGGATCGCTGACGAACGCCCACGCCTGCCCGGCTCCCGCGGTGGCCGCGCTCGCGCACTGCCCGTCATGCGCCCCCTGATGCGCCGGACCAGGGATGATGCAATCCCAGCCGTCCAGCGTCCCATCCGCCGCGCGGTGGCTGCGGTAGAGATGTTGGCCCTGCTCGGCGAGGTCGAAGCGCGAACCGTTGGCGCGCGTCACGCGGTCGCCGACATAGTACGTTGGATTGCTGTGGCCGCCCGCCGCCTGCAGGATCGTCGCGCCCGCTGGTAACGCCACGCCATCCCGAGTCCAGCCGTCGGTTCCGGCGACGAGCGTCTGCTTGCGCCAGACAGCGAGGTCCACCGACGCGCCTGCCTCTGGCTCAGCGGTGGGCGGCTCAAGAGGCGCCACCAGCGCCAAATCCACCGGCGGGTGCGCGCTCTGCTTTGGAACGCTGAGGATGAGAGGCCGCGTCCCGGCCTGCCAGTCGGTCACCGCGAGCAGGTAGGCGCTCGCTCCGATCTGTGTCGAGCGGTCATTGCGCAGGACGCCAAGTGTCGCCGGGAAGCCTGCGTTGGTCAACTGGCGCGCGTCGTAGAGGTCTGGCGCGTCGCCATTGAGGCCGACATAGACGCTCAACCCTTCGTTGAGCACGGGATGAACGACCAGATCGCCGCGCGCAGGGTCGGACCAGTAGCCCGCGCAATCGAGGCAGAGATCATCGCCGCCGCGCCAGTGCAGCCCGCCGTCCATCGAGTACCAGTCGTGATTGTCCGCGCTGCCGAAGTAGACCGCGGGGAGCTTGTAGGGATGCGCGCTCTTCGGCCTTGGCAGCCCGGCGAGCATGATCGCCGAGAGCGATTCCAGGTTGAAGCTCTGCTTCCAGGTCTTGCCGCAATCCGCTGTGCGATAGACGCCGCCCGCCGAGGCGAGCCAGAGCGTCCCGCCCTTGCACGCGGCCAGCTCGGTATTGTGGGTGTAGGGGGGCTGATCCGCCGTTCCCGGCGCCAGCGTCAGGGCGAAGTCTGGCGAGGTGAGCGCCGCCAGCGGATCGATGTGCAACGGCTGCGTAGCCAGCGCGGTCTCGGGGGTCAGAGCGACGCCGGAGCGGGCGATGGTGGAGGCGTCTGGGCCATCCAGCCTGTGCCAGCCGTCCGCCGACGGAACACCGGAGGCGACGTGGAGCGTTGCGCCATCGTCGAAGAGGACAAGATAACCATTCGCCCCGGTCGCAACAGTCCGCACGGCAACCGCTCCACCGCGCGCGCTGCTCTGCCCGTCAAGATAGATGGGCGGCGAGGGAAGCCGCTTCCATGAACTGGTGAGGGCGCTTGCCGTGGCGCCACTGTAATCGCCGAGCCAGAGCGCGCCACCACACGCGCCAGACGCCTGGTCGCAGGGCGCGCCGTTCTGCCGGCCTTGCGCGAAGTAGGTTGGTCCATCGCCGCCGGTGAGCGCCGTCAGATACACCTGCTCTGGATGTGCGGGAGCCACCGCCAGCGCCGAGGACGAGCCGCTGCGCGCGCCACCATAGGAAGGGAAGGTGCAGGCGTCGCCAGGCAACGCGTCCGACGCGCGCGTGTCGTTGGCGAAGGTCGCTCCGCCGTCGAAGGAGACAAACACATGCGCGCCGCCACAGGCGTAGACGATGCGTCCGGAACTCTGCGCGGGGCCAGCGGCGACGTGGTAGACATGCGCGCCAGAGGGCATCGCGGTGAGCGTCCAGGTCGCGCCGACGGCGTCGCCATTGTGCGCGGGGCTGGTGGCCACACCACAGACGCCCGCGGCGTAGAGCCGGTTGTTGTCGTCGGGCGCGAACTGGAGCTGTGTAACCGGCTGGATATAGCCCTCGCAGGAGAACTGGAAGACGCGCGCCCATGACTTGCCGCCGTTGTCGGAGCGATAGACGCCGTTGAGCGTCTGCCCAGCGCCATCCTGGGAAATGGCCGCGATCACGATGTCGGGGTTATCCGGCGCGACGAGGACATCGCTTACGGTCCCTCCGGGGAGACTGCACCGTGGATCGGCGTCGACGCAGCCCCGCGTGTTGTCGCCGGGCTGGGCCCCCGTGATCTGCTGCCAGTTCGCGCCGCCATCATCGGAGCGCCACAGTCCACCGCGCAGCGTCCCGGCATAGACATGGGCGCCGTCGCGTGTCGCCGCGAGGCTGACCACACGTCCGCTGATCGATTGGTAGCCGGAGTAGTTGAAGGTCTGCGCGTTGTCTGCGCGCGGGCTGGGGTCGGCGATCTTGATCGAGATCGGACCGGGTACGCTATCACAGGCTTGCAGGACAGGCACGAGCAGCGCGAGGAGTATGATGCCCGCGACAACGGGCGCGCGCATGGAAATGAGCCGGGACTTCAACTGAGGATTATGAAGATCACTTGGGCGCATGAGGGCAGGTCCTCTCTTACGTGGAGCGCATGGCGCCTCCACAGGCCCCAATGGGGAGAGACAACAGGTGGGCGCTGAACCACGACGCGCTCGCCCACTCTCCGCCAGTGTCCTCCATCATCCTCCATCATAGAGCGTCTGGCAATAAGGGTATGCCGCCTGCGCGCCAGACCTCCGCGAACCGGAAGTCCTGCCTGCGCTCAACCAATTATCAGGTCGAAACGTCTATCTAGTGCGCGGGTGTTCGCATGACACTCTCTTCGTGAGGAGAGGAGCCGTCATCTCCCTGCGCAAGCGGCGTGAGGCGCTGTAGGTTTGTTGACACGCCTCTGGCGCTGCTCTATACTACTTTGGTTCATGCCTCATCGAAGCTGACTCATTCACCGCTACACGCTCCGAGTCACACGGCTCCGGACCGGCGCGAGGGAGAAACGACGGATGCGCAATCGCGGATTAGGCCGTACCTTCTTCAACCTGATGCTGATTCTCCTGCTGGCCGCCGCCGCCGGATATGTGCTCTGGCCCAACAACAAGGGCATCCATATTGGCGGGTACAACAACAGCCTGGACTGGAAGTTCGGCCTCGACATCAAAGGCGGCATCCAGTTCGTGTTGGAGGCTAGTTGCCCGCCCGACCAGCCGAAGTGCGACATACCAGCGGCCATGCCCACTGTGCAGAAGAGCATCGAGAACCGCATCAACGGCGGCCTGGCGCTGACGGACGCCATCGTGACCCAGGAAGGGAACAACCGGCTGGTGGTGCAGCTTCCCGGCCTGACCGACGATACACAGGCGCGGCAATTGCTGGGCAGGACCGGACAGATGCTCATCATCGACACCGGGTCACAGAGCCTGCCGGTGGGCACTGACGTCACCGGGCTGACTTGCACCACCGAGTGCGGTCCCAATCAGTACAAGATACAGTTCAAGGGCAACGAACTCGACACCAACTCGGTCAGCGCCGGGCTGGATTCGAGCACGCAGCAGCCGATCGTCACCTTTCAATTCAAGGGCGACGCCCAGGCGCGCTTCGCCGACTACACAGCCAAGAATGTCGGCAATTACCTGACGATCACGCTGGATAACAAAGTGATCGAGTCGGCGGTCATCCAGAGCCAGATCACTGGACAGGGGCAGATCAGCGGCAGCATGACCGTGGCGCAGGCGAACGACCTGGCGACCTTGCTCAAGTACGGCGCGCTGCCGTTGCCGCTCACCATCATCAGCGAGCAGCAACTGGCGCCCACGCTCGGCGCACAGGCGATCCAGGAGAGCATCCGCGCCGCGATTATTGGGCTGGCGCTGGTGATGATTTTCATGCTGGTCGTCTACCGGCTGCCCGGACTGCTGGCGGACTTCGCGCTGCTGCTCTACGCGGTCTACCTCTTCGCGACAATCAAGTTCCTCGGCGTGACGCTCTCGCTGCCGGGTATCGCGGCGGTGGTGCTGACCATCGGCATGGCGGTGGACGCGAACATCCTGATATTCGAGCGGATGAAAGAGGAGTTACGCGGCGGGCGGACGCTCGCCGCGGCAGTGGACCTCGGCTTCAAGCGAGCCTGGCCCTCGATCCGCGACTCGAATTTCTCGACGATGATTACCTGCGCCATTCTGTACATCTTCGGCAACAACTTCGGCGCGACGATCATCGTCGGCTTCGCGATCAACCTGTTCATCGGCGTACTGATCAGCCTCTTCACCGCGATCTTCGTGACGCGCACCTTCCTGAACCTGCTCGTGCCGACGGGTGTCGCCACGCATCCAGGGCTGTTCGGCCTCCCGCAGGGCGCGCTCAATGTGCCACGGTACAACCGTCCAGCGACGCGCACACCGGCGAAGGCGCCTGCTCCGGCGCTCGCGGGGGCGAGTCGTGGGACGAATGGCGCGTCAAATGAGAGTAAGAATGGCGACGCGCTGGCGAGTGATGGCGCGAGCGATGAGGCGAGCGATGGCGCGGACGCCGTAGCGACGGTCGGCGAGACGGAGGAATAGAGCGTGTTTCACCTCACACGGTATAAGTGGTGGTTCTTCGGCATCTCGCTGGCGGTCATTCTGCCGGGATTGCTTGCGCTGATCTTCTGGGGACTGAACCTCGGCATTGACTTCACCGGTGGCGCCGTCGTGGAGATGCGCTTCCAGGCGCCTGCCAGTCAGGTGAGCACGAACGCGATTGCGACCGCGTTTCGCCAGGTCGGGGGAGAGGACGTACACGTTTTTGTGGCGTCAGACCTCTCGTCGAACCAGCAGGCGACCCAATACGTCTACATCAAGTTCGACCGCCCCATCGGTCCGAACACGATCAAGACCGTCACCGACCGGCTGAACGATCCGAAGGCGAACCTCGGCAAGGTGCAGGTGGATAAGGTCTATCCAGACATCAAACAGCCAGATGGCAAAGAGTTCGCATTGATGGTGGTCCACTCGGACAAGACCATCACCGCCGACGCCGTCCAGGCCCAACTCAAGGACCTGCCGCCAACCGAGGCGCCGGTTGTCAACACGACGGAAACGCCGACGGCAAATGCTACGGCGCAAGCCACCGCCACCAATAGCGCGACGCCGACCGCGACACAGGCGCCAACGCAGACCTTCCCGGTAAACGTCACCTCGGTGCTGCTCAGCGAGAACAACAACACCTATCGGGTCGAGACGAAGAATAATCTCGATGTGCCGCAGGTGAACCAGGCCGTCTATATCCTTTACGCGCAGACAGGCCCGCTCTTCGTTCAGAACAAGAGCACCGCCAGCGCTGCGATTGGCGCAGAGACCACCCGCAACGCGATCTTTGCGGTGCTGGCGGCGGCGCTAGCGATCATGTTCTTCATCGCCTACGCCTTCCGCCATGTGGGGTCGACGCGGCGCGCGTTCCGCTTCGGAGTGAGCGCGATCATCGCGCTCTTGCATGACGTGCTCGTGGTGCTGGGGCTGTGGGCGATCCTCGGCCACTTCTTCGACTTCAAGGTGGATAGCCTCTTCTTGACGGCGGTGCTGACGGTGGTGGGCTTCTCTGTTCACGACACCATTGTCGTCTTCGACCGCATCCGCGAGAACCTCTCGCGGCGCACCTCCGAGAGCTTCGAGCAGATTGTGGACGCGAGCCTGATCCAGACGATGTCGCGTTCGATCAACACCTCGCTGACGGTGCTGATCACCCTGACGTCGCTGGTGCTCTTTGGCGGCGCGTCGATCCGCGAGTTCACCCTCGCGCTGCTGATCGGCATTCTGTCGGGCACCTACTCGTCGATCTTCAACGCCAGCATGATCCTGACGGTCTGGGAGACGGGCGAGTGGCGCACGCTCTTCCGGCGCGGCGCGGCGCAGACGCCGGAGCCAGCCTCCAGGCGACAGCTCGCCGGCGCGCGTCGGTAATCGCACAGTCGGTAATCGCACAGTCGGTAATCGCACAGTTGGTAATCGCACAGTTGGTAATCGCACAGTTGGTAATCGCACAGATAGAATGCAGAGGAGTCGCTCCTCCGCCGCCCATTCCGCACTAAGCGGCCGTGAGGCTCGCTTGACGGTCGAAAGCATGGGCGTGTATACTGGGTCGGTACTGCTGGGCGCATGCCCGGCGCGCTGGCCCCATTCCTCGGTAGCTCAACGGTAGAGCAGGCGGCTGTTAACCGCAAGGTTACAGGTTCGAATCCTGTCCGAGGAGCCAACCCCAATCCTCCACCCAGGCTGCGAATCCGCTTCGTACCTGGGTTTTTCGTTGCTCAGCTTGTCGCCTTTCCTCCCTTCATTCGCGCCAAAATTCGGTCAGGTAACAGCTCTCAACACCCGATTTAGCAGGGATTGACAGCTGTTATTCGTCAGTATCCGTCTCTGTCGTGTCCTTGCGCGGCTTCTCGCCGCCACTGCGCGGGCCGCGCTGGTAGGTATGGCGTCCATGACCCCGCTGGCGCACCCGCATCTTGCTTACTGGCGAGAACTGCGTGTGCTGTGCGCGCGCCTGGCGGCTCTTGAAGTCCTCCAGGTAGATCTCGGTGATCTTGACGCTTGAGTGGCCCATGAGTCGTGAGAGGCTGTACACATCTCCGCCACGCTCCAGCCAGGTCCGCGCAAAGGTGTGTCGCAGCTTGTGCGGGGTGACGATGACGTCCTCTCCAAGGCCTGCCGCTTCTGCGATTTTGTCAAAGATCTGCTCGACGCCTGAGGGCGACATCTGCCGTCCGCGGATGCTCGTAAAAAGCGCTCGTATCGCCTCGCTCTCTGCCGCGCGGTGGAGGTTGATGTACTTCCACAAGAATTTGGCGGTGGTGGGAGTAAAGCCAACCTCCCGCTCCTTGCGGCCCTTGCCATGGATCTTGAGATAGTCGTCGTGCAGATCGTCGAGGGTGACTCTGCAGATCTCTTCGACACGGATGCCAGTGTCCAAGAGGACTAGCACGACGGTATAGTCGCGAAAGCCGAGCGGCGTCTCCAGGTCACACACCCCAAAGAGCAAGCTCAGATGTTCGTCGGAGAAGCTCGCCCGCAGCCGCTTCTCGCCGATCGGCTTTTGCAATCGCGCTGCCGGACTCCTTGCGATGATCTCCTCATCCGCGAGCCATCCGAACAGGATCTTGATGGCTTTGACGTAGCCCTGCATGGTCGCCGTGCTAGGTGTGTGGCCGTCGAGCTCACTAGGCCGGCGCGGGTTGATGGAGCTCGCAGGCCGTTGCTGGGTGTGGACGAGGAATTCCCGCAGGTGCGCGACGGTGACCTCCTCGACGTCACTCACCCCCTGTTCCTCGAGCCAGCGCCCCACCACCTTGAGCTGCGAGCGATAGGTGCGCAGCGTGTTGGGTGATCGGTTGCGCAGTTGCCAGTCCATCAAGAAGCCTTGGATCGCCGCTTGGACCTTCATCGTCACCTCCCCATTCCCATCGTACCACATTCATGTTCTGTTTGTCAATAATAGTAACGTAAGTGATCAGAAATGTTCAGAACAATTATGGCACAAAGTGCGCTGATATAGTACAATGTGAGCAAGATCGTACGGGCTGAAGCTAGAAGTCTAGCTGGATCGTCCGCACAAGTAAGGTAGCAACCTGATGGGGGACAGAAGGCGGGCGGAAATGAGCGTAGAGTATCTCTTGAAGACGGCGGCTGTGGTCGAGGTAATGCAGCGAACGGGTGCAGGACGTTTCATTGTCGAGAAGCGCATGGCTGAGCTCGAGAGCAGCGGAGCAATTCGTTTTGTAGATGATCCGCGAGACAGCCGGAAGAAACTCATCAGCAGGGCAGATCTTGAGACAGTGGTCCGCGCCCTATCTCCCTCCTAAGCAGCAAGATACATCAGCACCGAGATACATGGGTTGATGCAAGGCCTATCCTAGCGGTAATCATTACAACGCATTCTTCGCTTCTTCATGTGGAGTGTGGCGCTCCAAAGGTGTGTACTGGCCGGCAAGCTACGAGCTAATACCTCTTCGGATACAGGTTTGATTCCTGTCGCCCTTGCCTTGGTGTTATGACGGCTTTTGACGGCGCACGGCGATGTTCTCCTGCAAGCCACCTCAACTCTCCACATCCTCGTTGAACCGCGTATACAACTCTTCCCAGCGTTCACGACCCTGGGTGAGATGTTCACTGCAACACGGCACGATGACCTCGTCTAACTCATCCCCACCCACCCATTGGCTCTGCGCTGGCTGCGTACAGAACGCGCACCCCTTGGAGCGCGGCGCTGTGAGCAAGCGCGGTTCGAGTGAAGGCGTCATCTCTGCTTCCTCCTACTTTGCACCGCATGACGGCGCATAGCAACGTCTCTCGACTGCCAGCGCCATGCGCTTCCCTGCTTGTTCATGACGCAAGTCCTGCGCATGGTATTGCACGTGGATCCTGCGAGAGGGGATTCGCCTTGCGGAAGTCGGCAGAACGCCACCGATCCATATGCTGCATGGGAGGCGGGAAAGACAGGCGCATGTCACAGCCTGGGGAGGAGTAGTACGCCGCTTCGGCCACGAGCGTCGCAGTACACCGTTGCCGCTCTAGTGTACTGCATTCGGGCCTTGAGCTGCAGCAAACAACGAGCTCGGGGCGTCTTGCGCTCCACTGGTCCACGGAATCGACCATCATGCGAGGGATCTTCGACTCCAACCCCCGTACCCACGATGCGGTGCGTCGGATTGCTCCACCGCTGTGCCCGGATTCGCACTCTAGACTGTTACGCCAGATCGGTGGTTGGGCACTGGGTCGCCACCATTCTACACTTGCTGCTCTCTTGCTGGAGAGCCACGGGCGCCCTCTTCGGCGAACGAGTGTGTCTCGATCGACAGGGACGCCGCCTCCTCGCCCAGCCTCCTCATCCAGCCCCCGCAGATGTCCACCCGCAGCTTGGGCAACCCGCAAAGCTCAGCATCGATATGGTGCAGTGGCGCGCTACCCCCGCGAGCGACGCACGGGCGCAAGCGATTGAGCTGCGTGCAGCGGGTCAGGTTGACCAGGTTCGCTAGAAAGGCGGTGGCCCATCATCTGCTCAGGAGCTGCGACTCACCAAGATCGGTCGCGTGGTTTCATGCCTGCTGGGACCAGCGGATGAAACCGGTCCTTTGGCCTCTCGGAGGCTGCCACATGAGGGACAAAGTGCGGAAAACGGCATGCCATGAAAGTGTGCACTGTGAGCTTGAGGTCCAACAAGCGGGCACGCAGATGGTTACCCGGGTCGCCGAGCTATAACCAGGAGGTGCGGGCTTCCTCCCAGGAGTTCTGGCACTGATTCCAGCGCTCGCGCGCTGTCCAGGACCACCTGGAGCGCCCGCGGGTCTGCGACACGCTGGCCCAGGTCAGCGAGGAGAAACGCCACACTCTCAATCCCCACGACCGACAGCACGTGGAGGCCAGCGTCACGGGCTTCCGCAGGCAGCTGACGGGGGCGATGGGCATAGCCCGTGAACGAGCCCGGGAAGAGTGGTTTCATCCAGCCGGTGCGTTCCAGGTCCCGCAACTCTTCGAGGGCCTGGGGCATGCGCTCGTAGAGTTTCTGGCTCAGAATCCCATCGAGTCGGGCGGCCCAGCGCGAGATCGCAGCGGCGCAGATCAGCCCTCCCGGGCGGACAATCCGTTTGGCCTCAGTCCACACCTGGAGACGATCCCGACGGCGCGGCAGATGATAGAGCGGGCCGAAGAGGAGCACGGCGTCCACCGAGGCATCCGGAAGATCAAGCTGACGGGCATCGCCTATCGCCGTATCTATGGCCAGGCAAGGGTGCTCTGCCACTTCGTCACGCACTTGTTGCACGTGCAACCCGACAAGATCGCGATGAGTGACCCGGTAGCCACGGCGGGCCAACCACAGTGTATAGCGACCCGGGCCACCCCCTATATCGGCGATCGCGGCTGGCGACGGCGGCAAGTAGCGCCCGAGGATGTCCTTCGTACGCTCGAATTCAAGGACGCCAGTTGGGCTGTCGAGGCGCTCGCGTTCATTGCCCAGCGCGTAGTGAGCGAGCGTCGCCTCGATGTTCGCTTCCTCTGGTGGTACCTCCATGGCCATCACCCTACCAAAGTGCGACGCCTCGGTCAATGCATACCACGGCATGTGGGCACTGACGTCAGGAGAAGGGCACGAGCGCCGCGCGCCTATACGCCACAAAAGCCGCGAGGGCCAGCAGGACCGCCACGACGGGTAGAGCAGTGAATTCGCGCCGCGCGATGTGGAAGATAAGGGCGCACAGCATCACGCCGCCCAGCCCGGCAGCGGCAAGCACCGTCAGCCAAGGCAGCATGCCGGTGATGGCGGGCAGGAGCAGTCCGGCGACGCCCAGCAGCTCACTGACGCCAATGAAACGCACGATTGATGCTGGCAGGTCAGCCACCCACTGCGTGCGCCGATCTTTGGCGAGCGTCTTGAGGGAGAGGAAGGCATGGTTGGCGCCTGCCAGCAGAAAGACAGCGGCTAGGAGGGCTGCCGCGATCCAAAGAGCGATGTTCATCTTAGGTCTCCTTTGCTGTTCCTGATCTGCGTTGTCATCGCCGAATCGCTCGGGCCGCTGAGTCGACATGCCAGTTCCTGGTGGGGTTCTCTCGGCGGTGCACAGGCGAGTACTAGCGCCGCAGACGACGCAGGATGTCCGTCTTCGCATGTCTCACGGACGCCGGCGGCGATCCACGACCCTACAATCGGCGCACTACCAGGAACGCACTCCAGAGAACGCAATAGAGGATCAAGGCCGCAGAGGCCATTCGCAGCATACGGCCGGGAGCATGCGCTCCAGTCGGCGGGCGCTTGTCATCGAAAACCCACCTTCTCGCATCACAACACAAAGGCGTGGATCAGGGGCCGACGGCTTCCCGCTCTGCGTCTGCTGTAGGCCGCGGCGCAGCCACCAGGCGCTGCCCGCGTTCCCTCCGGCGGCCAGGCAGTAGCAGTGCGAGCCCAATGAGCCCCAGTGAGACGAAGCAGATCAGCCAGAAGATGCCCTGGATGGCCCAGGTCCCCGCCTGGGCAGCGATCTGCGCCTCGATGGCTTGCAGCGCCGCCACCACACGCGGATCGCCTGGAGCGCTCGGATCGATCCCCAATCCCTGCCCAAGTCCGAGGGCCTGCAGCTGATGGGCAAGATCGGTTGCGCGGCTGCGCGTGCGATCGACCAGCAGCGTCGTGATGACGGCCACGCCGATGGAGGAGAAGATGAGTCTGGTCGCGAGGAGGAGCGAGGACGCCTTGGTGAGCGCCTCACCTTTCAACTCTTCAAGCGCGAGCGTCTGGGCCGGGATAGTGATGCAGGCGGCGCTCAGTCCAACTAGGAAGAATCCCCACCGCAAGACATCGGGTCCAGCGACAGCAGGCGCCGTCGTCTGGCTCTGCGCCGCGGCGAGCAGCTGGCTGGCAGTTGCCGTCGGCTGCAGTGTCTGCGCAAGCAACCAGGCGCCACCTGCCGCCAGCGCCGCGCCGAGCACGACGACCCAGCGTGGACCGATGGCGCGATAGAGCGCTGTGGAAGCGATCGTCCCGACGAGGCCGCCCACTCCATAGGGTATAAGCGCCAGGCCAGTATCGAGCGGGGAAAGATGCGGTAGCCGCATGGATTCGAAATAGAGCGGCAGCAGCAGGAGCATGCCGAGCGTCACCAGGGCGGCCGCCCAACTGACGAGGGCGCTGAGCAGGAAGTCGCGCCGCTTGAGTTGCCGCAGATCCAGCGCGGGATCGCGCCTGATGCGTAGCGAGTAGAAGGCGAAGATCCCTAGCGCGCTGACGCCAGCGCCGAGGAGAACCCAGACTGGCCAATAGCCCCAGCCGTACAGGTCACCGCCAGGGTTGGTCGCCGTTACGGTCGCAGGATCGGCGCGGGTCAGCAGTGTGAGGCCGTAGAGCATCGCCACGATACCGAACGTCGAGAGCGCCAGCCCAGGAACATCCAGGCGGAGGCCGCCGCTGCCGCGCGACGCGCCAGGCTCGTCGCGGGGTAGCAGCACGAGCGCCGCCACCACGGCGAGAATGCCGACCGGCAGATTGACGAAAAAGATGCTGTGCCAGTCGAAGGTGTCGGTGAGGTAGCCGCCAACGATGGGGCCGAAGATGGGCGCCAGCAAGACCGGCACTGCCACCACCGCGGTAGCTCGAGCGCGCTCGTGTTGCGGGAAGGCGTCGAAGGCCAGCGCTGGGCCAACCGGGAACAGCAACCCACCACCTGCGCCTTGGAGCACGCGGAACGCGATCAGCCAGCCGATGCTGGGCGCCAGACCACACAACAGCGACGCAGCGGTGAAAAGCGCGACGCCACCCACGAAGAGGCGCTTGCGGCCAAAGACGGTGGCGAGATAGCCGCCGACGGCGACGAAGACGGCATTGGCCAGAAGATAGCCGGTGAAGATCCACTGCGCGGTCGTGACGTCGGTGTGCAGATTGAGGCGGATGGGGGTGAGGGCGACGATGACGATTGTGCCATCTAGCATGATGGGGATCAGGCCCAGCGCGGCCGTCAGCGCGATGAGATAGCGATTGGTCTGCCACATAATGGGTACCATTCCTCTCCAGAAGAGGTATCGCGTCGCATGTCGCTCTGGTGTTCCAGATAGCCCGCCGCCATGCGCCACGTGGCGCGATGCATGTTGCTTGTCCTCATGGCCTGTGGGGGGATAGTGAGCGCATGCGACGCGGGCTAGGCGCTGCCGATGAGAATGCCGGCCAGGAAGACGATCACCCCGCCTACCACCACTTGAAAGATCGCCGCCAACAGTGGCGTGTCCATGTAGCGCTTGCGGATCCAGGCGATGAGCAGCAGCTCCACGACGACCACGCCCGCGGCGAGCAGCACCGCGGTCAGGAACGTTGGGATCAGGAACGGTAACGTGTGCCCCGCCGCCCCCAGGAAGGTCATCAGCCCGCAGACCGGCCCGCGCACCCACGAACTGCCCCGTCCACTCACCTTGCCATCGTCCGATAAGCCCTCGGAGAAGGCCATACTGATCCCAGCGCCGATGGCGGTGGCGACGCCCACCAGGAAGGCGGTCCAACTGTTGCGGGTGGCGAAGGCGGCCGCAAAGAGGGGCGCCAGCGACGAGATCGAGCCATCCATCAAGCCAGCTAGCCCCGGCTGGACCACGCCGAGGATGAACGCCCGCTGCGGGTCGCGAGCGTATGAATCGCGCGCATCGGGCGTCACTCGCTGCGCATGCGCCTCTGCGTCAGGGGTAGGCGCTTGGTGGTGAGCGAGCGCAGCGCCAGTGGCGCGCAACTGGTCAAGCACGTTCGTCCGCTTGGTGGTGGCGCCCTCAAGGAGAGTGAGCGCGCTGTGTGGTTCGGTTGCCATCGGACTTACTCCTCCGCTGGGTCTCGTACGCCTCATATGGGAGACGGCGATGGGCGTCGGCCGCGATCCGTGCGTCCATCCAGTCGCCACTCTAGCAGGGGCAGTGTGAAGAAACCGTTCGAAGGAGCGTTCTAAGCAGCGTTCGTGGGAAATCAGCCGCAGGAAACGGTGCTGGTGCAAGAGGTCATGAGCCAGGTGGACGTGGCGTCAGACGGGGCAATCTCCTCCTCGTATTCCGCCTCGCCGCACGCGCACCACCTCCATCGGCAGTGATGCACGCATTCCCCTCATTTGGCAGTGATTCGTCTCAGACATTCGCTGTGAAATCGGGCACACTTCGCCAACGTAAGTGTGGCTGTCAGGCGAGCAGGCGCGGCGCGCAGTCCACAGAGGCAAGATCAGCCGCATGGGAAGCGGCTGTACTCCCAGCGAGGGGTGCGGACCTCGTCAGGATTGGCGGGCTCCACGAAAGGGTGCGTAATACCGATACCGCCTGAGGAATGGCTGGTACATCGGTAGGGGCGAGACCTGGCTCACCTGACAGCCATCGTTCGCTCCAGGCGCGATAGATCGCGCCCGGACAAATACCACTGCCCAGACGGATTCCGTATCAGGCGCACGAGAGCAAGGGGGAGCAAGCGGTAAGTTACTTAGGACCAGTCCGTATCTCAAGCTTGGGGAAGCGGCGCATCCGCGCTTTCGCCTTCGGTCGCGAACGCAATCGCCTGTTCCACCGTCAGTTGGTGTCCCTCCGCCCACGCCGCCTCGAACGCCGCCGGGCCGAGCTGCGCCTGGGCTTCTGCCAGAGCTTGCTTGTACGCCTTCACGGTAGGCTCGCCCTCGGCCCTCGTAATGTCCATCCCGACCTGGCGGAGCATCGTGTCCGTTGCCGCCAACAGGCACACGCCCTTTCCCAGCTCCCCACTGAAGCAAGCCACCATACCGAAACACCACAGCGCAATCGCTGTTGCAAACAGAGATCCCGTTTCTTTGGCGATGGCCCATACCTCGACACTATTCCCCTTCGCCGTCACCGGATCGCCTTGTAGGCATGCGATGATGACCAACTGGTACAGCGCGAGAAATACGTGGAGCAGGCTCCTGGTCGCGCGCCCAATGGCGAGAGCCTCTGCGGTAAGGGAAGCGCCTGCCGCGAGGTTACCTTCTGTGTAATAGAGCGCAGCCAACTCACGCAGCCCCTCACTGAGCAGTATTCTGTCTCCCACACGGCGCGCCAAGGCCACGCCCTCCTCAAGATATGGATGCGCCCTCGCCGCCTCCCCCGTTGGCTTCAACGCGTCACCGAAGCGGATCAGGCACGTCGCGAGCGGCCAGGGGTCCTCGAGCTCGCGCGCCAGCGCCACGCCCTCCTCCAGGCGAGCAAGCGCCGTCTGGTAATCTTGCTCAAATATCAGCAGTGATGCTTGTAGTTCCAGCGCCACCGCCGTCCACCACTTGTTCCCGAGTTCGCGCCACAAGCGGAGACTCTCTTCGACCACCGTGCGGGCGCCCGGGATGCCCAAGGCGGCAAAGTGACACCATGCAGCGCCAAAGAGCGCCTTTGCACGGTGCGCCATCTCTAGCGGGGCGGGAACATCATTTCTAGCGGCAGATTGGTTGCTCTGCGCGCGCTCCGAGCACGCCAGCGCCTCGTCCAACCACCTGTGCCCTTCGCTGTAGTAGCCACGCCAGACCCAAAAATGAGAGAGCGCCCCGGCCAGTGCGAGCGCCTGGTCACTCTTGCCATCCTCCACCGCCCAGGCTAGCGCGGTGCGCAGGTTGTCGTATTCGGTCTCCAGGCGGTCAAGCCACGCCAACTGCTCTGACCCGCGCAGCTTCGGCTCCGCCTCCTCTGCAAATTGCAGGAAAAACGCTAGGTGGCGATCACGGACCACTTCCGCTTCACCGGACACCAGCAGCTTCTCACGGGCATACTGCCGGATGGTCTCCAGCAGGCGAAAGCGTCCCTCGGCCGCTTCGCTGAGCGTATCGACCTCGATCAGGGATTTGTCTGCCAGATGCGCGAGTGTGTCGAGCATATCGAGCGCCTCATCAGTTCGTCCGTATTGGAGGCTGTCACCACAGACCGCCTGCGCCGCCTCGAGCGAGAACCCGCCGGCAAAGACGGAGAGCCAGCGCAAGAGCGCACGCTCGGAGTCGGAGAGCAACTCATGGCTCCACTCAATCAGCGCCAGCAGCGTCTGGTGGCGTGGCAGGGCGGTGCGACTACCGCCGGTGAGCAACCGGAAGCGATCATCCAACCGTGCGGCGATTTGCTCCGGCGGCAAGAACCTGGTCCGCGCCGCTGCCAATTCAAGCGCCAGCGGAATGCCATCCAGACGCCGGCAGATCTGCGCGATGGCCGGGGCGTTGTGCGCCGTCAGGCGAAAGGGCGGATAGGCGGTCACGGCGCGCACGACAAACAGTTGGACGCTGTCAATGTGCTCCAGGACGTCGAGGTCGTGCGCGTGCCGTTGGTCGGGCAGGGAGAGTGGCGGCACACGATACGGAGTTTCACCGGCAACACTCAAGGGTTCACGGCTGCTGGCCAGGATGGTCACGCTGGGAGCGGCGCGCAGCACCGTCTCGGCAAGTTGGGCGCAGGTCTCGATCAAGTGCTCACAATTGTCAAGGAGCAGCAGCAAGGTTTTGGCGCGCAGGTAATCCAGCAACGCATCCAGGAGGGAGCGACCGGGCTGCTCCCGCACCCCCAGCGCTGCCACTACTGCTTGCGTGACGAGCGTCGCATCTGCGAGCGGCGCCAGTTCGACCAGCCACACCCCGTGGGGATAGGCGCCCAAGGCCTTCGCCGCCACCTCGAGGGCCAGGCGCGTCTTGCCGGTCCCTCCGGGTCCGGTGAGCGTGAGCAAGCGGGTGGTCTGCAGCAGGTGGCTGACCGCTGCCAGCTCGCGCTCGCGCCCGATGAAGCTGGTGAGCTGGACGGGCAAGTTGGACTTCACAGACGGCGCCTGAGGAGGCGTCACTAACTCCGCGGGCGCCGACGCATCTATCTGCACCAATTCAGCATACGCTTCCCGTGTGGCTGCGCTCGGCTCGACACCTAGTTCGCGCTCGAGCACCGCGGTGCAGGTCTGGTAGACGCGCCGCACCATGGCGCGGTCGCCGCACGTCGCATGGAGGCGCATCAAGCTGCGATAGGTCTCCTCGCGCAGCGGGTCATGCCGCAACAGGCGTTGCGCATAACCAAGCGCTGCGCGCGGCTCGCCCTGACGCTCCAAGAGCAGCAGCTGGCGTTCCAGCGCGCCCGTGTAGGCCTGGCGAAATCGCTCGCGCTCGGGCAAGATCCAGTCGTCGTAGCAGCTGGGCAAGAGGTCCCCCCGATAGAGGGCAATGGCCCGCTCCAACGCTGTGTTCAGAGCGTGCGAGTCCTCTTCCTTTCGCTGCTGTGCGACCTCCGCCTGAGTAAGCGCCGCCTCAAACTGTGCCACATCACAGTGGCACGGCGCGTCGGCGCGCCACTGCAGGGTTTGGCCCGCGGAACGCACGAAGCGGTCGGCTTCGGGCAGCGCCTGCTTCAAAACATGGAGCAGCTGGCGCAGATTGGTGCGCGCCTGTGCGTCGCTTGTGTCGGGCCAGAGCAGGAAGGCCAGCTGCTGGCGCGATTGGGGAACGTCGCGATGCAGTACGAGGTAGGCCAGAAGCGCTTGTAGACGGGGTGCCGGTGGCTGGCTGAGTGGCGCGTCCCCGGACGTGAGGTGGAACGCGCCGAGCAGGCGCATGTCCAGCGTCTGCAGCATGGGTGAGGTGGGCATCGCTTGTCCCTCCTGACCCACCGCGCTGTTGCGGACGGCGCGGCGGATGGCTCAACTGGCTGCACTCTGCGTGTCTGCGTTCTCGGTTTCAGTTGCCAACGCCATTGCCTGTTCCACGGTCAACTGCTCCCCCTCTGCCCATGCCGCGTCGAAGTCGGCCAGGTCAAGGTGCGCGCGAGCCGTCTCGAGGGCCGCGTCGACGGCCTGCTTGATCACCATGAGGTCACGCATGCCCTTAACGCTTATATTGATGCCGCGCTGACGGAGCAACGTGTCCGCTGCGACCAACAGTCGCACGCCGCGTAGAGGCTGGTCACCGAAGCCTGCCACCAAACCAAAAGCGAATAGCACCAAGAAAAGCCATTGGGGGGCACCCGTTTCTTGGGCGAGCGCCAGCGCCTGATAACCGTATCGGTTCGCCTTTGTCAGATCGCCTTGCGAGCATGAAACAGTGACCAAGACGAGCAGCGAGAGAATCATATGCATGACACTCCCGATCGCACGTGCTTCCGCCAGCGCCTCTTCGGCCGCGGGCACAGCCGCCGCGAGATTTCCTTCGAGGACATTGTCGGTCGCCAACCCAAATAGACCTTGGCTGAGAACACTTTTATCGCCGACGCTGCGCGCCACCGCCACGGCTTCCTCACGAATCCAGTGCGCCACAGCATGTTCCGTTAACGGTAACACGCTGCCTAGGCGCACCAGGCACACCGCCAACGGCCAGCGATCCTCAACCTCGCGCGCCAGCGACACACCCTCCTCCAAGCGAGCACGAGCCATTTGGACGCCGCCCTCCCCACTCAGCATGAATCCCACGTGTTCTAGCGCCACCGCCATCCACCACGAGTTTCCCAGCTCGCGCCAAAGACGCAGGCTCTCCTCCGCCATCGCGCCTGATATGTTAGGCTCAAATCGTGCCGCAAAATGGAGCCGCGCAGCGCCATAGAGCGCCTTGGCACGCCGAGCCGTCTCAGCACGGGAATCGGAGTAGGATTCTCCCGCTGCGCTCATTTCAGCCTGCACGCGCTCTGCGAGCGCCAGGGCGTCGGTGAGCCAGGTGTGCCCTTCGCTCCAGTAGCCGCGCAATTCCCAAAAGTATGAGAGCGCGCCCGCCAGGCGTTGCGCGCTCTCGCTCGTGGCCTTTTCCAATGCCCACCCCAGCGCAGCGCGCAGGTTGTCGTGCTCGCGCTCCTCCCGCCCCAGCCACACCAACTGCTCTGCACTCCTCAGCTTCGGCTCCGCCTCCTCGGCAGACTGGAGGAAGAAGGCCAGATGGCGATCCCGAACTGCTTCCGCTTCGCCCGCTTCAAGCAGTTTATCCCGCGCATACTGGCGGATGGTCTCGAGCAAACGAAAGCGCCCCTCGGTCGCTCCAAGCGGATCGTCAATGTCGACGAGAGATTTATCTGCGAGGCGCACGAGGATCTCCAGCGTGTCTTCGCTGAGTCTCTCCCCACAGACGGCCTGCGCGGCCTCGAGCGAGAAGCTCCCTGCAAATACAGCGAGTCGGCGCAGCAACGAGCGCTCAGAAGCAGTCAACAGGTTATGGCTCCACTCGATGAGCGCCAGCAGCGTCTGATGGCGCGGCAGCGCGGTGCGACTTCCCCCAGTGAGCAACCGGAAGCGATCATCCAACCGCGCCGCGATCTGCTCTGGTGGAAAGACCTTGGTCCGCGCCGCCGCCAGTTCGATCGCTAGCGGAATGCCGTCCAGACGCCGACAGATCTGCGTGATGGCAGGAGCGTTCTGCGCCATCAAGCGAAAGGGTGGATAGGCAGCCGCCGCACGCTCCACGAAGAGTCGCACGCTGTCATTCTGCGAAAGCGCGTCGAGGTCATGTACTTGGCGTGGGTCGGGCAGGGAGAGCGGCGGCACGCGGTAGGCGGTCTCGCCGGCAATGCCCAAGGGTTCGCGGCTGCTGGCCAGAATGGTCACTCTGGGCGCGGTGCGCAGCACCGTCTCGGCAAGCTCGGCGCAGGTCGAGATCAGGTGCTCACAATTGTCCATGACCAGTAACAAGGTTTTTGGGCGTAGATAGTCGAGCAGCGCCTCGAGGAGGGAGCGTCCCGGCTGCTCCTGCATCCCCAACGTTGTCGCGATTGTTTGGGTAACGAGCGCCGCATCGGCGAGCGGCGCCAGTTCGACGAGCCAGACCCCCGCGGGATACGCCTCAAGGGCATCCGTCGCCAGCCGCAGGGCTAGGCGCGTCTTGCCGGTCCCTCCTGGCCCGGTGAGTGTAAGCAAGCGATTCGCCAGCAGCAGCGGGTGTATTTCCGCCAACTCGCGTGCACGCCCAACAAAACTAGTGAGCT
>Ga0207684_10001151_pt1 | contig 29527 bp, 19 predicted proteins | sample KBSK5501metaG_FD_184342 | JGI IMG/M metagenome (GOLD analysis project Ga0207684, IMG submission 184342) | Corn, switchgrass and miscanthus rhizosphere microbial communities from Kellogg Biological Station, Michigan, USA - KBS K5-50-1 metaG... | ecosystem: Host-associated > Plants > Roots >...
TTTCGATGCCGAAAAAGTGGCCGAGGGCTTTAAAAAAGGCGAACCGCTTTTTCTTACCAGCGAATACAAAGTGATCACCGGCCGAAGAGAGAAGCCAGGTGAGGTCGAGATTCATACATACGACACCGACTTCTTTTACATTGTAGATGGTAGCGCGATTTTCGTGGTAGGTGGCAAAGCTATTGATACGAGACAGGTGGGCCCTGGCGAGATCCGCGGCAAATCCATTGAAGGAGGCGAAGGGTTTCATTTAAAGAAGGGAGACGTCATTCTCGTCCCGAACGGGACGCCCCATCAATACACCGAGACGAGCTCCCAATTTCTTTACTTCATTGTGAAGGCGACTTCAAAACAGGGTAGGTAGGGTTTCGCGCTTCCGCGCGGCCTGAACCCAAGGCGGGGCAAGGACACATCATTGCTTGGAAAACGTTAGAAGGCGAGGTAGCACACGCCCGATCCAGGTCGCGCGGGCCGTGTCTCGCTGGAGGAGCCTCGGCGAAATCGGAAACGCGAACCTTGCCCGCATTCACGCGATCATAAACCGAGTGGACTCATCCTGGCTTTAACAGTGGAGCGCTCTTCCCGGGCGTTCGGAAAAAACCTCGTCCCCTTCAACCACGCGCACACCGTTTACCCAGACTCCGAGAAGACCCGAAGGATATGTTTCCGGTTGTTCGAAAGTGGCACGATCCAGAAAATCGTCATTGAACAACACTAGATCGGCTATTGCGCCGGGACGAATGACGCCTCGGCCTTGCAGCTGGAATCTTTGGGCGGGCAAAGAGGTCATTCGACGAATCGCTTCCTCCAGACTGAACAAACCCTCCCGCATCGCGAATCTTCCCACAACTTTCGGAAAAGAACCGAACATTCGCGGATGCGCACGGCCGCCCCGGCGTGGGATACTATCGCTGCCAACCATTTGCAGCGGGTATTGGTGTACGCGTTTCAGGTCCTCGTCAGAAAGTTGGAACATGATGATGTTAGTTCTGCCCTGATCCGTTCGGATCGCCTGAACGGTGAATTCAAAAGGAGTAAGACCCGCCAGCCTGGCAGCTTCCCCGATACTTTTCCCTTCATAAAGTTTGATCGCTGGATCAATCGCTGAACCGATTCGGACATTGTCCCAACCGATCAATGCTACCTTCGATTCCCACGAAGAGTGTGAGTGTGGGTGCGCGTGTGAGTGTGAGTGTGGATCTGGACCCAGCTCAGTTAATTTCTGGATCGCGGCGTATTGGGCCGGATCACCTAGGCGAGCAAGGAGCGCACTGAAACCGCCTTCCTGCGCGGACGGGGGCAAGAGCTGGAGAATCGTCGATGAACCAGCTAGATACGGGTACATATCGACATTGATGTCTATGCCTTGCTGTCGCGCTTCCTCGATCAGCTTGAGGGCAGCCGGGATTGTGCCCCAGTACGGTTTGCCGGCAACCTGAAGATGCGACAGCAGCCCTCTCACTTCGCTTGCTCGCAGGATGTCGAGAAACTCTCCGATACTGGCTAGAAGACCGCCTTCATAGCTGCGGATATGAGCGGTAAGCAGGCGATCGTATTGCTTAACGACCTTCGCGAGCCGGACGAGTTCTTCGCGATGAGCGAACGCGCTGGGAGGGTAGACTAATCCTAACGACAATCCGTGCGCTCCCTGTTGAAGCTGCACTTCCAGAAGGCCGCACATGGCATCCAGTTCGTTCTGGGTGGGTTCACGCCGCTCAAAACCCATCACCGCCAAACGCAACGATCCGTGCCCGACAAGAGACACGACATTTAGACCGAGGCCGATTTTGTCGAGGCAGTTGCGGTAAGAACTGAAGTCTGGAAACAGATCGTCTGATTCAATCTCGCCCAGAAGCGAGCCCAAATGATGCTTCAAATCATCGGTGCTGGCCGATGGATAGTTGGAAAAACTGCAATTACCAACTACGACTGTCGTGACGCCTTGCCGGAGTTTGGCTGGATGATCTGGCTGATGGAGAACTACCAGGTCGTCGTGCGTATGTGCGTCGATGAATCCGGGCGCCAGGTAAGCGCCCTCGGCGATTATGAGTTCCGGGTTCCCGACTTCGCCGAGGCTTCGTCGGGCAGACCGCGTTCCGGGTTCCGAGTTCCGGGCAGGTCCGATCTGAGCAACTCGGCCATTCTCAACTACGACATCTGCGGGATAGGGAGGCGATCCGGTCCCATCAATCAGGCGTACATTTCGAAAAATCAGCATATCGTGGAACTCGGAACCCGGAACCAGAACCGCTACCCAGGCAACACGGCCATACAATCGATTTCCACCAGGATCTTGATTAAGCCAGCCTGAACAGTTGTGCGAACGGGAAAGTCAGAGGCAAAGAATTCTTTATAGACCTCGTTGTAGTCAGCGAAACGGGTCGGATCGGTGACGTAGGCATTGACCTTGATAACATCTTTCATGTCGCAGCCGACGTTTTTCAGAATTGTTTGAATGTTCTTCAGTGTTTGTCGGACCTGTTCCTTAAAATCATCCGGAACGATGCCGGTTTCGGCGATTTGAGGGCCTTGACCCGCAACGAACACGAATCCGTTGGCAACCACAGCGTGAGAGTATGGCCCGGCCGGCTTGGGGGCACCTGAAACAATGACGCTTTTTCGCATAGGACGAAAAGGAACCGCAGAATTCAGAGATTACACAGATCTTTTTCTCTGCAGGGCGAGGAAATGGCGTGTGTTGGGTCCAGGTCGCGCGGGAGCGCGAACCCTACCGAAACCGTTGCGGCATCTAACATGGGTAGGGTTCGCGCTTCTGCGCGACCTGGACCCATGATCTCTGCCCATCGTCCCCTCCACCTACCCCTTCGGCTCCAGGATATCGATCAAATCATTGAGAACCGCGTCGAGGCGCAGCTTCATTTTCTGTGGGTCGGAAAGCGGTTTATCGGCCGATTTTCCGGCGGTAAGGATTGACGCTTCGGCCACGGTATTCGCTTTTTCCAGAAAGAGCTTTTTACTTTGAGCCGGATCCGCTTCTCCGACGGCCTTCGTGAATCTTCCCTGGTCTCGTTTTCCGAGGCACAAGTCCCACTCATGAGTGTCCGCGAAGTATGCTACGGCCGCTCCTTGATCCGAGATTCCGAACTTGTTGGCGAGAGATTCAGCGAGTTGAGCTGAGGTCTGGTCCGGAACGGTTGGCTGGAATTTGGCGTAGATGCGCGCAAAGACTTTGACGCCGGTAAATCGTTCCAAATTGGAAAGGCGATTGTTGAATCCCTTGGCGCGAGGTGGATCCGAAGGCAGAAGAAGATCCGGATCATCAAAATGCGCTGCTTGGGCGCGCGGTTTGGAAGCGATCAACTTCTCGAAAGTTTCGGGATCAGCGCGGAACTTTTTTGCAGCCTCACCTATACTTAAGATTTTCACCTGCATTTTATCTCCTTTTTGGACCTGTGGCAGAGCATCCAGACCGCGAACCACTTTGCCAAAAACCGAATGGAGATAGTTGAGCTGATTCTGTGGACTTAAAGTGATGAAGAATTGCGAACCGTTTGTGTCGGGGCCGTCATTGGCCATCGAGAGAACACCTTGGGAATCGTGCCGCAACCCAGGCAAGAATTCGTCTGGGAATTCATAACCGGGACCGCCATCTCCGGTTCCAAGCGGATCGCCGCCTTGTATGACGAATCCTGGCACAACGCGATGGAACGTGAGCCCATCAAAAAACGGTTTTCCTGGTTTGGGCCCCAGAGTGCCCTCGGCTAGTCCCACAAAACTCGTGACCGTGAGTGGCGCTTTATCATAGAAAAGTTGTGCCGTGATAATGCCGCGAGGAGTCGTGATTTCGGTATACAAACCATCGGGCAAAGAGTCGGACGACTTGTCGGAGTTATTGTCGTTGGTAACGGCGGCTGCAACCGAAGCGTCCCCCGTAGCCCTGGCGAAGGAGGGGCCCAACCCTCCAGCGAAGAAGACGACCAAAGAAAAAATCAGCAACCGCATCGAAACATTCTAACCGTAATCTTGGGTCCGCCGACGTTAAACTTTCGTTAATTGTCACCAATGAACCGTCGTTGCCTTGGATGTGCCTTGCTGCTGTTCGCGCCGTTTGCGCTGCCGGCGGCGCCGCGATCGCCACAACCGGCTCGCTCACCGCAGGCGCCCCACTCAGTCAGTGCTACAAATGGCGTCGTCTCAGTCGAGTGTGCGTTAGTCGGCGGAAAGCTCGCCACCATCACCTTGCGTGATCTAACGACCGATCATAAATCCGATATGAGCGGGTTTTCGCTCCGGTTAACCGGTGGACGCATGGTGCGCAGCTCGGACTTGTTGATTGAGCGAGGTCCAGTTCAAACCACTCTGGTAGCGGACAAGAAGGCTCTTCGGTTTTCGGAGCGTTTTCCAGGGCAAGCACTGACTATTTCTTTTGTGGATCGACAGAAAACATTTCACGCGGAATGGCGGGTCGTGATTCGAGAGGGTGCACATTATTTGAGAGAAGAGCTGACGGTACTGCCGGATAAGACCGGGTTAGAATCAATAGAGATGATCGATCTTCCCGCTGCAGCCGCGGTCATCGAAGGCAGCGTCGACGGTTCTCCGATTGCAACGGATCAAATGTTTTTCGGGATCGAAGATCCGATGGCCACAAGTGAGCATCGCAATGACCGGTTGGTTAACGCTTTGTCGGCAAAAACAGCGGTTGGACAAAGAACCACCTGTAAGGCGGTAATTGGTTTTATTACCGGAGAACGACAGTTGCGCCGAGATTTTCTTAACTATCTCGAGCGCGAACGCGCGCATCCCTACCGTCCATTCCTTCACTACAACACATGGTACGACATTGGTTACTTTAACGCGTACGACGAAGCGGCGGTTCTCGACCGGGTGCAAAAATTCGGCACGGAGCTGGTAAAAAAGCGGGGTGCCAAAATGCGATCGTTTTTGCTGGACGACGGTTGGGACGACCATAAAACGCTTTGGAGTTTTCATTCCGGTTTTCCGCAGGGATTAACCGCAGTTGCTAAGGCATGCGCGACCTATGGCTTCGCACCGGGAATGTGGTTATCTCCTTGGGGTGGATACGGTGATCCAAAAAAGGAGCGGATCGAGTTTGGGAAAACCCAGGGGTACGCGATTGTGAACGGCTCGTTTTCGATGGCCGACCCGAAGTACTACCAGACCTTTCGGGATCTTTGCGTCGACGTGGTGAAGAATTACGGAGTCAATCAGTTCAAGTTCGACGGCATCGGTTCTGACGATTCGCACGGAGCGGGGAGCGCACGCGCGGATTTTGAGGCGATGCTTCAATTGACTGCCGAGCTTCATGCGCTCAGGCCGGATATCTACATCAATCAAACAACCGGCACATGGCCATCACCATTTTGGCTGTTGCGAGTCGATTCGATCTGGCGCGGTGGCGACGATCATGATTTTGCCGGACCCGGGTCGAAGAGGCAGCAATGGATTACCTACCGGGATAGCGGCACCTACAAAAACATCGTACAGAAAGGGAAACTGTATCCGCTGAATTCGCTGATGCTGCATGGGATTATTTACGCAAAACAGGCAAAGAATCTGGATACAGATCCGTCCCATGATTTTGTCAGCGAAGTTCGCAGCTACTTCGGCACCGGCACACAGTTGCAAGAGCTATATATTACGCCGGATCTGCTAACTGCGCGGGATTGGGATGCGCTAGCTGCGGCGGCACGATGGGCAGCCGCGAACGCGGATACTTTGAAGGACTCACATTGGATTGGAGGAGACCCGGCCGCCGGAATGGTTTACGGATGGGCCGCATGGTCGGCGAAGAAAGGGATTCTCACTTTACGCAATCCTGGTGAGAACACACAGAAAGTGAGCATTGAGCCGCTATCTGCATTCGATTTGCCGGAGGGCGCCGCGAAGCGGTACGAGTTGGTGAGCCCGTATCCGGATCAACCGGTTGGGAGTGTTCAGCAGCTCAACGCGGAGGAGGCGGCGGAGATCGAGTTGAAGCCGTACCAAGTGTTGGTGCTTGAGGCGATGCCGAGGCTGTAGACGTTTCGGGCTCCGAGTTCCGGGTTCCGGGAAAAGTCAACCGGCCTGGTCTGTCTCGGAACCCGGAACCTAATGGTTCTGCACCGTCCCCGCAACGACCGTCGTCATTTCTTCCGGCTTAATGTATTTGCGAAACACGGCGTTGGCTTGCTCAAGCGTAACCGATCCAATCTTCGCCGGATATTGATCCAGAAAACTCAACGGCAGCTCTTGTTGAATGGTTGAAAGGATTTGGCTGGCGATCCCTTCGGTTGTGGCCAGGCTGATTTTGTAGTTACCGATCAAGAACTGCTTGTGGTAACTCAGCTCGTCTTCTGTCGGGCCTTTCTCCAGGTAAGTTTTCAGCTGCTGATCGATGGATGCCATTCCGCGATCGAGTAGCGACGGCGCAAAAGTGGCTATGATCGTCATCGAACCTTCAGTGAACGTGTCGCCGGAAATTGTTGAACCTATCCCATAGGTCAATCCCTCTCTATCCCGCACGGTAGCCATTAAACGACTAGTAAAGGTCGGACCTCCAAAGATTTGGTTCGCCACAGCCAACGGGATCGATTCGGGAGAAGTGGGACGCACGTTGACCGGTAGTGCGCGCATGTAAGCGACACTCGTTTTTTCCGGAATGAAAAGCACGGTCGGTTCTTTGGCTCCGGCGGAAGCGACTGGCGGAAAGTCGCGTTTGTAATCTGTGCCTCCTTGCCATCCGCTGAATCCTTTTTCAATCGCTGCCTGGAGCTGGGCAGTGTCGATGTCTCCCACGACAATCAGCGTGCAAGAATGCGGTCCGTAAACGGCTTGGTGAAATTTGCGGAGGTCGTCGACCGTCGGTTTCCGGATCGCGTCTACCATTTCTTTGTAAGAACGATGATAATTCGGGTGGCCCGGTGGGAATAACTTTTGCGAAAGCTCAACAGAAGCCATGCCGGTTGGCTCGTCCATTGCATGTTGAAACGCAGCCACAGCTTGTGTCTTTACTTTCTCCAGCTCGTCGTTAGGGAATGCTGGCTCGCGTAATTGTTCGGCCAACAAATCGATAAAGAACGCGGTGTCTTTGGTCAGGCATTGGCCGGTGATTAAGATACTTTCGTCTCCGGGCCTGAATTGAAGCTTCGCACCGTGCGATGTTAACAGGTCAGAAATTTCGAATTTGTTGTGTTTCAGCGTTCCTTCGTCCAGCATTGAAGCGGTCAGGCCAGCAACGCCCGGGAGCTCGGGAGAATCGAAGACTCTCCCGGCAGGCAGGGCCCCGACCAGGGTCAAGAATCCTTTCACCTTTGTCGGGCACACGATCAGATCGATCCCGGCTATTTTCGTTCGCTGAATTCGATCGGAAAGCCGGACGCCGGCGGTAGGGTCGCGCTCCTGCGCGGCCTGAACCGTACCGGGCGACTTGGCCTCTTGCTCCTGAAAGGAACCATCCCGGTAATAGAGTTTTGTGGGTACGGAGTTGAGGTCTTGAGGCCGTGCCGCAGGCCCCGGTTTGTTAGGAACAAAATATCCCGTTGTGCTCTTGTCCGTGGTCAGATATTTCCGCGCAACTTCTTGCACCTGTTGCCGAGTCACCTGTTTAATTTTGTCGAGGTAGGTTGTGAAGTATGTCCAATCGCCGATCGCGATCGCCTCGTTCAAGTTTTCGGCGATATTGAAGGGACCATCACGAGTGTAAACGGTTTCGGCTTCTACCTCGTTGATTGCTCGTTGCACTTCTTCTGGTCGAACTCCCTCTTTCTGGATCTTCTCGATTTCGGCCAATAACGCCTTCTCGACCTGTTCATGCTGGATACCAGGCGCGAGGAAGCCAGCGAGTAGAAACATGCCGGGATCACGGAGCTGGTGTAAGGAAGCTGAGGCGCTCGTCGTCAGGCCTTTGTCTGTTAGCCCCTGGTAAAGCCTGCTCGATTTGCCGCTCTGCAAGATAGTGGTGAGAACCGACAGCGCGTAGCAGTCGTTACTCAAACCGTCGGGAGATTTGAACCCGATCGTTACTACGCCCAGCTGTCCCGCTCTCTCTAGAGTTACCCGACGAGGGCCTTGTTGCTCCGGTTCTTCGGTGTAAAGCACCGGAATCGGTTTCGGAGAACGGCTGATCGGACTGAAGAACCGATTAATAGCATCCAGAGCATGTTCTTTAGTGAAATCTCCGACGACCGTCACGGTTGCGTTGTTAGGCCAATAGAACGTGCGATAGAATTCCTGAAGTTTTTCAATTGGTACTTTCTCGATATCGGACCGCCAGCCGATGACCGGGTGATGGTACGGATGCGCTTCGAACGCTGCGGCAAAGATTTCCTTGGTGAGCGCACTTACCGGACTGTTCTCGCCTCGCTCATATTCGTTCCGAACAACGACCATCTCGGCCCTGCGGTCTTCTTCGCGCAGCGATAGATTGTGCATGCGATCCGCCTCCAGTTCGGCCACAAGGTCCAGGCGTTCCGATGGGACTGTGGCGAAATAGTCCGTTCGATCATAGGAGGTCGTAGCATTGATCTCGGCTCCGTAGCGCGACAACATCGTGGCGTAACTGTTGCCGTTGCGTTGGTTGTAACGCGCCGTCCCTTTGAACATCATATGCTCGAGCAGATGCGTCGCGCCGGTTGTGCCAGTCACCTCGTTTCGTGATCCGACATGGTAAGTCACCATGAATGTGACCACAGGTGCGGTGTGATCCTCTAGGAGCAGCACGGATAGATCGTTCGACTTCAGCCGATATTCTTCGATGCCGCCGCTTTCTTTGATTCGTTCAAACGGGGAATCTGCAGCGATAGCGGCGATGGCGGGGAGAAAAACAAGTAATAGCAAAGAAAACGGCTTCATAAAGAGATGAGAGGAGCGACGGACCATACGCAACTTGTCGCAAGGCGACAACCGCATCCGCGACACTTCAGAACGCGCATCAGCGCGGTCTACCGAATCTGCTTAAACGCTGAATGCCCGGCAGCGTAGATGGCATCCAGCATTTCCATTAGCTCAGTCGCTTGAACCGCGCTATTTACTGGCGGTTCGACCCCCTGCACTGCTCGAATGAAGTAGCGCATCTGGGTCGTGAAGCGATTTTCTTTCTCCGGTTCAAGCGGGACTTCTACCGGGACCAGGTCTTCGCCGATGATCTCCACCATCTCGATCGGTTTCAAGCTCTGGCCCGGCACATTCTGATTGATATCTGTGATTCGGATTGAGCCTTTTGGGCCGTACAGGGTGGTCTGGAATATCTCGCGTCCAGCCCATTTGCTAGCCGGAACCTCAGGTAGCAAGTTCGCCGCCCAGGCCACTTGAAACTGCAACGTTGCGCCTGTCTCGAACTTTATCATTCCATAAGCGCTATCTTCCACATCGAACAGAGGAGCTTTCACCAGCTGAGGAAACTTTTGATAGGTCTGCGCAAAGACCGATTCGGGTCGTGGGACACCCATTAGAAACCACGCCGTATCGATTACGTGCACACCAAGGTCAATCAGGGCGCCTCCTCCCGACCTCGAGCGATCAAGGAACCAGCCACCCATTCCCGCGGGTGTTCCACGTGTACGAATCCATTTGCTCTCGGCGAAATAAATTTCTCCCAGGCGCCTTTCGGCCACGATGCGACGAGCTGCCAGAGTATTGCTCGAAAAGCGCATTTGGCGTCCGAAGAAATAGAGAAGTCCCCGTTCTTCGGCTTCCCGCTGCAGATGGCGCATCTGTTCGGCGTTAATGGTTGGCGGCTTTTCGCATAACACATGCTTGCCGTGTTGAAGAGCTTTGAGTGAGATCGGGTAGTGCAAGGCGTTGGGCAACGCCACCACGACAGCATCGATCCCGGGATCGGCTAAGACATGGTCTAGATCGCGGACAGCGCGCACCTGAGGAAGCTCGAGCCCAAATGTCTTTGCAAATAGAGAAGCGAACTCTTTCCGTCGATCGTCATTCAGCTCGCAGACTGCCTCTAGAATACCTTCTCCCGACTGGATCACTCCATGGGCGTGGTAGAGTCCTGGAAGTCCGAGTCCGACGATTGCTACGCGCGTTTTTTGCATTCAGGCGCGCAGGATATCTTGGAGCGGGGTTGCTTGCAACGCCTTGAGGCGGATGGAGGGAGTATTGGCGTATCGGCCTATCAGCGTCGCAGGGGTTCGCTGCGCTCACGCTTGGCTACTTCTGTTGTCCCGAATGGGACGACATAACTCAGCCAGGGGTGAGCGTAGCGAACCCCTGGTAATCGCGTCCAATGCGTTTCATCCTGAAGGGATGCAGAGTGCGGGAGAGTCTCAGGGGAGCCATCTTCCATCGGCAAGAACAAACCGCGATTCCTAGGACGCCGATCCTCCCGCACGCCCAGACGCCGGCACCTCTTCCGCCCCTCCCTTCCTCCAGAGATGCCAATACGATGCCAAGCGCTGTTCGAACTGGCGCGGCTTTTCAGAATAGAGATGCCGTGCAATCTGAAGAGCTGCTCCGCGAAGTTTTCGCTTTCTTCGGTCAATCGCCTGGATCAGCGCTTTTTGAGCGTCTGCTGTGGCCTGAGATTCGGCAGGTTCTTTGAGCACCCTGGCGCGTAAAACCGCGAAATCGTGATCGATGCCGAGTTTCTTGGCCAGCTGATCGCACTCTTTGAGCAAAGGAGCCAGCGATCGGGGCCAGCTTGGTTGAAGCAAACGAAGCTGAAACCCGAGGATCCGGGCAAATTTTCTGAGCTCATGCCAGGTTTCGTCGCTGAGATTTTCCGGACCAACCGCATCAAATTGAATCAATAGTTTCCTTCCACGCTTGTAGATTCGCCGGAGTCCAGTGCCGATGAACAGGTCCCATTCGAACGCGGGGTTCAACAAAACCCCGTCGAACCAATGGTTAATGCGTTTGTGCCCTTCTCCCAGTTCCTTAGGTAGACCAGCCAGGGTCTGAGCGGGTATTTTCGCTCCGGCTTCCCGTTGCAAGCGTCGCCGCAGCTGTTCGATAATTTTGTGGACACGAGTTTCTCGTGAGGCCGGCGCATTTTTTTTCGGGTTGCCTCGAAGGCGTTCGATTGCCTCGAGGATGACTTGGCGGTCGCGCGCCGCCGAAAGCGAACGGCCGACGTCGCGAAAGAACGTGTTCTCTTTTCTATAGCTTTCGTCAGGCATCGATGCTCGGGCCAGTCGTAGCAATGCGCGCAGACTCTTTAGATCTTTGCGCGCCTGATGAATCAGCTCCGGGTTCGGATAGCGCTTTTTTGAAACCGCCCGCAGAACACGATCTGTTCGCTCTCCAGCGATCCGCTGAATTCCCTTGAGGGACGACTCATCGATTTCAAACCGAAAAGACATAGAGTGCGGGTGTGAGTGTGAGTTCAAGGTGCGCAGATGGGCTATCCGCCCCTGACTCCAAACGTCACCAATCTGCGCGGTCGACCGGCGATTGCGCATCCGCGTCCACACCCGGACTCGCACTCACACTAACACTCGCACTCTTTTGAAAGCTATCCCTTGACCGCGCCAGCCGTCAACCCCGCCACGATGCGGTACTGGAAGATCATGACGAGAATCACTAGCGGGATCGTGACAACCATAGACGCAGCCATGATCGGTCCCCAGGGAGTCTCGAATCCGCTCGTGCCACTGAAGGACGAAATGACCACAGGCACCGTCTTCATGTTGTCCGTTACCGTGTAGGTTAGTGCGAAAAGGAATTCGTTCCAGGCGGCGATGAACGCGAGTAGACCGGTTGAGATCAGGCCAGGGGTTGTCAGCGGCAATAGAATCTTCCAGAACACAGTGAGCGGCGAAGCGCCGTCCACATATGCTGCTTCCTCAAGCTCTTTGGGAAGGCTCCGGAAGTATTGTGTCATGACCCAGATGGTGAACGGCATCGTAAAGATCATGTAGGTCAGGACCAGCCCTTGCCGTGTATTAAAGAGCCCGGTGTTCTTCAGGAGGACGAAGAGTCCCGACAACACTGAGATTTGCGGGAACATCGTCATGATTAGCACAAGATAAAGCACCGGAGCTTTGAACCGGAACGGCAATCGCCCGAGCGCGTAGGCGCAAATGCTTCCGAAGCCGAGAGCGATCAGAACGGTGACTCCGGCGACGATAATTGAATTGATAAGGCTGGCCGTGAACCGCGGATCCGCAAACGCATGTCCAAAGTGCGCCAAAGTGAAAGTGGTTGGGATAAGGTTGGTCGAGAACAAGTCGTTGCTTGGCCTGAACGAAGAGAGAATCGCCCAGAAGAATGGAAACAGATTAAAGACCAGTACGACGAGCACGAGCAGATAGAACAATGCTCGGAGAACAGGTGACTGACTGGATTCCTCTTTCATTCGAAACTAGTCTTGCTGAATCTGGTATACAGGACCACGAAGGCCATGATGATAATCAGGATGATCATTGAGGTTGCGGATCCCATTCCTGCATCGAGGTACGCGACCAACTGTTGCTGCGCGTAGGTAGCGACGGTCATTAGGCCGGGTTGGGTCCCAACCATGACAAAGAAAATGTCGAACACCCGGAGTGCGTCGAGCGTTCGAAAGATCAACGCGACTAACAACGTTGGGAGCAGCAACGGCAGCGTCAGCGAGAAGAATTGGCGCACCTTGTTGGCGCCGTCGATCGAGGCGGCTTCATACAGATCTCCAGGAATCAGCTGCAATCCCGCCAACAGGAGGAGCGCCATAAACGGCGTCGTTTTCCAGACATCGACCGCGATGATGACTGGCAACGCGGTCGCGGGAGTTGCAAGCCATGCGATCTTATTCGGTATGATGTGGAGGTTCGCCAGGACGACATTAGCGACTCCATAGATGTCATTGAACATCCATTGCCAGATCTTCGAAGAAACCACTGTCGGTATGGCCCACGGGATGAGAATCGCCACGCGAAGTATCGATCTGCCTCTGAAGTCCGAGTTCGCGATAAGAGCCACGACCAGACCCAGCACACTCTCAAGAATCACCGAGGTGATCGTAAAGATCAGCGTTACGGTCAGCGCCGACCAGAAATCCGGGTCCGTCAGGATAAACTGATAGTTACTGGCGCCCGCAAACGTCGGTGGAACGGACAGATCGGCTTTCTTATGGAGAAACGAATCCACGACGACCTGAATCAATGGGAATCCGATAATCAGGATGACGATGACTACCGCAGGCGTGATCAGAAACCACGCCAGCCGCCGCTGTCGCATTTGCAGATCGATTTCTTTTGCCACTTGCTCGGGTCCCTCCCGTCGGGGGTTGAGAAAAAGGCTAGTGCACGATTCGTTTAGCCACGCGCTCGATCTGGCTCACAGCCTGCGACGCAGACGTCTGTCCGCTTAAAACAGAATTTGCCCCCTGGTAGATCGCAGTGGAAACCTGGGCATACTCTCCGCCGGTCACGGTCGACGGACGAGCGACTGCGTTATTCAAGATCTCCACGGCATTCTTAAACCAGGGGTTCTTCGCAAGCACATCCGGGTCTTTGTACACTTCTGGCCGAGTCGGCAGCTGGCCCAGGTCGACCGCGCGCTTTTTCTGGGTCTCTGCTGAGCAAAGGAACTTGACCAGATCTGCCGCAGCATCGGGATTCTTTGAGTACTTGGAGACCATCAGTTGCCAGCCGCCCAAGCACGCCGCGTTCTTTCCGTTTTCTCCACCTTTCGGAAGAACGGTAACATCGAACTTGCCCGAAATCGCACTCTTCGGATCTTGGCCAAGCGCATAGGCATAGGGCCAGTTGCGCATGAACGCAGCGTTGCCGGCTTGCCAGATGTTTCGAGCCTCTTCTTCGCCGTAGGTCGTTACACCGGACGGCGAGATTGATCCGACCCAGCTCTTTGCTGTATCGAGTGCCTTTATAGCGTTCGGATTGTTGATGGTAACCTTCTTGTCTGGATCAATGACGGTGCCGCCACCAAAGCTGTAGATCCATTCGACTGCGTTACAGGTGATGCTTTCGCTGGCTTTTCCTTCGAAAACAAACCCTTGAAAGTCTGCTTTACCATCTTTGCGCTCGCCATCCTGAATCTTTTTCGCCATCTGCGCGAGCTCTTCCCAGGTCTTGGGTGGCGCCTCGTAGCCATACTTTTTCAATAGATCAGTCCGGTAATAGAGAATTCCGCAATCTGTGAACACCGGCACGCCGACCAACTGGCCATTTACTGTATTGTTCTTGATGATGGCCGGGAAGTACTGGGCGATCTCGTCATCCTTCACGTATTTTTTCATGTCCACCGCGTGGGGCGCTGCGATCCCGGGCCAGATTACGTCGATCTGATAAACATCGATATCACCGCTCCTCGCGGCCCAATACTGGTTATACTGCGACATCGTGGCCGATGCGTCATTCGGACGGCTGACGTACTCAAGCGTGTTGCCTGTCTTCTTAGCCCATTCTTGCGCGACAGTTCTGGTCCATTTTCCGCCTTCGCCGACATCTGAATCGCCAGCAAAATGGATTGTGACGCCGGCCGCAAATGCTGAAGGAGCCAGGGCGGAGACCAGAAATAATGAGCTAAGCAGGCCGATCTTGCTTTGCCTTATCGAGGTTTTGAGAGAGTTCATGTTTGATGGGTTTGAGAGCATTCTCATTTTTTTGGGGGGACCTCTGGAGACGAGGTTGAACTAGAACTAGACTTACGATTACCAGGATGGCGTTTGATGTGTCAATAACTGCTATGCATTTTTTTGGGGCTGGAAATCCTTCGTAAAGGCTGTCGTTCAGATGTTTAGAATCGGAAAGCCGGCGCCAAACCCGAAACGCCAAAACTTGTCGCGCCGTAGCCTCTGGCGAAGGCGGACGCCAAACGTTATGCTACAGTGCCTCCCTTCACATGCGAGTGCTGGTTGTTGACGATGAAAAGAATATTCGCCGCACGATGGTCATGGCCATTGAGTCGATGGATTATGAGGCCGTTGGGGTGGCATCTGGAACCGAGGCGCTCCGGGAACTTCGGGCGGCTTCATTCGAGGCGGTCTTTCTCGACCTGAAGCTTCATCAGGAGAGCGGGCTGGACATTCTTGCGGAGATCTCGCGGCTCGCGCCAAAAGCCGCCGTCGTCATGGTCACCGCTTACGGTTCAATCGAGACGGCAGTGGAAGCGATGCGACGTGGAGCGTTCGATTACTTGCCCAAGCCATGTACGCCCGAACAAGTGCGCCAGGTTTTGGAGCGAATCGAGCGAACTCATCGACTGGAGAACCGGGTCGCAGAACTGGAGTCCCAGTTGCAGTCGGAACTGCCGAGCTTCGATCTTGTTTCGCACTCTCCGATGATGCAGGCCGCACTCGACACAGCTTTCAAAGCGGCGCAGAGCGATGCCACTGTTCTCATTCTTGGAGAGAGCGGCACCGGTAAAAGTGTGCTTGCGAGAGAAATGCATGCCCGAAGTTCAAGAAAATCGGCTGCGTTCGTGACGGTGAGTTGCCCCAGCCTTTCGCGCGAGCTCCTTGAAAGCGAACTGTTTGGTCACGTCCGCGGGGCTTTTACTGGAGCTCTTTCCGACACTCTCGGAAAGGTTGCTGCCGCGGAAGGAGGCACGTTGTTTCTCGACGAAATCGGCGATCTGCCGCCCGCGATACAGGCGAAACTTTTGCGACTGCTTCAAGAGCGGGAGTATGAACGAGTCGGCGAGACGAAACCGCGTCGAGCAAATGTGCGGGTGATCGCCGCGACGAACCATGATCTCAGCGAGTCGTTGCAGGCCGGTAAATTTCGTGAGGACCTGTATTATCGACTAAATGTGATTGCGTTACGCCTGCCCCCATTGCGGGATCGCGTCCAGGACATTGAATCGATTGCAAAACAGCAGCTGGAATTCTTCGCGGCTCGTTCCGGCAAACAGATCAGCGGTTTTAGCCCGGAAGCTCTTCGTTCCATGCAGGGGTATCGATGGCCGGGAAATTTACGCGAATTAAGGAACGTGATTGAACGCGCAGTGATCCTGGGCAACGGGCAACAGATTGAGCTCGGCGACCTTGCTGAAATTCAGCCTTTGTCCACCTCCGATATATGTGTGGGAGGCAATGTTTCTCTGGAGGAGATCGAGAACGAGCACATGCGCAGAGTGATCGCAAATTCACGCACGATGGACGAAGCGGCAGCGGTATTGGGGATAGATCCTGCCACGCTTTATCGGAAGAAGAAGAAGCTGTAAACGGCGAGCCGGCCGAAGCATCGCTGCTTCGCGGCAATAGAACGCGTTTCAGGGCCCGAGCGCCTATTGGTCTTATCGGTCCTATTGGTCCTATCCTACCACCCCCTCGCCTGGCCTCTGGCATCGACCTTTTGGCTGCGCACAGACTCGCAACTTACGAGTATGAATTTCGTTGTGCCTCGCAGGACGAGAGCCGTCAGCACGGGTTTTTCTCAGCGTGTCGATCTTAAGTTCCTGATTTACAGGTAGTTATGGCATAGCTCTTCGGTGTGGCACGCTTCCCGCTGTATCTCGACGGCCCACTATGGGACGGGATCGGCAAATAATGAGAAAGGGCCTAGGCTGCTAACCATGAAGAAACGCATCTTCTTGGGGCTCACGCCGATGCTCATTCTTTTCCTGGGAATCGGTCTGTACGCGGTATGGCTGTTTTCTCAGCTCGGCGGCAGGATCGATGTGATCCTGCGCGAAAATTTCCAAAGCATCGTTGCCGGTCAACAGATGAAAGAGAGCGCCGAGCGGATGGACTCCGGTCTGTCGTTCGCGTTGACCGGTGAAGAAGAACGCGGACGTGCGCTGTTTGATAGCAACTTGCCGATCTTTCAAGAGAATCTGCGAATCGAGTTGGGAAACATCACTCTCCCTGGCGAAGGCGAGCTTGCACATCGAATTGAGCAGTCTGAAGCCAAATATCAGGAACGCGCCAAAGCTTTCTGGGCCGACCCGAATGCAAGGCGCGAAATGTACTTCTCTGAACTGCTGCCGCTCTTCACCGGTATCAAGAATGACGCCCAGGAGGTCATCCGGATCAATGAAGAGAATATGGTGCAAGCCGATCATGACGCTCGAAGCGTGAGCGCTCAGTCGATAAGGGCGATGATTCTTGCCCTCGGCCTAGGGGTCGTCGTTGCGATTCTCTTCGCACTCGGGCTCCAGCAAGCTATCCTGCGACCGATCCGGGCTTTGCAAGCTGCTGCGAAAGAATTGGGAGACGGGAATCTCGACCAATTGGTACCGATTCAGTCTAAAGACGAGATCGGCGAGTTGGCAGACAGTTTCAACAAACTTGCTTCAAAGCTTAGAGCCTATCGGCGGATCACTTCTGATCAGATTCTGCAAGCGCGGCAGACCACTGAGATAACTTTTTCGGCGTTCCCCGATCCGATCGTCGCGCTTTCATTGGATGGAAAGATTGATTTCGCAAATCCTGCCGCGGAGAAACTCCTGGAAAAGCTCGGTCCTCAAGGCGCTATCCCATTGGCTGTTCAGGAAGAGGCGAACAAAGTTTTAGGGGGAGCACCGGACTATCTACCGGCCGGGTTCGAAAACGCGATCGCTGTTCGAGTAGACGATGGTGAGCGGTTCCTGATGCCGCGGATCATTGGCATGCGCGATGATTCCGGGCATCTATTCGGCGCGGCAGTAGTTTTGCAGGACATTACCCGGCTCAGGCTTTTGGACGAGGTCAAAACCAACCTCGTCTCAACAGTAAGCCACGAGCTGAAAACGCCTTTGACCAGCATCCGGATGGGGTTGCATCTGCTCCTTGAAGAAAAAATTGGGGGCCTCAATTCCAAGCAGCTGGAGTTACTGCTGGCGGCTCGAGACGACGCAGAGCGCCTCCTGCGCATGATCAACGACCTGCTGGATCTCGCCCGTCTCGAGGCGGGTCAGACTCGACAGCGGTTCGAAGTGATTTCGCCGCAGGCGTTAATCGAGATGGCGTTGCCCAATCTCGAACCGGTCGTCGAAGCAGAGAACGCGCGATTAGTCACCGAAATTGCTCCTAACTTGCCAGACCTGACGGTTGACGCGGCTCAGATCGGACATGTGTTTTCGAATCTTGTTTCAAATGCTGCCAAGCATTCGCAGCCCGGACAGGAAATCGTTCTGTCCGTAAGTATGAATGGTAAGGGCGTCCGTTTCGGTGTGCGCGACCAAGGGCCGGGGATCCCACGAGAATTTCATGCCAGAATCTTCGAACGGTTTTTCCGAATCCCCGGATCCGAAGCCTTGAAAGGTATCGGGCTAGGGTTGGCGATTGCCAAGGAAATCATCGTTTCGCATGGAGGAACCATTGGTGTGCAAAGCAATCCCGGACAAGGGAGCGAGTTTTACTTCAAGCTGCCGCCGACAAACGGAGGTAAGAAATGAGTGGGCGAGTCTTAGTTGTCGATGACGAGCCGCACGTACGGCTGAACTATCGCGTCGCACTGGAAACTGAAGGCTACGACGTTGTGGAAGCGAACTCGGGCAAAGCCGCTTTGGAACAGCTGGTTGATCGACGATTTGGTTTAGCCATCCTCGACATGCGAATGCCTGAGATGGATGGACTGGAGCTGCTAGCCCGGATGCGAGAGAATAAAATCGGTGTGCCCGTCGTCATCGTGACAGCGTACAGCGACGTGCCGCATGCGGTAAAAGCGATGAAGCTGGGCGCGATCGATTTTCTGCAGAAGCCGTTGAAGCCGGAGGAACTTCGGACGCTGGTTGCCGATGTTTTCAAACGACACGCTCCAGAAAGCTCGAACGGTTTTCGCGGGGCTCAAGAAAGTTTTGCCGGGCATATCACGGCGGCTCGCCGTGCTTTGAATCTGCAGGCGTTTGCCAAGGCCCGCGTTCACCTGGTGAAAGCAATGGAGCTGAATCCGCAATCGGTTGAAGCATTTAATCTTGCCGGTGTCCTGGCTGAATTGCTGCAGGACTTTGACAAAGCACGAAAATATTATGGGCAAGCAATTAAGCTCGATAAACACTACGAGCCCGCCCAACAGAATATGCGGCGCTTGTTCGGGCTCCACCATTTAGGGGCGACGGATGAACCGATCAGTCTCGGTGAAGAATAACTATTTCACACCTAACATACTATGTCAGACTTCATTTACGTCGGAATGAGTATCGCGTCATTCGTAATTCTAGGTTTGTTCACCTGGAGCTGCAGCAAGTTCTAACAACAGATCAACCATGGAAACTATAATAGTAGGGATCATCTCAGTCGGGCTAATAATCTATTTACTTATCTCCATTCTCCGTCCGGAGAAATTTTAACTGCTAACTTCTCGGCAATGATATGAAAGGCTGGATAGAATTCGGTGTTTTTGTTGTGGTGCTTCTCTTAATCACGAAGCCACTGGGAATTTATTTATTCCATGTGTTGGACGCGAATGGGAAGACGTTCCTCGATCCCGTGCTAAAGCCGTTGGAGCGGCTTACCTACCGGCTTACCGGTGTCGATCCCGAGCAGGAACAGACCTGGATGGGATACACAGTATCGCTGCTTATCTTCAGCTGCGTAGGTGTCCTTTATACCTACCTTATACTTCGGTTTCAGAATTTTCTGCCACTGAACCCTCAGAATCAGAGCGCGGTGGCTGATCATCTTGCCTGGAACACCGCCGCCAGCTTCGTAACGAACACCAACTGGCAGAGCTACGGCGGTGAGTCGACGATGAGCTATCTCTCTCAGATGGTTGGGTTAGCTTCTCACAACTTCTTTTCAGCGGCAGCTGGTATAGCAGTAGCCGCGGCGGTTGTTCGGGGAATAGCGCGGCATACCTCAAAGACTTTAGGTAATTTCTGGGTCGATTTGGTTCGGATCGTTTACTACCTATTAATTCCGATCTGCGTTATCTATTCGTTGGCGCTGGTTTCTCAAGGCGTGATTCAGAATTTCAAGCCCTACGACACAGCGAAGGTAATCGAGACACAGACCGTTCAGGTTCCGAAAAAGGATGATCAGGGGAACCCGGTGAAAGATGAAAAAGGGAATCCGGTGATGGTCGATCAGAAGGTTGATACGCAGACGATCGCGGAAGGCCCGGCCGCATCTCAGATCGCTATCAAAATGCTGGGAACAAACGGAGGCGGTTTCATGAATGCCAATGCGGCGCACCCGTTCGAAAATCCGACTCCGCTTTCCAACTTGTTGCAGATGCTTTCTATCTTCGCGATCCCGAGCGCATTGACCTATTACCTGGGCCGGATGGTTAAGAATCAGAAACATGGCTGGACTATCTGGGCGGCAATGGCGCTCGTGTTTGCGGCCGGGTTTGCTGTCTGCTACTGGGCGGAATCGGCTGGGAATCCGATCGTTCACCACCTAGGAGTCGATGCAGGCGCAGGAAACATGGAGGGAAAAGAAGTCCGGTTCGGTATTCCCGATTCTGCGCTTTTCGCGACCGTTACGACTGACGCGTCCTGCGGCGCGGTGAATTCGGGTCATGATTCGTTTACTCCCCTTGGTGGGTTCGTTCCGCTATTCAACATCCAACTGGGCGAGATCATTTTTGGAGGCGTTGGCTCCGGCCTTTATGGGATGATTCTTTTCGTCGTGCTGGCAGTCTTTATTGCCGGCCTGATGGTCGGACGAACACCGGAGTACCTTGGGAAAAAGATTGAATCGTATGATGTCAAAGTCGCCTCGATCGCGGTCTTATTAATGGCATTCTCTATTCTTGGGTTTTCCGGATACGCCGCGTTAACCCCGTGGGGCCAGGCTGGTACTAACAATGCCGGTCCTCACGGTCTCTCCGAGATTTTCTACGCGTACAGCTCGTGTACCGGAAATAACGGTAGCGCGTTTGCTGGACTGACTGCCAATCCTACCAATGGAGATCCGCACTACGACATAACGTTAGCACTTGCCATGTTGATCGGCCGATTCGGGATGCTGATCCCGGTTATGGCACTGGCCGGTTCGCTCGGCCGTAAGAAGGTTGTGGCAACTGGCGCCGGCACTTTCCCGGTCGAAGGAGGATTATTCATTATTCTGCTCATTGGAACGATTTTGTTAGTAGGCGCGCTGACTTTCTTCCCAGCGCTGACTCTGACCCCGATCCTGGAACACTTCCTGATGATGAACGGCAAGCTGTTTTAACTAACACTCGCACTAGCACTAACACTCTCTTTATGGCAGCAAAAACTCATTCGATCTTTGATCCGGCGATTGTCGTTCCGGCGATCGGGGAATCGTTCAAAAAACTTAATCCGATTACGTTAGCCAAGAATCCGTTAATGTTCGTCACCGAGGTCGGCGCGGCGATCACAACTGTGTTGTTGGTTACCGGCCGTGGCGCGGAGTTCGGATTTCAATTCCAGATCGCTTTGTGGCTCTGGTTTACTGTCTTGTTCGCAAATTTTGCGGAAGCGATGGCAGAAGGGCGTGGGAAAGCGCAGGCGAAAGCGCTCCGCGCCACTCGTACCCAGAGCTATGCAAATCGGCTGACCAGCAATGGCACGGTTGAGAAGATCGCTGCCGAACAATTGCGCAAAGGCGACATCGTTGTGGTGTCCGCTGGCGAACTCATTCCTGGTGACGGTGAAGTCATCGAGGGGGCTGCGACTGTCGATGAGTCGGCAATAACGGGAGAGTCGGCGCCGGTTATCCGTGAGTCAGGAGGCGACCGCAGTGCTGTAACTGGCGGAACCAAGGTCTTGTCCGATCAGGTCAAGATCAGGATCACGTCAAACCCTGGTGAGACCTTTCTCGACCGAATGATCAGCTTGGTCGAAGGAGCGATTCGTCAAAAGACGCCGAATGAAATCGCTCTTACCATCTTGCTCTCGGCTCTGACGCTGATTTTTTTGATCGCGATGATGTCGCTAAAAGCGTTCGGAATTGCGTCCTCGGTGGATTTTACGATCCCAGTTCTGGTTGCGCTGCTTGTTTGTTTGATCCCGACGACAATCGGCGGACTGCTGAGCGCGATCGGTATCGCCGGAATTGATCGTCTGGTCCAGAAGAACGTGCTGGCAATGAGCGGGCGCGCTGTGGAGGCTGCCGGAGACGTCGATGTTCTGCTTCTCGACAAAACCGGAACGATCACGATGGGTAACCGGCAAGCGACAGATTTTCTACCGGCACCTGGCATAACAAAACAACAACTGGCAGATGCCGCTCAATTGGCTTCGCTAGCGGATGAAACGCCGGAGGGCCGATCAATCGTTGTGTTGGCCAAGAATTTTGGCATTCGAGCTCGCGAATTGAGCGATATGCCGCACGTCACGTTTGTGCCGTTTACCGCTCAGACCCGGATGAGCGGAGTAGACATCGACGGCACCAGCTATCGGAAAGGGGCGGCCGACGCGGTCCGAGGGTTTGTTGGTGGAAAGATGCCGGTCGCGGTCGAGAACGACGTCAAAGCAATCTCGAGCAACGGAGGCACACCGTTGGTCGTGGCGAGCAGGGAAGCGGTGCTCGGTACAATTCAGCTCAAGGATATTGTCAAAGGCGGTTTGGCAGACCGATTCGAGCGATTTCGAGCAATGGGGATTAAGACGGTGATGATCACCGGTGATAACCCGCTCACCGCTTCGGCAATTGCCAAAGAGGCAGGCGTTGACGATTTTCTGGCTGAGGCAAAACCGGAGCACAAGCTTGCGCTTTGTCGCGAAGAACAACGAGCAGGCCACTTGGTCGCAATGACCGGAGATGGAACAAATGATGCTCCGGCGCTCGCCCAGGCTGACGTTGGTGTTGCAATGAATACCGGCACTCAAGCGGCCAAGGAAGCGGGCAACATGGTGGATCTCGATTCCAATCCCACGAAGCTGATCGAGATCGTCGAGATCGGGAAACAACTGCTGATCACCCGCGGCGCGCTGACTACCTTCAGTATCGCTAACGATGTCGCGAAATATTTCGCCATTCTACCAGCAATGCTGGTCGGGACATTTCCAGAGATATCGCCATTAAACGTGATGTTTCTAAAATCGCCGCATAGCGCGATTCTGAGCGCGGTAATTTTTAACGCGGTCATTATCGTTGCCCTTATCCCGCTGGCGCTGAAGGGCGTAAAGTTCCGGCCGCTGGGCGCTGCGCGAATACTGGCACGAAACCTGACCATTTACGGTGCAGGCGGAGTCGTTCTGCCGTTTATCGGAATCAAACTGATCGACATGATCATTACCGCGATCGGAATCGCTTAACCGCGGCCAAACCTGAATGATATTATGAAAACGTTTTGGAAAGAACTGGGGACGGCAATCGTAGCGACAGTCGTTTTGCTGGTCGTTGTAAGCGGGATTTATCCTGTGATTATCTGGGGGATATCGCAGGTGTTGTTTCCCTACCAGGCGAACGGAAGTCTAATAACGCAAAATGGCCAGGTCGTGGGTTCTGCGTTACTCGCGCAAGGCTTTAGCGGCGCCAAATATTTTCATCCCAGACCGTCCCAGGCCGGGACAGGTTACGACGCCGCAAACTCGAATGGCTCGAACTTGGGTCCGACCTCAAAGAAGTTGATCGATTCAATCAAGGACGCAGCCGACGCGTATCGGAAAGAGAATAGTTTGGCGGCGAACGCAGTCGTTCCAGCGGATGCGGTAACTTCGTCATTTAGCGGCCTAGACCCGCACATCAGCCCGAAGAATGCACAGATCCAGGCTGCGCGTGTGGCCCATGAGCGGGGAATTAATGAAGATGTTGTTCGTAGTGAAATAGAGAAGGCAACCGATAAGCCATTGCTTGGATTTATCGGTGACCCCGGCGTGAATGTTCTGAAGCTGAATCTGGCTTTGGATGCCGCGCAGGGCACGGCTGACAAACGCACAGCTGAAAAGAAGTAAAATGGAGGCTTTGCACGTGCTAATAGTGTCGCGATAGGGCCTGACTACGACTCGGTAGGGCTGAGCTTTCGGTCAGCCTTGTCGCGCTAAAGCGCGACCCCTACCGAGGATAGATCCAATCGTTACAAGGGTCGGGGGAAGCTCGCTGAACCCAAGGGGCGCGATCGAAGCAGTATTGAATTGAAACCCGCGGAAACAATCTTTGTCGTTCCAACGTATCGTCTACGCGACGTCGCCGAAACTGTAGAAGCGTTCGACGAACATTTCTGGAGTAACGGCCACTCAGTCAAAATGATGGTGTTCGATGATTCCAGTTTGGCGAATCATGAGAAATATTTTCACCGGCTCGAGCAGACTAAGACCGTCAACGACCTCGTATATGTTGGCCCCCATGAAAAGGAACAGTTTCTTTCGTTCCTGAATAAGAAGCTGAGGGATCGCAAGCTGGCGGCTCTGGTACGGAACCTGTTTAGACCGAGCTACGGAGGAAATCGCAATTTCACGCTGATGTATACCCTCGGAGCGTTCATGGTTAGTTCGGACGACGACATGCGACCCTACGCGCTGGTCGAGGAGAGTCCGGAATCGCTTGGGCATGACGAAATCGCTCGCGGTAGACTGCATAAGGCCGGAAAGAACGGTTATTTGCGGAAGTCCTATGATCTCCTTGCCGCGTTTAAAGATGTTCTCGGCAAGCGGGTCAGAGAAGTCCCGGGCAACTACGAATCCGGTGAGTTGGTTAGGGACACCGCCATGGACCTGGAGACCAATGTTTCGACCGAGTACACAACGCAGAACTCGTTACTGGTGAAGGAAGGGCCGCTCTCTAAGAACGCAGTTATCAAGATTGCACAAAGCTTTCGCACCGGAACGAATGATATCGATGCTTTGGACTACGTATACATGTACCTGCATGACGAGAAGCAAAGTCACTCGGAGATGCAGGAGCTCAACGATATTTACGTCCTGGATAACTTTCGCCCTGCGGTGACGAAAAAGAACTGGAGAATCGATTGCGGCGTTGCCGGATACGATAACCGCCTTGGTTTGCCTCCCTTTTTCCCGACTCGTTTGCGATTCGAGGACTACATCTATCGGCTTTGGATCCAGCAGGATGGCGTCGCATCAGCGCACACCGATGCAGTACAGACGCATATCAAGAACAATTACATGCGTAATCCGCTGGCCATGGATGTTTTCAATGAAGAGATCTGTACGCTGCTGAAAAAGAAAATTAAAGCGAGCCTGCAGTCGATCGATGATCTCTCTATCCGGTTTGGTTACCAGGGCGAAGTCAGTCTCAAAGACAGTGAAGAAATCCTGAACAAGATCACCATGGTCCACGATCAGGTTCTCAAAGCAGCATCATCGACTAAAAGCCAGGATCGGCAAAGAACGCTGCAGCTGTTTGCTGAAAACCTGAAAAGATCCTTTTACGGTTTCGAGCCGGATTTCTTTCAGCAGAATGTCTCCCGAATTGTCGATGACGTAATTAGTCAGATTCAAGCCTCACTCGAACTCTGGCCGACGCTGGTTGAAGTCTGCTATTTTCATAAAGATAAGCGGGAATTTCCTCAACGGCGGATCGATAACAAGAAAGCCAAAAGCCGGATCGGGAACGGATCGAAGACTTAGTACGGTGGAAAGCGGAGCTTCTCGCCCGGCGTTCGAAGAGCGGATCACCGCTATTTTGGCAATCCGTCGTATAAGGAAAGAGCGAAGGAATGGGCGGGGATTGAGGGTTTCACTATCACTGATGCCGTTGGAATCAATGATTCTGGTAAGATTCTCTGTAACTCGAGTATTGCTGGTGGTGCGCCGCGCGCAGTCATTCTGAGGCCGAACTGAAATCAGGTAGCGCTTCGGCGTAGTTGCTTCGCCATGATCACCCGCAAAAGCACCAAAACACTTCCCACATAACTCGGTAAAACATAAGTGCACCCCCGAATTTGTGTGTGACACTGGCCTATGCGCGGACCATTCACGCGCTGATACTATCTCCCTGACTGCGATAGATCACCCGGTAAGCATTTCTTTTTGTTTGCGCATCACGTCACTCGCGTAGCGCCCGTGTGATTAGGACAAATTGGAAACTATTCATTTTTTGCACCTCAGCTGCATCCATCGATTGGTCTGATGCGCATGAGCTTAAGAAAAGGAAACGATGGAGTTTTTCGCGAGTCGCTTAGCGCTTTAAGGAGCGATCATGAATCAATGGATCCTTCAGGTTCGTGGCGCACTCATCGTCGCTGCTTTGATCGCTTGGTTCAGAGCGTCATTCGTAACCGCAGATGAGCCAAACAGCCCAACCATTGCCAGAGATTCGTGCACGTTGGCGCTGCTGCCACACGAAGGAACTGGTAGGTTGGACCTGGAGATCATCCGAGTTCAAAAGGAGGTGCAAAGCGCGTCCGATCCGACGCCCTGGCTGGCGCAACTCGGATGGTTGTTCATAGTCAAGGCGCGCATCAGTTTTGACCCAGGTTTCTACAAACTTGCCGAGGAATGTGCGCTATGTCTTGACGCAAAAAAACCGGGATGCGCTGAAGCCCTGTTGCTGCGGGCTCATGTGTTGGACAGCTTTCATAAGTTCAATGAGGCAGAGTCGGCGGCACGGGAGTTGGTCAAAAAGCGCGGAGTTGATGTTGACTACGGAGTCCTCGGCGACGCGCTCATGGAGCAAGGAAAACTCGACGACGCAGTCGCCGCCTATCAGGCGATGATGGATCAAAAGCCAAGTCCGCAGGCGTATATCCGGGCGGCGCACATCCGCTGGCTTAAAGGGGATCTGCCGGGTGCGATCGAGTTGATGTCGCGGGCGACAGGAACGAGCAACCAACATGATCCCGAATCCACGGCATGGTCGCTCGCTCATCTGGCGCGCTACGAATGGCAGGCAGGCGATACCAAGAAGGCTTTCGAACTAATTGATGAGGCCTTGCAATGGCAACCTGATTACCCGCCTGCGCTCCTGGTACGGGGTCGACTTCTGCTCGGCTTGGGAAAGGCGCTGGAGGCAATCGAACCATTAAAGCGCGCGGCAATTTTGAGTCCTCTACCCGAATATCAGTGGACGCTCGGCGAGGCGCTAGCGGCGGCGGGCCACGGCGAAGAGGCCCAGGCGGTGGAAGCGGAATTGAAGCGACGAGGTGCAACAGACGATCCCCGAACGTTTTCTCTGTACCTTGCGACACGGGCCGAAGACGTTTCTTCCGCCCTTCGGCTGGCGACTTTGGAACTTGAAACGCGCGCCGACGTCTTCACCCTCGATGCGCTGGCCTGGGCGTTGATGGCCAATGCAAACATCGAGCGGGCATGGGCTTTCGCACGACGCGCCGTCGCTGAGGGAACGCAGGATGCACGACTGCTTCTACACGCAGGCGTGATCGCTTCTGCGGCTAACGAGAGCGAGAAGGCAGCCGCCTATCTCGCGAAGGCGTCGCTGACGCAAGCCATGTTGCTGCCGTCCGAGAGAAAAATCTTGGCGAAGGCGCAGTCCGCAAATTCGGTTTTCGCCTCCGGTAGTAAAGACTCAAGAACAACCCAATCATCAACAAAAGAAAACCAAAAATGAAGCCGTTTAATCACAGGCTCGCGGTCGCAGCCGCGGCCGCCGCGCTTACCCTGGCTGGCAGCCGACTGTTGGCCTCTAGTCATCAGGATGCCCCTTTGGCCGTTCTTGATCCAGCGGCCAACACCACGGATGTGTACGCCTTCGTCGACCAGGAACACAACGGACCAAAGTCTCTGGTCGTGGCGCTGGGCGTGTATCCTTTCGAAGAGCCGGGGATCGGACCGAACAAGTACAACTTCGACGATAATGTTCTGTACCAGATTCATGTGGCGCTAGGCGACGACCTCAAAGCCGGGCGCGCTACGTTGAGCTATCAGTTCCGTTTCACGTCCAGGACCAAGAACCCCGAAACGACATTGTACAATTATCTCGGTGTTATCCAGCACGTGGGCGATAAAAACCAGAACTTCGTCCAGACTTATAAGGTCACTAAGGTCGATCATCGTAGCGGAAAAAGGACCGTCCTCGGTACCGGAATTTGTCCTCCTAATAACCAGGGGATCGTTACTCCCTACTACAATCAAGGAGACAACGGCGAAAATCCCGCCAAACCCGGAGTGAAAACAGAGGCCGAACTGGATCGTTACACGGCGGAGGCCATCGCAAAACTCTCCGGCGGCTATGTCTCGTTTGCGGGTCAGCGTGACGATGGGTTCTATGCTGATATTCGAGCGATCTTTGACGGATTTAATCTTCACAACCCGGGTAAAGATAATCAGGGCGGATTCAACATCCATTTGATGGCTCTGGAGATTCCAATCAGCGAGTTGAGTGGCGATCGACAGATCGTCGGTGTGTATGCCACAACCAACCGCAAGCGCCTCCGCATTCTTCGCGAGGATCGCGACGAGCGCGAAAGCGGCGACGAGAGTGCCAGCGTTTGGGTCCAGGTGGCACGCCAAGGAAACCCACTCTTCAACGAAGGCCTTGTAGCCGTTGAGGACAAAGATCGGTACGGCCGCACCAGCCCGGAACTGGACAATGCAGTGTTTCGTCAGTACGCAGAAAATCCCGAGCTTGCGAAGTTCATCAACGCAAAATTGCTTGGTGGTATGCATCCGGAAATCACCACAGGACGCACTGACATCGCAGCGATATTTATTCCCGACCTGATCAAAGTTGATCTGTCCACGCCGGCTGCACGCCTTACGAATACGGGAGGCGATGATCCCGAGACCGGGTTTTCGCGGCTGAGCATTTTCGGCGGAGATGTGCTCAAGAGTCAAATCCAGGACCCGTTCGGCAACGGGGGGTTCATCCCGGGCGGTTGGCCGAACGGGCGTAGGTTCGGAGACGACGTGGTAGACATCGCGATTGATGCGTTGCTAAGCAACCTGAAGGTGGTCCCACCCGTAATTCACACCTATCTGCCGGGCGACGGCGTCGACTCCAACGATATGCGTTACAACCGAGTATTCCCTTACGAGTCGACTCCACAAAACGGTCTCATCCACGGTCACCATGGACTGCCTCCGGAATAGCGATTGGTACAACGCCGGGGCAAGTATTCCTTGCCCCAAATCTTAGTCAGCTTTTCGGCGCATTATGAGAGCGCGAGCCGCCATTGACCCGGATGTCGCCTCTCGCAGCGTCGCTGACCGGAATGTTAGCGTAAACCTTGATCGCTCGGAAGATTAACCAAGCTCTTCGGCTGGTATCGGGGGCGCCGGCAGAAATTGTTGTGCCATTGGCCGTTCGTGCCCAGACAGACAACGATCGCGCGAATGCAGTCAATGCAATGCCGAGACACGGTTCCGAAGATTGCCGAAATTAACCTTCCGAATTGATTCGCTTATACTATGAAACCAATCGCGCAGTGCGTCCGATCCTTTGACTGCATTTGCCTGGCTGTTGCACTTTCGCACTTCTTGACACCAACCGCGCAGGCGCATGACCCCGGGCTTAGCACGGCAACAGTAACGGTTGGAGAGCAACAAATAGAGGTGGTTATCGGATTGGCGCGACAGGACGCGGCGTTCATCCTTCCTGCAAGCGCTCGCTTGCCTGGCATTGGAACAACAGAAAGCTTTGAAGCAATGCGGCGCGAGTTGGAATCCATTACTGCGAGCGGGTTCAACATCTATCTTGGAGAACAACGCGTCGTACCTGCTCAAACGACTGCACAACTAAAGGACAGCACAAGTGTGGAAATCCTCCTTCGGTTCAGGAGAACGAGCGCGATGCAGTTGCTTTTGGTTGCAACGTTCTTTGAGAGATTTCCTTTAGGTCATCGTGAGTTTCTGTCGGTCCAAACCGCCAGCGGAGCAAGGCTTGGGGAAGCAATGCTTTCAGCCAAGAAAAACGCGT
>Ga0207684_10001154_pt1 | contig 29489 bp, 33 predicted proteins | sample KBSK5501metaG_FD_184342 | JGI IMG/M metagenome (GOLD analysis project Ga0207684, IMG submission 184342) | Corn, switchgrass and miscanthus rhizosphere microbial communities from Kellogg Biological Station, Michigan, USA - KBS K5-50-1 metaG... | ecosystem: Host-associated > Plants > Roots >...
CGCTGACGGGTCGGAACATCGGGCCTCGGCTGAGGGTGGGCGGGTGGGGCACCCGCCAGGCCCACTCAGCAGGTCGGCGGGTAGCCTCGACGACGGCCGACGGGTGTCCGAGTATCCTACCCTGCGATGCAGCGCTCGCAGGAGGCGCGGCCGCGGGCGAGATCGCCGTTCGTCGCCGCCGTCCTCTCACTCCTGTTTCCCGGGCTCGGTCATGCCTACGCCGGGGCCTATCAGCGAGCCCTCGGTTTCGCCGCGCCGCCGCTCCTGATCGCGGCCCTGTTGGCGGGCATCTTCCTCCGGATGAGCGCGACGGAGTTGATCGCCTTCGTCCTGAATCCGGTGGTCATCCCCGGCGTGTTCGTGCTCAACCTGGTCGTCCTGATCTACCGGCTCGTCGCGATCGTCGACGCCTACCGCGTCACGGCGTTCCTCAACGGACTCGCGACCGCCGGTGACGGCCGGCTCGGCCGGCCCCGGCTGGTTTTCAACCCGCTCTCGGTCGGCGGCCTGTTGGCCGTGATCCTGGTCATGTCGGGCATCCACGTCGTCGTCGCCCGCTACGACCTCCTCGCGAACGACGTCCTCGACGATCCCTGCATCTTCATCTCCAACGCCACGGACGTCCCGGCCAGCTGCAACGCGTCGCCATCCTCGTCGGCGGCGGGCTCGTGGGGACCGTCCGACCTGCTTGCCGATTCGCCGACGCCGTCGCCCTCGGCGCCGCCCATCCAGGGGTCGGCCCTGCCGGCGGCCACGATCCCACCGTGGAACGGGACCGAGCGGCTCAACATCCTCCTGATCGGCTCGGACCAGCGGCCCCAGGAGAACACCTACAACACGGACACCCTGATCGTCGTCTCGATCGACCCGGTGACCAAGCAGGTGGCGATGTTCAGCCTGCCACGCGACTCGACGGACATCCCGCTGCCGCCGGGGACGCCCCTCTCGAATGCCTACGGTGGGAAGTACCCAAACAAGATCAACTCGCTGTTCACGGCCGTGAGGAACCGGGCCGACCTCGTCCCCGGGACGAACGCGACGCGCGGCTACAACGCCCTCAAGTCGGTCCTCGGCAACCTGTACCAGCTCGACATCAAGTACTTCGTCGAGGTCAACTTCGAGGGCTTCAAGCAGGTCGTCGACGCGATGGGCGGGGTGACGATCAACGTCCAGGTGCCCGTCATCGACGATCTGTACCCGGCTGATTCCGGTCGCCATGCCCGGATCTACATCCCGTCCGGGATCCAGCACATGACCGGCGCCCAGGCGTTGATCTACGCCCGGTCGCGCCACGGCTCCGACGACTTCGACCGCGGCTACCGTCAGCAGCGGGTCCTCACGTCCCTTCGTGAGCAGGCCAACATCCCGAACCTGATCCCACGGATCCCGGAGCTCTACGCCGCGTTCAAGCAGACGGTCCGAACGGACATCCCGCGGGGCGAGCTGGCCAAGCTCGCCGGGCTTGCCGGGAGCGTCGACACGAAGGACATCCGCTCCTATGTGTTCTCGTTTCCTCGCTACGGCACGCAGACGGCGCCGGGGGCGCCGGTCTACAAGTACCTGCCAGACGTGAACAAGATCCGGGCTGCGGTCGCCAACGCGTTCAAGGTCGACCCGCAGCTCGAGGACACCCGGGCCGCCCTGGGCAACGAGGACGCCACGATCTGGGTCCTCAACGGCGGCAGCCCGGCCGGACTCGCCAACTCCCTGTCGGCATATCTCGAGTACTACGGGTTGACGGCCTCCGCCCCGACCGGCAAGCCGAACCAGGCCGCCCTGTCGACGACGAGGATCGTGGTCTACAACGGCGCCGAAGCGCGCCTGCCCGAGACGATCGCATTCCTCGAATCGAAGCTGAAGGTGCAGGTCCAGCTCAAACAGGATCCGGCGGTGTCGGTCGACGTGATCATCACGACCGGCCGCTCGACGCCGAACCTGTCACCGCCGCCGACGAACTGAGCCGCGCAGAGTCAACCTCGAGCGGGCGACGCCCGCCGTCGATTTCGCGGGGCCGGTCAGCCGGTCAGGCGGTCGGAATCTCCGTCAGCCAGTGCGCGTACTCCGGCAGGCGACCCCGGACCGCGTCGAAATAGCGCTCCCGGACGAGCGACGTGATCGGGCCGACATCGCCCGACCCGATCGGGCGGTGGTCGATCTCGGTCACCGGCGAGATCTGGACGCCGGTCCCGCACAGGAACATCTCGTCCGCGACGTACAGCTCGGAGCGATCGACCGAGCGGACTTCGACGGGGATCTTCTCGTTGCGGAGGAGCTCCATCATCGCCGTCCTGGTCACCCCTTCGAGGATGTCGTCGCTGACCGGCGGGGTGAGCGCCACGCCGTCGCGGACGATGAACAGGTTCGCGGCGGACGCCTCGTTGACATGGCCGTCGGCCGTCAGCACGACCGCCTCGTCGTAGCCGTTCATCTCGGCCTCCGACTTCTGGAAGGCCATGTTCACGTAACCACCGACGATCTTGCCGCGGGCGGGCAGGGCCTCGTCGGCGTTGCGCCGCCAGGACGACGTCATCACCCGGATGCCGGACTCGGTATCGACGTAGTTTCCGAACGGGATCGCGATGATGTAGAGCTCGTTCTCCAGGTGATGGAGGCGGACCCCGATCGCCTTCGTCGACTTGTAGAACGACGGTCGGATGTAGGCGTCCTCGCGGAACCCGTTGCGGCGGACGGTCTCGACGATGAGGCGGGTGAGCTCGTCGACCGACGGGACGTTCTCCATGAGGAGGATCCGGCACGACTGGCGGATCCGCTCGACGTGCTCGCGGATCTTGACGCCGTAGAGCTTGCCCTGTTCGGCGTTCCAGTAGGCCCGGATGCCCTCGAACGTCGCGGTCCCGTACATGAACGCGTGGGTCATGATGCTGACCTTCGCGTCGCGCATCGGGACGAAGCCGCCTTCGAAATAGGCGATGACGTCGTCGAGGCTGCGCGGGGCGGTCGCGGCGTGCGGATCGGACGCGGGTGGTGCCTCGGGGCTGGCCGCGGCATCGGCCGGGCTCGACTTCTGGCTCAGCATGCGGCGCTCCTGCGAGGTCGGCGGCGCGAGCGCCGCGGGGTCGTCTGACGTTCGGGCGAGTATAACAACGGCGATCGGACCAGCCCGGTTTCTGCCGCCCTCAGACGACGCCGATGAGCGATCCCGCCACGATCCCGAGATACACCGCGTAGAAGAGGCCGCCGACCAGGAGCCGCCGGCCCAGCAGCCGGCCCGATCGCGCCATCGGGATGAAGATCAGGGCGGATGCGGCGAATGCGATCGCGGCCGATCCGAACGCGATCCGGGTGTCGGCGGTGAAATGCCACGCGTCGGCGGCAAAGAGCAGCGCGACGACCGTCGGGATCGTCGACTGGAAGACCATCGCGCCCGTGATGTTGCCCATCGCGAGGGTGTCCTTGCCCTGGCGGACCCAGATCACGGAGTTGAACTTCTCGGGCAGCTCGGTCGCGATCGGGGCGATCACGAGGGCGACGATGATCGGGGCGATGCCGATCGATTCGGACAGGTGCTCCACCGAGTCGACGAAGAAGAACGCGCCGAGGACGATCAGACCGAGCGCGGCGAGGACCTGGAGGTTGACCACCCGCAGCCGCGGGACGACGCCTTCGCCGTTCGGCGTCGCCGGGTCGAGGCGATTGAACCGGAGCGGCGCGAGGTCGGCGGCGTCGACGGTCGGGTCGTCCTCGAAATGGCCCTTCACGTACCAGCCATAGATCCCGATCAGGACCGCGGCGACGACCCATTTCGGCCAGGCCGGCTCGAGCGGCAGGAAGGCGGCAGCGACCGCGATCGCATAGGCGATCGCGAAGTAGCGCATGTCATGGGCGAGGACATGCGTGTCGACGGGCATGTCGTCGCGCTTCGTCCGCCTCCGGCCGACGTACAAGACCGCCACGCCGGTCACGAACATGGCAAGCGTCGAGAGCATGAACGGCGCACCAAGGATCGCGCCGACGCCGATCCCATGCGACGCCGCCGAGCCGCCGCCCGACAGGATCGCGATGATCGGGATCATCGTCTCGGGGAGGGCGGTCCCGACGGCGGCCAGCACCGACCCGACCGCGCCTTCGGCCAGCTCGAGCTTCCGCCCGAACCACTCGATGCCGTTCGTGAAGAGCTCCGCGCCGAACAGGATCACGAAGAAGGCGCCGATCAGGATCAGGACGTCCATGTCAGCCCTGGAGCGCCTGGGCGAGGCCGACGCTCGTCGCGATCACGAGCAGGATGAGGACCGCGATGGCCGCCATCGCCCGCTCGCCGCGCCGGGCGTAGCCGACCAGCGACGCAGCCACCCGCGCGGCCGGCGTCGCGACGACCGCGAGGAGTCCCAGCCAAAGGAAGCCGGCCGGCCGGAGGGCGATCAGGTCCGGGCCGAGGCGGGTCAGGTCGAATGGCGGCCCGCCGGACAGGGGCCCGATGCCATGGCCGGCCATCAGGACGACCCCGACGGCGAGCAGCCCGATCGAGATGTAGGTCCCGACGCCGAGGAGCCGGGCGATCGAGTGCTCGAGGCCAGCGAGTCCCGGATCCTGCGAGCTCCTCGCCGATGCGGCGCCCGTCGCCGATCCCGACAGACCGCCCGGGTTCGAGGCGGTCATGCGATTGCTCGCTGCAGCATCTGCCACGCAGTGTAGAGCAGGATCGCGACGAAGAGCCCACGGAGCACCCGCAGGTCGATCCGCGACGCGATCCGCGATCCGACGCTCGCCCCGACGAACACGCCGATCGCGGTCGGGGCCGCGACATACGGATCGATGCCGCCGCGGAGCAGGTAGATGATCGCGCTCGCCGATGCGGTGATCCCGATCATCAGGTTGCTCGTGGCCGTCGCGACGCGCAGCGGGACGCCCATGACCACGTGCATCACCGGGACCTTGATCAGGCCGCCGCCGATCCCGAGGAGGGCCGACGCGACGCCGGCGAACACACTCCCGATCACCCCGAACCCGATCCGCCGAACCCGGTACTCGGGTCCCGAGAGCCGGTCGACGAACGAGCGGGCTGGGCGTTCGGCTGGCGGGCGGAGCGCCCTCGCCGCGGCCTCTCGCTCCGACTCATCCCCTGCCCCGGGCAACGTTTGGCCGACCGGTTCCGCTGGCGACGCCTCACGGCGACGGACCATCGTGATCGCGACGTACATGAGGAGCGCCGTGAACAGGCCCTCGAGCAGCCGCGCCGGGAGGAGGAACGCGACCAGGCCGCCGACCATCGCGCCGCAGGCGGTGAACAGCTCGAGGGTCATCCCGAGCCGCAGGTTCGCGACGCGCCGTTCGAGGAACACCCCGGCCGCGGCGCTGCTCGTGACGATGACGCAGATCAGGCTGATGCCGACGGCCGTCAGCAGCGGCAGCCCGAATCCGAGGGTCAGCAGCGGGACGATGAGGATCCCACCGCCGAGGCCGAGGAGCGAGCCGAAGAGTCCCGCACCGGCGCCGGCGGCCAGCAGGAGCAGCCCTTCGATCATCGTGGCAGCGCGGTCGGCACCGCGAGGTCGCCGCAACCGCGTTCAGCGAGCGCTTATGGCCGGAGGTGCTGGGGGGCGTACGGCAGCAGCGCGACGATCCGCGCCCGCTTCAGGGCAACGGCCAGCTCCCGCTGGTGCTCGGCGCACGTGCCAGTCTTGCGACGCGGCTCGATCTTCGCCCGCTCCGAGAGGTAGCGGCGGAGGCGATTGACCTCCTTGTAGTCGATCGACGTCGTCTTGTCGGCGCAGAACGCGCAGACCTTCCGGCGGCGGCGGTCGCGGTAGTAGTCGTCTCGTTTCTTGGCTCGGGCGGGCGGTGGCATCGGTGTCTCCTTGGGTCGCGGCGGTCGGGGCCGCGTTGTCAGTTGGTCGAAATCAGTCGGGCGACCGGGTGGGTCGCCGAACGGTCAGTGGGTGGGTCTTGGATCGCCCGCTCAGAACGGCAGGTCGTCGAGATCGCTCGGTTCGTCGAAGCCGCCACCGCCGCCACGCGGCGCGCCGCCTCCGCCCGCAGGGGCGCCGGCCGAAGCGCCGGAGGGACGAGCCGGGGCGGACGAGGCCGCGGCGAACTCGCCGTCACCCTCCTCGCGCGGCCGCTTCTCGAGGTTGACCAGGCTATCGGCGGTCAGCTCGAGCGACGTCCGCTTCTGGCCGTCGCGCCCCTCGAACTCGCGGGTCTTGAAGCGACCTTCGACGAAGACCTTGTTGCCTTTCCGGAGGTTCTCCGCGGCGCGCTCGGCGCGATCGCCCCAGACGCTGACCCGGAACCAGTCGGTCGCCTCGACCCACTCACCGGTTTGCTGGTTCTTCGTGCTCTGGTTGACCGCGACGTTGAACTGGGTGACCGGACGACCGCTCGGCGTGTAGCGCATCTCCGGGTCCGCGCCGAGATTGCCGATGATCATCACCTTGCACAGGGCCATCGTGCAGCTCCCTCAGTCGATTGCGGCCGGAGCCGCTTCGGTCTCGGATTCGTCGATCCGCCCGGGGACATCGTCGTCCTCGTCGTCCTCGGCGGAGGGAAGGTCGGCGTCATCCGCCTCCTCGCTCCCGTCATCGATGCCGTCGCGGCGGCCCGGCCGGGCCGGTCGCTCGTCACGGGTCACGAGATGACGCAGGACCTCCTCGGTGATCTGAAGCGTCCGCTCCATCTCGCCGAGAGCATCGGGCGGAGCCTCGAAGAGGACGATGTGGTAGGAGCCCTCGCGATACCGGTCGATTTGGTAGGCGAGGCGACGGCGGCCCCAGGGGGCGACCTTGATGATCTGGCCACCGCCCGCGACGAGCTGGCGGGTGGTGCGGTCGATGACCGCCTGGGCCTTGTCGTCGGCGACGTCGGGACGCAGGACCAGCATGAGTTCGTATCGGCGCATGCGCCAGTTCACTCCTTCCAATGGGGATCGTCCCGCTGCCGGCAAGGCCGACGCGGAACCGAAAGGCGGGTTCCGAGTGTAGCACGAGGCCGTTCATCGGCGGCTCGCGGGACCGTGTCAGCCAGCCGACGGCCATCGCCGCCCGCCCGATGTATCCTCTCGGCTCACCGGTCTCCGGACCGGTCATCTGCCCCTGACGATCGGTCCATCCTGCCCGCGGAGGATCCGTGCCCGCCAGCACCATCCTGCTCATCGAAGCTGATCAGACATTCGGCGAGACGATCTCGACCGCCCTGACCAAGGTCGGCTACACCGTCACGACCGCGGCGGATCCCGAGGACGCGTTCGCGAAGGTCAGCGCGAATCAGCTCGTCATCCTCGACGTCGTCAGCGGCGAGAAGTCCGCCGCCGATGTCTGTCGCGAGATCCGGGCGACGCCGTCGCTGGTGGCAATCCCCGTCCTGTGCGTCAGCCAGACCGACGAGGTCGAGGAGCGGATCCGCTTCCTCGAGGCCGGCGCCGACGACGTGATGGCGAAGCCATTCGACGCCCGCGAGCTGGAGGCCCGAGTCGAGGCCCTCCTCCTCCGCTTCCAGCGCTCGAAGGATCGCAGCAGCGTCATCTCGCCGGACGGGGTCACCGTCGTGAGGGCCCGCCGAGTCGTTGCCGTCCACAGCCCCAAGGGCGGCGTCGGGACGTCGACGGTCGCGACGAACATCGCGTTGGCGGCGGCCCAGCGCAAGCCCGATCGGGTCGTGATCGTCGATCTCGACCTCCAGTTCGGCCAGGTTGCGACGCACCTCAACGTCATCCCGCGGCAGACGATCTCGGATGTCATCCGCGACGAGACCGCCCTTCGCGAGCCCGAGCTCCTGCGGACCTATGCCGCGAGACACGACAGCGGACTCCACGTTCTGTCGGCGCCGACCGGTCCCGAGCTCGCCGCGATGATCACCGCCGACCACGTTGACAAGATCCTGACGACCCTCCTCGACTCGTATGACCAGATCGTGATCGACACCGGGTCCTTCCTCGACGAGCGGATGTTGCGGGCCTTCGAACACGCCGAGACGGTCCTGTTCGTGGTCAACCCGGAGATCGCCGCCCTCAAGGCGCTGACCGCCCTCGTCGAATACCTCAACGAAGCCGGCACCGTCGCTGCGAAGACGATGTTCGTGCTCAACAACACGTTTGGGCGCGAGATTCTCAAGATCCGGGACGTGGAGCAGGCACTCGGGACGAAGGTCGAAGCCGAGCTGCCATACGACCCCTTCCTCTACCTGAAGGCCGTCAACGAGGGCGTGCCGATCGTCCAGGGCGCGCCGCGATCGCCGGCCGCCGAGCGGCTCGTGAAGCTGTCGAGCACCGCGTTCGGCGCAGACGGGATCGTGCTCCCTCCGGTCGTCGAGACGCGCAAGTCGAGCAGCCGGTTCTCGCTCCGCCGCCGCTGATACGTGCGCGCCGCCCGGGCGCGGAGCGTCGTAACACGTCGACCGGTCGCGCCGGAGTCGTCGCCGGCGCCGCATGATCGCCCGTGCGATCAATCCCGATCGAGCACGCGTGGCAGTTGATCGATTCGGGTCGATTCGTGCCCGAACAGAAGTCGAGCCTCGCTCGGCTGTGAGCTGATTGATCGCTGTGGCGATCGCTAGTATGGCCGACGATCGCCCAATCGCCCCACGCGATCACCCGATGACGAACGAGCGTGGCTTCCACGCCGAATCGAGGGAGTCTGCTCGAACTCGAGACGATCTCGGTGGGCTGTTGTCGAATTGATCGCGCCACACGATCAATCCTGCGCGCGTTCAACGATTCGGAACACGCGCCCGACACGAGGCTCCTGCTTTATGTGGCATGGACTGCGGCCGACCCAGGCTGGTTGCTCCAAAATCGTGGTGCCGGAGCCGGGGTTCGAACCCGGACGATCTTTCGATCAGCGGTGTTTAAGTGCGGGCGGGTACGTTCGCCAGCATCCGCGGAGTCCCCTGTCGCACGTGAGGTGGGCTTCCGATCGAGCCGCGGGTACGGGGAGGTTCGCCTCGTAAGCTGCAACGAACTGCTGCAGGCCAGGCCGGATGGTGGCGGCTCGGCGACGCGGCTCACAGGTACTCGGCCAGGACACCCTCGAGAGCCCGCTCGGCTCCGTCGCGCGCATCGAAGAACTCGCCGAGGCGGTCCGCGCGTTCGCGCGGCTGCGTCGTGAGTCCGACGTTGGCGGACGCACGGATCGCGCCACGGACGGTCTCCTTGAGAGCTGGATCCCTCAGCCGACCGGCCAACAGCAGGGCTCGGCCGTATACGACGCGCTGCTCCTCTTCGAGCTCGTCGGGGACGAGCGTCACGCTCGGGTCAGTCGCGTCGAGATGATCGGTCTTGCGCATCGCGATGTGGACCTGTGCCGTCCGGCGACCAAGCTCCTGGAGTGCCTCCTGAAGCTCGAGGAGCGTCGACCGCTGCAGCTCGTCGAGGCGGTCGCGCCGAGCCTCCTGTCGCGCCTCGCGCTCTCGATCACGGTCCCACCTGGCCTTGAGCCACCCCTCGATGACGCGGGCCGCGTAGCCGACCGCCGCGCCGGCCAGCGCGAGAGCGGCGGCAGCGAGCGGATCCATGACGCCAGATGTTACCGGCCCACCGTCGCCGCCGATCGACTGGCCGGCCGAGGCCGGGATCGTCGTCGGCGCGCGGCGCGGCGGGCCGAGCCGAGCCTACGCCGCATTGGTTGTCTCTGGATCACGAACTAGCGACTTCGTCGTCCGTCGAGGTCACGGGCGGCACCTCCGCCTGCCGTGCGCGATTGCGGGCGATCACCTCATTCTCACGCTCTAGCCTTCTGTCGGCTCGAGGTGCCAGCGCGTCGGTTTGCCAGAGATTGAACGCCATCTCGGAGACTCGCTCGAGGGCCCAGCGAGCATCCGCGATCGACGGAGCAGTCCTCCGGCTGACCTGGTCCCCCGCGGTGGTTAGCCAGTAGAACCCCGTCACTTCGACGACGCGGGAATAGACGGCCGGGCTAACACCGAGCGAAGGCGCTACGACCCAGACACGGAGCTCGTCGAGCTGGCCTCGAACGTCGTCGATGTCCTCGACGAGCTGGGCCCCGAACCTATCGTCCCACCGACTGCGAGCGGCGAAGGGGCTCTTCGTGCTCTCTAAGCGGAGGGGCGGGGACGCATAGAAGAGCAGGCGTCCGAGGGCAAGCCCGGCCGCGTCCGCGACCCCATCGGCGTCGTCGGCAATCATTGCCTGGTCGCCACGGCGGAGCTCGTCGGCGACGTCCTCAACGGCCACGACGGTCGCAACCGCCGACGCGACTCCGCCGCCTGGTGCCACACCCGCGAACAACACGCTTACCTTTGGCAGCAGCTCGGCTAGGTCGCGCGCCACCGCACAGGCCCGCCTCGTGTCCGCGCTCCCGGCGCGCGCGCCGTGGTGGACCACGTTGTTGCGGAGTGAGTGCGTAGAGCGGAGGTCGGCGAGCGTCGCAGGTTCGATCCGCGCCTTCGAGCCGGCTAGAACGTCCTGCGCTCGGGCGATCAGCTCTTCCCTGGGAGGCAGCGCCTTCGCGGGGCGCGTCGAGCCGCTGCCGAGGAGGCTGAGCAACGTTTCGGACGCGGCGTCCGCGGCGATCAGGGCGGAAGCCGCGGAGACGTCCGCGTCACGGCGGATCCACGACTCTGCCGTCTGAAGCAGGCTCAGGCCCGCGAGCCATCGGACCAGGGCGATCGGGGCTGCGTTGGTCGGCACGACGACATGCTAACGGCGCGTCGACGGCCCGCCGTCGCCGCCGATCGGACGGCGCAAACGGGGCGCTTAGCTGCGGCTCACCACGAACCGGCCGCACGCCACGACGCACCCCTCATGGCAGGGACGGACGTCGGCCGGGAGCCGGTAGGGGTGATGCATGTCCCAGCAGACGAGGAAGCCGACCCCGACCCGGGCGACCTCGACATCGTGCGCCGCGATCAGGACCTGACCGCAGTCCGGGCATCGGACCGCCCCGTTGTGGCGGACCTCCGACCGGCGGAACCAGTACGGACCCTGGTCGTCCTCGCCCTCGGCCGGCTGGCCGCCCGGATCGGCGTAGGTCTTGTCGAGCTCGACCGTCGTCGTCGGCGGCGCGTGGACGGCGTGGGGCACGATCGGCAGGCCCACGACGGCCCGCGCGAGCGTCTCTTCCTGCAGCGGATCCTCGAACATCGCCCGACCATGATGACGGGCTCACGTCACGGCCGCGTGTCATCCGACCTGTCGCGTGGAGGAGCTCGTCGCGGGCTGGGAGGCGCTTGCGGCGGCCGAGAGCCAGTGTCGCGGGCGGGCCCTCAGGTCACGCAAGCTCCCCTTGCCAGTAGGCGAGAACCAACCCGGCGAGCTCGATCGCGTCGACCTCGTGATCGTCGTCGGCCATGGTGATGACCAGGGCCGGGCGGCCCGTCTGGAACACGTTCGAGTCGAAGACACCCGGATCGAACGCGGCCCCGAAGTGTTCGGCCGACTCGACGGCTCGGATCGATGCATGGCGAGGGTCAGTGGCTCGAAAGTGCTTGGCACCACTCGCGAGGTGTGACACCGTCTTCGCCGGGTCGTGGCTCCGAACCTCGCGACGCTTGTCGCCGTCATCGGGCCAGCGCCAATCGACGATGTGCTCGGCGGCCACGAAGAAATCGAACGCCGGGAACGCGTCGCTTGGTGCCGCGCGCATTCGCTCGTAGTCGCCGGTCATCTTGCGCAGGAGGTCCTCGGGACGCTGTAGCTGCTCTGAGAAGCCCTGCCATCCGGTCACGAGCGGCCTCGCAGGCTGCGGATCAGTAGGAGCCCGGCGAGGCGGCCCAGCCGTTCGGCCTCGTCGAGCCGTTGGGCCCGGAGCGCCTCCTCCGTCTCGGCGCTCGCGAACAGGCGGCGGAACCGCGCCGCGGTCATCGGTTCGGCCATCGAACCACCTCCAAACGGCTACGGCCGCCCCGGTGGTTGTAGCACCGGCGCGGCCGTCAGGGAGTCTATCTGTCCGGCACGTCGCCGGTTGTTCGCCCGTCTACAACCCAGGCGCCGCGAGTGTAGCTGCGACCCGGGGTCGTGTCGATGGGGCTTCTGGACCAGGGCCGGTCATCGCACGACGATCGTGCCGGTGGCGAGCACGGTGCCGCCGACGTCGGCAACGTCGAAGCGGTACGTCCCCGCGACTGGCGGCGTGTAGGTCATCCCGAAGACGTCGCCGCTTCCGGACAGCCCGACTGCCCGATTGACGTACGTCGTGCCGTCGAGGCTGATCCTCAGGTTCGCGTTCGACATGTCGGTCGTCTGACGAAGGTGCGCGACGAGCGCGAACGTCTGTCCCGCTGAACCGGTCGACGTCTGGGAGCGGATCGCAAACGACGTCGAGTCGAACGAAGCCCCGAACCAGACCACCCCGGCGGGCGGCAGGTTCGCTGACGTTGGGCCGCCTCCCAGCGAGGGCACGATCGACTGATTCTGGAGAGCGGTGTAACCCAGACCACCGAGAGCCCCGACCACCAGGAAGATGAGGATGGGACGCAGGGCACCGCCTCCCTTCTTGGCGACTGGGGCTGCCGTGGTCGGCGCCTGGACGGCCGCGAACCCGACCCCGTCGGCCGGCGGTGGCGGCGGAGCGGGAGCCGTCGCCGCGGGCGCGTCGTACGGCTTTCCGCACGAGCCACAGAACTTCGCCCAGCTCTGGCGGACGGCGCCGCAATGCGGACAGAACCCGTCTTCGGACATGGCCATGGGCGGGACAGTGGGCCACACCCGAGACGCGTGTCAACCGATTTCCAACCGCCGGGTTGCCGGACACGATTTGGCGCGCCATTCTGCCGGTATCTGGTCCGAGGACCGTCGGGATCGCCGAGGTGCCAGGCGCGCGGCCGACCACAGGGAGCGAGGAAATGGACCGACTCCGCGAGCTCGGCAGCGGCGTGCTCATCACCCTTGGCCTGCTGATCGGCGGTGGCGGCGGGTGGTTCCTGGGGTTGACGACGGAACGGGGATTCGTCGGCATCATCACCGTCGTGTCGGCGCTCGTCGGCGCGGGCGCTGGCGTCTACATTGCACAGCTGATCATCAGCGGCGGCGGCGACGAAGAGCCGTAGGTTTCCCTCGATGAGCGGCCCCCTAACGATTCGGTGATCGCCGCGTTCTCACAGATCGAGGGGCCTCCGGGAGCGCGCACGAATTGCATCGTTCCCCCGGCGGTGTGACAGGGGTGTGCTTCGGGGGTTCCTCATTCTCACGGTCGCCGAGGTGCCGGCGCTCGCCGGTTCGTCGGCGCGCGCTCAGGGGCCGAAGGCCTCGACCAGCTGCTCGACGAGATCGGGCATCGATCGGCCGTAGGCCAGGGCGGCGGCTTCCTCGACATCGCGATCGGCGCGGGGCCGGCCCGCAGAGGCGCCCTCTCGAGCGGCCTGGTGCCAGCACTCGTGGAGGACCGACTCGACGATCCCGCGCGTCGCGCGCCCGGCGCGGATCCAGATCACGCCTGGTTCGCCGTCCGTCGTCCTGCCGTCCACCGTCGACATCATCGGTCCCGTGATCTCGCGCGCGAACGCGATCCGATCGGCCGGGACCGAGATCGCCGCCTCCTGGAACCAGCGGATCCGCTGTCCGGGCAGGCCCAGGACGGCCACACCCAGGTCGAGCGCCGCTTCGGCCGCCTGCCGGTTGACGTCGGAAACCTCGCGCTCGGCGAGCTCGAGGAACCGCTGCAAGGTCATGCGAGGCCCCCGTCGTTCGCGAGGTACGTCGAGTCGTCGCCATCGACGGCCTCGGGTCCTGGAACGAGGGGATCGTTGAGCGTCACGCCCTTGACCTCGACCGTGACGCCGGACCAGTTCGCGGGCGCCGGGAGTGTCCCCGTGGGCACCGCGCCGGGCCTGTGCGCCACCCAGAACCCCGGCGGGTTGCCGGTGGGGTCAACGTGGTTCCACACCGTCGTCTCACCGGCGCCGTCAGGCGTGACGGTCGCCCCGAAGAAGAAGGTGTTGATCGCGAAGCCCCACACCTCGGACAGCGGGTCGGCAGCCACGGGCCCGCCGCAGTCGACGACGGTTCCGGCCACGACGGGGTCCCGCACCGCCGTCGCGCCGATCGACGCGCTCGCCGGGTAGACCGCGACGACGACCTGCGTCGCTGAGACGCCGCCGTATGTGACCACGGTCTCGGCGGCAGCCCTCCGCCACCCGACGATCATCGAGTGACCGTCGAGGCTCAGCACGTCGTGGATCGTGGTCCACGAGCCGGGCATGAGCGCGAACGACGCTCCAGTGCCGCGTCTCGCGACGCTGGCGATGATGAGCTTGCCGTCTGACGGGAGGTTGTCGAGGGTGATGATTCCGTAGTCGGCCTTGATCTCGTCCGGGAAAGGCGCGACGCTCCCCCCGCTGGTCAGCACGCGGACGACCGCGCCGCGCGCCCGGTCGGGCTGGACGACCGGCGGGGTGACGACGTCGACGATCTCCGACACGAGGTCGCGGCCCAGGATGTCGTCGATCCACTTGTCGCCTCGCGGGTCGATGTAGACCCGGACGTGGTCCCCGTCGCGCGGCGCCAGGCCGGTCCCGTAGTGGAAGCCGGGCGACGGCTGGGGCAGGCCGTACAGGCGGACGGCGACCGTCCGGGCCACGGTGTCGGGCGAGCCGGACACGAGGCCGTAGCGGTGGCCCGTCAGGCGCTCGCGGACGGCGCGATCGATCCGGCGGTCGATGAGGTTCTGCAGCTCGACGGCCAGGCGCCGGTCGTCGAGCTTCACTGCAGTCGGCCGGAGGGTCCGCCTCGCAACGGATCGTCGCGCGCCGGCGAGCTCGTCTCGAGGGTCCGCCGGCGCTCGACCACCGCGATCGCCGCGAGGGCCTCGACGAGGTCGCCGGGCCCGGCGAGCGTGGACGGGTCGCGGCCCGTCTCGGCGATCACGGCCACCGCCAGCGCGATCGACGCCGGCACGACCGCGCCGGCGACCGGCAGCGGGTGGAGCTCGAGCCAGCGCCGGACCTCGAGCATCCCTCCGGCGACGTCCTGCTCCCTCGTCGCCATCGCGTCAGCTGCCGCTCATCGCCTGAAGCGCCTGCAGATTGGCGAGCAGCCCGCCGGCGTCGGTCGACGCCTCGGCCAGGCCCTTCGCGAACTCGCGCGGGTCCACGCCGGCAGCCGCGAGGTTCGCGGCGCTCTTCGCGTCGATCGTGTGGCGGTGGTCGACCCGGATCGCGCCCATCCGCTCGATCCGGCCGAGCGCCACCGGGCCGGCGCCGGGACCGCCGGCGAGCTCGGAGCGGAGCGACCCGATCGTCCGCCGCACCGCCGCGAGGCCGTGCCCGAGGGCGGCGTTCAGCGGGTTGACCCAGGCCGCGCCGGTCGCGTAGCCCCACTTGTCGATGTCGTGGAGCGGCGAGCCCGGGCCCGGCGGGCTGGACGCCTTGAACAGGTACCAGTAGGGTCCGAACGCCTTCTTCGTGTCCGCGACGCGCTGCTCGAAGGCGGCGATCAGGCCGTCGACGTACGCGTTGCCGGTCCTCGTCCCGTAGACGCCGGACGCCTTCTCCAGGGCGATGATCCCCTCGGCGATCTCGCTGGCGGCGGCCCGGCCTGCCAGGCGGCGCGCCTCGTCGCCCGAGTGCAGACCCGCGATCAGCTCCTTCGACGTGGCCCGGCCGACGAGGAGGGCGAGCCGCTGAGCGTCGGTGCCGTAGCGCGTCTGGTCGGCAAGCTGGCCGGCCAGCTGCTTCTCGAGCTCGAGCGTCCGGCGCCTCGCCTCCGCCACCTGCGCCTTGGTCGAGCCCTTCGCGCTGATGATCTTCCGCTGCTCGGCCAGGTCGACCCGGGTCGCCGCGATGTCGGCCGCCAGGATGAGGGGGTCGTACGCCTCGTCGATGACGCCGTGCATCGCGTCGACGATCTTCTGCCGCCCGTCGGCGATCGCCCGGGCCATGTCGCCGATCGTCTGGATGACCTCCTTGACGGCCGCGGCGCCCTTCGACTTGGTCGCGCTCGGGATGCCCGACGCCATCACGAGCGCGCCGTTCTCGATCTTGTACTTCCCTCGCTTCAGGCCCGCGTCGATGTCGTTGACCATCCCGTCCACCGCCGCCGGGACGCCGCCCGCGCCGAGGTCGGTGGCCAGGTCGCCGAGCGTCGCCTTGACGCCGTCGACCCACGACGCCCACGCCTTCTGGCGCTCGAGCAGGTCGGCCTTCTCCTTCGCCGCGGCCGCCGCCTCGGCCGCCTCGACGTCGGCCAGGATCCGCTTCAGCTCGTCGAGCTTGCCCTGGCGGTTGAAGTCCAGGAAGCCGACCAGCCCGCCCTCGTTCTCGAGCTCGGCGATCTTGCCCTTGAGGAACTCGACCTGCGGCCCGGCGCTCGCCGCGGCGACGCCAATCGCGGCGATGATCGCGACCAGCGGCGCGAACGGGCCGGTCGCCGCGACCGCGGCCACGCCCATCCGGAGGAGTGTTGGGATCAGCGTCGCGCCGATCAGCGCGGCCACGCCGCCCAGGACCGGGAGCAGCTCGTCGAAGTGGTCGACCAGGTAGATCGCGACGTCGGTCAGCGCGTTCATGACCGGCAGGAGCTTCTGCCCGAACGTCGCCGCGAGGTCCGCGGCCTTCGCGTCGAGGATCCGCTGCTTGTTCGCGGCGCCCTCGGCCGTCCGGGCGAAGTCGCCCTGCTGGACCACCGTGTCCGCGAGGATCAGCGCGTAGCGCGCCTGGACCTTGGCGCCCTCCGACAGCTGGCCGTTGGCGTCGGCGAGGCCCATCTCCATCGCCTTCGCCTTGACCCGCGCCTCGGACAGTAGGACGCCGTACCTGCGGAGCGGCTCGGCCTCGCCGGCCAGGCCCGATTGGAGCCGCATGAGCATGTCGGACGGATCCTGGTTGTTGAACGACGCCATGTCCGACGCGAGCTTGACCAGCGTGGTCGACATGCCGGCCGACGCCTGATCGGCCAGGCCCACGGTCTTGAACACGTTGCCGAACGAGGCCGCCGCCTCGAGCGCCTGCTGGCGGCTCTGGCCGAGGCCCTTGGCCGTCGTCTTCGAGAACTGCTCGACCGAGTCGGACGCGGCGCCGAACACCACGTCGGTCTTGTTGATGCTCTCGTTCAAATCGCTGGCGGCCTTGGTCGAGCCGACGATCCACGACCCGATGGCGCGAATCCCGTCCTGGACGGCCCCGAACGTGGCCTGGCCGATCCCCTGCCCGATGCCCTGGAAGAGGCTGTGGCTCGCGGTCTGGATCTCCCGTAGCGTCGCGAGCGTCTCGGCCCGGCCGGCGGCCATGCCGGCCTTGAGCTTCGCCGGGTCGGTGACGAGCTCGAGGACCGCGGAGCCGAGGTCCTCCCTACCGCCGCCGGCCACCCTCAGGCCTGCTCAACTCGGCGGCCGACCGCCGGGAGTGGCGCCGCCCGCCGGATGGACATGGAGGTCATCCGGCGGGCGGGCTGGGACCCGCGGGGAGTTTCGCGAACGCCGCGGGTTCGTTTGGTAGGCGCGGACGGCCGGCGCCTCATGTCCGCGGAGCGCCCGACCGGAGCAGAACGGGCGGTCGCCGCCCGCCGCGGCCGGCCCGCGCGCGGATGGCCGCGAGGGTGAGGGGCGTTGAGTCCCAGTGCCGGCCGAAATTCAGCGCGCTGAAGTCGACCTCGCCGGTCGCCCGCCGCGGCGACGACGGCGCGACGACGCGGAACGCGAGGCGAAGGGCCGCATCGAGCTCGTGACCGCCGAGGCGGCCGCCGTTCGCGCGAATGCTCGACGCGATCGCCGCGATCTCGCTCCGGTGGCCGGCGACGAGGTCCCGCGCCCGCTGCTCCGCGCGCCGGAGGATCCAGTCGGCGGTCTCGAGGCCGGCATCGCGCGAGGCGGGCCAGTTCGCGAGCCGGAGCGCGATGCCGTTGGCCTGGCGACGATCACTGGTTCGGCGGCCGACGTCGAGGACTTGCTCCTGCTCCGCCAGTCGGCCGGCGAGTAGGACGACCATCCGGTCCTGGTTGTCGCCGTCGGCGGGGATGCTGACTGTCCAGCCGCACCGATGGCCGAGGACGACCACACTCCGCGGCTGCTCGCCGAGCAGGTAGCCAGCGACCACGTGGCCGCTCTCGTGGCGGTACGTCGCCTCGTCGCTCACCGGACCAGTCCATGAGCCTTGCGGACGCGGGCGACCGCCGCCCGGCGGCGCGCCTCGGCCGACCGGGGACCCGACGTCGGCGCCACCGGCTGGTCCGTCACGGCGCGACGCACGTGGTCTTCAGCCTGGATCCCGGCGGTGAGGATCCGCAGCGCCTCGCGCCGTCGGTCGCGGTGGTTGAAGGTCGCCAGCGCGTCGAGCTGCGCGCTGGCTTCCAGCGACAACAGCAAGACGACTCTGCGATAGACGCGCTGATCCGGTGCCGGGTCGGCCCCTCGAAGCTCGATCATGTCGCGGATCGTCGGTCGCCCGACGCGAATGCGGGAGGGCGCGAACCGGAACCAAACCCGGTGCTGCCGGCGGCGAGCCTGGTGACGGCCGCCCAGCCGCCCGCGCGACTCGCCACCCTGCGAACCCATCGGACGGACAGCCCCAGCCGCTCGGCGACGGCCTCCTCGGTTGGCGACCCGCCGTCGAGCTCGCGGAGCTCGGCGGCCCTCGCGACGAGCCTGGCAAGGGTGAGCCCGCTGCCGGCCGGGGCGCCGCCGCGGCCGGCTCGGCGAGCGCGCTGGCGGTGGCGGAGCACTGCGTCGCCGCACCAACCGAGGGCCGAGAGGCTCATCGCAGGAAGTCGTCGAGCGGATCGGCGCCGGGCGCCTCCTTGACCGACAGCCCGACCCGGCTGGCCGGCGACAGGCCGAGGGCCGCCGCAAGCCGCGCCATCGTGGCCGAGTCGTCGCGCACGAGCTGCGCGATCGCGTTCTTCACGACCTGGCCCCGCGGTCCCCTGACGATCGGGCTCATCCCGGCGTACAGGACTGAATTCCTGTGCAGGCGCGCCGCGACGAAAGCGAAGTCCTCGAGCAGGAACGCGTCGGCCGCCGTCAGGACCCCCGGCGCCTGCGCCGCGACGACGCGGCGCCACACCCTGCGCACCTCGGGCGGGAGGCCGGACGGCATCCGCAGTGCGCCGCCGGGCCTGGGCTCGTCGCGGCCGAGCTGCGAGGGTCGCTCCTCGCCGTGGAGCATCCGGATCGCGGTCGGCGTCCTCGCCGGCCCTCGGGCTCCCATCAGGGCAGCCGTGGGCGCAGCGCGTGCTGCTTGATTAACACGCCGAGGTCGGCCATCGCCCGGTCGAGCTCGCGCCCCTCGGCGTTCACCAGCTCGAGCATGCGGTCACGGTTCGGATCCGCGAGCCACATCTCGAGGAGCTCCCGGACCCGTGCCGAGTGCCTCGCGACGATCCCGGCGAGGCGTTGGTACTCAGCGAGCTCGTCGTCGTCCATTCAGGCCTCCCTCACGCCCGATGTGTAGAAATCGGCGAAACCCTGCCGGGAGCACAGCGCGACGCGGGCGGTACCAACGCGCCGATCTCTCGCCCCGTCTCGACCCCACCCCCCGGGTGCAACCGCCGCCCGATGCGCGTTGCGCCGCGTTCATCGCGCCGGCCTCGACTCGACCGCAGCCGGATCCGTGGCAAGCGGCCGATGCAACCAGACAGATCGGCCAGGGCTTTCGATGTCGCGCGCCTGGAGCGGCTCGCACGGGCATCGCGAGTCGGCCCGATGCTCGAGCCCGGGCCGCGGCCGGGCGGCCTGGACGTGAACCGGACGGTCGGGCCCGCGGCTCATCGCTCGGTCTCACGGGCACCGGCGTGACGGGCGCGATCCGCACGGCGTCGCTCGGCCGCCGCCAGAGCGGCGAGGACGACGCGCCACGACCTGATTACGGATGCGTCATCGCCGCGAAGTTCGGCGGCCTCGAGCTCGTCGGCCGCCCGGGCACGCGCCCTCCGTCGCGCGATGTCCGCCGCCGACCACTGGCCGACCAACGGGCGCGGTCGACGGACGTCGACCAGGCCGGAGCGGGCGACGTCGGGATAGCTCCTCACAGCTCGTACTCGGGCCCGGGCGCCAGGTCGTCGGCGAAGATCCGCTTCGCCTCCGCGACGAGGTCGACCGGCTGGTCATCCGGCTGCTCCGCCGGCGCCGAGCCGTTCGATGCCTCGAGCTCGCGAACCAGCGCCTCGGCCTGACGCTGTCGTGGATCGGTCGGCCTGCCGATGTGGTGTCGGACGGTGGCGAGGTTGGCCTTCGCCTCCGCCAGGGTGCTCGGCCTCGGGGCACCGCGGCCCGGCCAGTGCGGCGGCTCGGGAACGAGCTCCATCTCCCCCGGCGCAGCCGACGACGGCGCCTCAGCGCCGGCCGGCGGCGGCTGCGCCTCGCGCGCACGCGATGACCGGCCAGGCCGGCCGGCTGGAAGGCCGGCCGGCTGGCTGGCTGTCAGGCTGTCTGTCTGTCTGGGCATAGCGGCCGCATTGCCCTCGCTATGCGGCCGCACTGCGGGCGCAGTGCCATCGCTCTGCGCGGGCGATGCGGCGGCACGACCAGAGCCCTTGCTCCACCGAGCCTCTGCGGCCACGCGGGCCGCCTCGGACGAGGCGCGGGCGCGGGCGGTCCACGCGACGAACGCGTGCTCCGGGATCCGTCCGTCGTCGTCGAGCATTCCGACCGCCTGGAGCCCCGCGACGAATTCGGCCGGGTCGTCGAGCCACCACGCCGGCGCGGCCTCGATCAGCGTCAGCCGTCGATCGGCCTTCCAGCTGGCGCGCATCGTGGCCTGGTGGAGCTCGAGGCCGCAGGCGGTCCGGACGTGGTCGCGGTTGAGGCGGGCGTACGCGACCGTCTTCGGGTCGCTGTCATACCCGACGTCCATGTCCATCCGAGCGAACCCGTCCCGGCTGCTCACCGGTCGGCCTGCCGGTCGGCGATGTAGGCCGCGATCGCGGCGGCCGGGACGAGCCGGCGGCGCCCGACCTTGACCGAGCCCAGGCGGCCTCGTGCCAGCTCGTCGTAGACGAGCGTCCGTCGGATCCCGAGCGCGGCCGCGGCCTCGTCGACCGACAGGAGGCGATCGGGTCGCGGCGCGAGTGGCACCGTGGCGACCTCCTCCCTGATCGCGGCCGCCAGCTCCGCCAGTGCCGCCTCGAGTCGCGAGCTCACTGGTCCCCGCTCCCGTCGCGCACCGCGAGAACCACGTCGATCGCGTCCAGGTACCGCTCGACGACGCGCCGCGCCGGCCGCCCCGACCCGAGGCCCTCAATGGTCTGGACGTGCCAGCGCGTCGAGCGCATCCCGATGGCGATCGCCCAGACGGGCACCCGCGCCGCCAGTCGACGAGCCCTCAGGTCAGCGCCCGTGAGCGGCTCGGAGGGTGCCTCGATCTCCATGCCGCCCAGTAGAGCAAACTGGCAAATCGGCCAGTCATTCACGGCGGCGTGTAGGTTGTCCCGTTCTCAAGGACCGGGCAACAGGTCGGCAGACCCCGGAATCGCCGTTTTCGCTCTTGGCGATCGTCCCGCCAGACGAAACTGGCGTCAGCCCCCGAGCGCGCGATCCATGGCGGTCGCGGTGGCCGCCCGGAGCTCCGGCGCGATCGCGGCGTAGTGCATCGCCGTGATCGTGAGGTTCGTGTGGCCGAGGGCCTCGCTGACCACCACGAGCGGCACGCCGGCCGTCAGCCACAGCGTCGCCGCGGTGTGCCGGAGCGCGCGGAACGGCACCGTGATGCCCAGCCGGTCGGCAGTGCGGCGCCAGGCCTTCGAGACGTCCGTCGGCCGCAGCGGCCGGCCGACCACGTCGGTGAACACGAGGTCGGCGCTGTCCTGCCATGCCGTGCCGGCCCGGGATCGGGCGGCGTCCTGGCGCCCTCGCTGGTCCTCGAGCGCCGCGCGCGCCGCCGCGGGCAGCGGGATCGTCCGGCGCGATCGGCTCGTCTTGGTCTCGCCCAGCGACCAGCCGCCGGCGGCGTCCCGGGCCAGCGAGCGGCGTACCGTGAGCGTGCCAGCGGCGACGTCGGCCCAGGAGAGGCCGAGCAGCTCACCGAGGCGGAGCCCGGTCGTCACCGCGACCGTCCAGGCTGCCCCGAGCTCGTCGCCGGAGGTGACCTCGATCACCGTCCGGACCTGCGCCGGCGTCAGGTAGTCGATGTCGCGTGCGGCCAGCCGGGGCGGCGCCGCGAGGGTGGCCGCGTTCCGGCTCACCAGCCCGTCGCGGACCGCTCGGCCGAGTGCCCGACGCAGGGTGCTTCGGGCGCCCCGGATCGTCGACGGGCCGACGCCCCGGCCGCCGAGCGTGGCCATCGCGGCCTCGACGTCGGCCGGGTTTAGCCGCGCCAGCGGGACCGCGCCGAGCAGCGGGATCCAGTACGCGTCGACGTGGCCGCGGTACCCCCGCAGGGTGCTCGGACGGATCGTCGGCGCGATCGTGCCGACCCACGTTCGGAGGTAGGCACCGGTCGTCAGCCGCGGGCCGGCGCTCGTGGTGCCCCGGTCGACGTCGGCGCGGAGGCGGGTCATCTTGCGGCGGACCGCGTCGGCGGTCGGGCCCGAGAGGTAACGCCTGGTCGGCCGGCCCGTCGCCGGGTCCGGGACGAGCAGGGCGCCCCGCCACGCCCCGCCCGCCGTCCGATAGATGCTCCCGTCGCCCCGCTGCCGGCGCTTCTTGGGCGCGGCCTCGGTCGGGGTCGTCACGCCGTCGCGCTCGCGCCGGCCGCCCGGGCGACCGCGTCGATCGCACCGACGTAGCGCCGGATCATCCGGCGGTCGAGCGATCGGTCCGCGTACCAGTCCTCGACGGTCTCGATGAACCAGGCGGGTTCGCACTCCCTCGCGACGGCCCGCAGGGCGATCGCTGCGGCGAGAGCTTCACGGCTGACGCCGGCGGCCTGGCGGTAGGCCTTGATCTCGACGCCCCTCGGGCGGTCAGAGATGGCGGCGGGGTCGATCGGGGCTGTACGCTCGATCATGGTCCGGTCCTCCTAACAGGGCTGGTCCTTGGCGCCTCGATCGTTGCATCGGTCGGGGCGCCTCTTGGCCTCCGGAGTGTACGCCGCCGTACGCCTATGCTGCAAGTTACGCTGCAATATTGGTGCCGGAGTCGAGGTTCGAACTCGAACGGGGTTGCCCCCAGCGGTGTTTAAGACCGCCGCGTCTGCCTGTTCCGCCACTCCGGCCAGCGGCATCGTAGCCGCCAACGACGTCGTCGCGGCGGGACAAGGCGTTGCCGGGTGATACTGGATGCGGTGTACATCCCCGATCATTTCCGGCCGACCGACGACGACGTCGCCGAGCTTCTTGCCCACATTGGCGCGGCCGAACTGATCACGGCCACCGTCGACGGACTCCTGGCGACGATGCTGCCGCTCATCTATCAGCCGCCTTCGGGATCCGCGCCCGAGGCCGGCGAACATGGTCGGCTCATGGGCCACGTGGCCCGCAACAACCGTCAGTGGAAGGTGGCGCCAATCGGCGAGGCGATGGTGATCATCCGCGGACCGGACGCCTACATCTCGCCGGCCTGGTACCCGACGAAGCGCGAGCACGGCCGGGTCGTCCCGACGTGGAACTACATCACCGCCCACGTCCACGGCCCGCTCGTGATCCACGACGACCCGGGCTGGGTCGAGGCCAACGTCCGCGCCCTCGCCGCTCGGCACGAGGCGGGGCGGGCGCATCCGTGGTCGGTCGACGACGCACCGGCGCCCTACATCGAGGGCCAGCTCCGGGCGATCGTCGGGGTCGAGATCCGGATCAGCCGGATCGAGGCCAAGCTCAAGCTCAGCCAGAACCGATCGACCGACGACATCGACGGCGCGATCGAGGGGCTCGAGGCCGGACCGGTCGTCGGCCGGCCACTGGCGGTCGCGATGCGGAGGGCGCGCGAGGGACGCTGACGCAGCGATCGCGGCGATCGCCGACCTGCCAGCTACTCGTCCTGCGACAAGATCACGACCGAGTACGGCCCAAGCCCGACCTCGATCCGCTGGGCCATCCCGTCGTGGGTTTCGGGCGTGCTATCCGTGTCGAGGGAATCGACGGTTTCGAACTCCGGGTCGTAGCCGTCCCAGTCGCTGTTGAACCGGACCCGCCAGCGCCCGGGACGCGGCACGCCGATGTGGTAGTCCGGGAAGGCATCGGCCGAGAAGTTGGCGAGCACGATGACGTCGTCGCGTGGCCCGCCCTCGAGCCAGCGGCGCCAGCCGAGGACCTTTGCCGAGCTGTTCACGTGATGGACATCGACGCCCTCGCCGCGCAGCCCGCGCGAGACGTCGGCGGTGTTGCGGCGCAGCGAGATGAGGTCGCGGTGGAGCCGGAGCAGCCCGGCGTGGCGGTGGCGGAGCGTCCAGTCGAGGCCGTCCTCGTCGTTGAACCACGAGCCCTCGACGAGCTCCTGGCCCTGAAACAACATCGGGATCCCGGGGCTGGTCAAGACGATGGCGCTGCCGAGCGTCGCCCGCTTCTTCGATGCCCAGGAGTCCGCGTAGCCGGGCCAGATCTCCTCCGGCACGCGCGCCGAGCCGTTGGCGTCCTCGTCGTGCGACTCGGTGTAGATCACCCGCCCGAAGGCCTCACCCGAGGGGTCGTCGATGACCGCCGACACCGACACCACGTCGCGATCGGCGTCGTTGCTGGCGACGAGGGCCGTCCGGACGAAATGGACGAACGCGCCGTCCCACTGCGATCCGAACCCGGCGCCCCCTTCCGCCCGCCGGCGGATGATCGCGAGATCCGATCGGAGATCCTCGGCGATCGTCAGCCGGCCCGGATACCGAGTGGCGATCTCATGGTTCACGTCGGCCATGAACCGCCAACCGTCGTCGATCCGGTCCGGGGCGCCGTGGCCGCCGCCATGGATGCTCGAGATCCAGGCCGTCGCGTCCCAGCGGAGACCGTCGATGCGGAATTCGTCGAGCCACTGGAAGGCGCTGTCGCGAAGGAACGCCCGGACCTCGGACCGACCGAAGTCGGGCCGGGTCTCGCCCCACGGCGTCGTCGAGCGCTCGTCCTCGTAGAAGTAGATCCCGCCCTTGCCGTGCTCCGACCAGCCATCGAACTGCCACATGTCGAGATCGGACGGGCCCAGGTGGTTGTAGACGACATCGAGGAATACGGCGATCCCGGTCGCGTGGGCGTCCCGGACGAGGGCCTTGAGGTCGTCGGGCGAGCCATACGTGCTTTCGACGGCGTACGGGTACGCCGCGTTGTAGCCCCACGATCGGTCGCCGGCAAACTCGAACGGCGGCATCAGCTGGATCGCCCCGACGCCGAGATCGCGGAGGTACGGCAGGCGGCGGCGAACGCCGTCGAGCGTCCCCGGCTGGCCGTGCTGCCCCTCGGTGAAGGTCCCGACGTGGAGCTCGTAGACGACGAGGTCGTTCCAGGGCGGCTGGTGGAACTCCGCGCTCCCCCAGTCGAACGCCGCGGCGTCGTAGATGACGCCGTTCCCGACGGAGTTCGTCAGGCGCCGGGCGCGGGGATCGATCCGGTTGCGCTCGCCGGCGGGGGTCTGGAGCACGAATCGGTACTCGTCGCCGGCCCTGGCCGCGACGACGTCCGCGGACCACGTATCGGCGGCACCGCCGTCGTCACGGACGAGCGGGTGCCGGGACGCGTCCCAGCCGTTGAACGTGCCGACGACCGCGACACCCGTGGCATGGGGCGCCCAGACACGGAACGTGGTCCCGTCGTCGTAAGGAATGGCGCCCATGCCGGGCTTGGGCGAGGGCGAGGGCGAACGCGTCTGGGCGGGCAAGCGGCTCCGTCAGGTCGAGTTGGTGGGCGTCTTGGAGCCGAGTGTAGGGCACGGGTTCGGGCGAGGTCGACCCGGTGAGGAGCCTGGTCAGCAGGGATTGCCGGCGCTCCCGCGGGCGATGGGCGTCATCGACCGCTCGCAGCCGATCATCGCAACGAGCCGATCGTGTCTCGCGACCAGGAGTCCGACGTTGCCGATCAGGGCCACGGCCAGGAGGATAGTTCCGATCCGGGCGCCGATCGGGCGAGGCAGGCGGGCGAGGAGGACCGCGCCGGCGACGATGAACGCCGGGGCGACGATGTACACGTAGCGCGGTGCCGCGGCCTGCTCCGGTCCGAGCTCCGCGCGAACGGTCCCGGCGATGACGAAGAACGCCACCCCTGCGACGAGGAGGGCGAGGACGACCGACGGGATCGGGCGGGCGAGCACCAGGCCAATGGCGACGGCGACGCACGCGACGGCGCCGACGATCGGAAGCGTCATCCCGATTGCGCCCGCCGCCGCGGCCGCGAGACCCGTGGCCGCGTATGACGGCACGCCGTCGAAGCTGGGCGATCGGAGCGCGGTCACCCCCGACGCTCCGAAGGCGACGTACCAGGCGAGGTACAGGCCGGTCGGCAGGAACAGCCACGGCAACGCTCGCGGCCGGGTCAACAGCAGCCGGACGCCCGTACCGACGAGGAAGGCGAGGCTCGCCCCCGACGTCGCCATCGAGATCGTGAGGAGACCGGCCGCCAGGCCCGGCCGCCGCGGCGCGACGACGATCGCGCCGATCCCCGTCGCCACCGCACCGATCGTAGCTGACTGGAACGCCCACAGGATGTCGTCGCCGCCGGAGCCCAGGAACAGCATCACGGCCATTGCCCCGAGTGCCCACCCGCTCGATCTCGCCGCAGTCTCGCGGCGGACGATGAAGTAGACGAGCCCGGCGACGGCGAGGTGGAGGGCGAAGGTGACCCCGAGATACGGCCAGTACGACCCCATCCCGACCGTGCCGAGGAGCAACCGATACAGGATGACGAGCGTCGCGCTGAGGTGCTCATTGTGGGGCGCGAGGATGCCGATGACCGACAGGTCACGCTTGACGATCAGGGACCACTCGTCGTGGTAGAAGGTCATGTCACGACCGAGCCAGACGAGCACGACGAGAGCCCCGGCGGCCAGCGCGACGGGGCGCCAATCGATCGTCGCGAGCCGCCCCCGAAGGGCGACGGTTGGATCCGCCGACGCCGTCAGCATTGCGAACTCGCGAATGCCTCCCGACCAAACGACAGCCCGCCGAACGATCGGCGGGCTGCGTTCAATGCTGATGGTTGGAGGCGACGACCGGATTCGAACCGGTGAATAGAGGTTTTGCAGACCTCCGTGTTGAACCACTTCACCACGTCGCCCTCACGAATGAGGGTACCCGAGGCGGCTGGCGTCTGTCTCACCACCAGCCATCGCTGGTCCGTTACGGGGTCAGGTCACCGTAGATGTTCTGATCGAGGCCACCCGCCCGCGGGCAGGTGTCGCCGGTGTAGGCGCCGCTCGCCAGGAGCGTTCGGCACTGGTGGACTTCCGGACCGAACGGTCCGTCGTCGGCGGTGCTGCCTTCGCGCGGATCGGAGCCGGCGACCGTGTTGCGCCAGTCCGTCCAGGTGCCGTATGACGCCCGTCCAACGGAGCTGATCCACAGGTAATCGCCGCCGAACGGCACCGTCCGGCCGGAGAACTGGTCGTAGTTCGGGGCGGTCGTCACGTCGCTGACCCGGGTCGCGGGGGCGAAGCTTGCGCCGCCGTCGGTCGAGCTCGTGGCGTAGATGTCGAGGCCGGGCACCGCGGAGCGATCGGCGCACATCCCGATCGGGCGGGTCGGGCTGTAGCACGCGTCGTTCCGGCTATCCCACCACAGGGCGTGGAGGACGCCGCCATCGGCCGAGATGTCGGGCCAGACCTGGTGACCGACGCCGGCGCTGTGGTCGGATCCGTCGATGAGCGTGGCGGCCGTCGCGACGCCCGTGGCTCCGTTGAGCCGGACGAAGTACGCACCCGACTGACTGCCGGTTCCGGATGGGCTCACGCCGAGGCTTCCGAACGTCGTGCCGGTCGGCGCGGCCGTGCCCGGGATCGACGCGTGGAAGGCGACGTAGACGGTCTCGTCACTCGTCGGCGCCTTGGGATCCGCAGTGGATCGCGGCGAGGTCGTCAGGCGCATGAACGAGTAGCCCGACACGCAGGCCGAGGCCAGGTCGCCGCAGTCGCGCGCGCTGCCACCGCCCACGGCTTGATCGGCAACGTTGTAGCCGACGTAGTCGACGAGCTCGCGCGCCGGCGCGAACGTGGCACCGCAATCGGTCGACTTCGCGTACAGCACGGCCTCGATGCTGCCGCCGCCGTGCTTGACCTCCGCGCTGAGGGTCACGTAGATGTGACCGTTCGAGGTCACCGCGATGTCCGGATCCTGGACGTTGTTCACGTTCTGGGTGAGCAACATCGGGCTGCTGAACGTGACGCCGTGGTCCGTCGAGCGGACGAAGTAGATGTTCGAGCCGCCGTGATTGCCCTGGAACCGCGACCAGGCGAAGTAGACGTTGCCCGTGCACGAGCTGGACGTCCGGTCCGCCTCGATCGACGTCTTGTCGTGGAACACGCCGAGCAGGTTCGGGGCCGAGCTGCCGTGCGCGACGACGACGCTGCGCTTGAACTCCTTGCCGTCGTTGCTCGTCGCGCCGCCGGTTCCGGCGGGATTCTCGTAGGTCGCGACAAATTCGTCGCCGAACGTCTTCTTCGTGCCGGCCGGGTCATCGGATGTCTCGGACCCGGCGAACAGGCGCCCCTGGGCGTCCCAGGCCAGGACCGGATCACCCGAGGAGGCAGTCCGGATCTGGGCCCGGCTCGCATACGGCGTGGTGTCGCCGGGATACCCAGGAACCAGGGAGCTGCGGAAGCTCGCCCCCCCGTTCTCCGATCGGTAATACCCCATCCAGATCGGGCCGGACGGGATCGGCGCTCCGTTGGCGTCGTTGCCATCGTCGTAGACGGCGCAGTAGTCGTTGGAGCTGCCGACGATGACGCTCGGATCGCGGGGATCCATCGCGACCGCCGGCTCGTTCTGCCGGCCCCGGGACCGCGAGCACTCGGTGATCACCGCATCCGGCGATCCCTGCCCCGTCACCATCGTGTAGTTGCTGACGTATCCCGTCGTCGTCGTTGCGTCGTTGGTCAGGCGAGCGTCGGCTCCCGGTGTCGAGCCAGCCACCACGGCAGGCCCGGCCAGGGACATCACGAGTCCGACGGCGAGCGCGAGGGATTGGCGAATTCGCAGGTTGCGCACGGGGCACCTCGTCAGGATTCGGTCGCAGGGACCGCCCCCCGTCCGGTCGCTGCACGGTGTTGCGCGGATGACCCAATCGCGTGGCATCGGCGCACCGGGTCGTGCTGGGGATGCTACATCGTGGAGCGGAAGTGGCCTGCGCGAGCGGCACAAACCGGCGCGCCGACGCACCACGTCCGCGGTGGGTCGGACACCCCACCTCGGTGAAATCCGCCCCGCTGATCAATCGGTGGTGGCTGCCCCTCGAGGGTTCGAACCTCGGTTCACGGATTCAAAGTCCGCTGTCCTACCATTAGACGAAGGGGCAGCGGGCGGGCGATCTCGAGAGGACCCGGGCGATCCCCGGATTGACCGGGTGATCCTCGTCCCAGGGGAGCCCGCCGGGCAGAAAAATGGAGCGGAAGACGGGACTCGAACCCGCGACCCTCACCTTGGCAAGGTGATGCTCTACCAACTGAGCCACTTCCGCTCGATGCGCGCGACCACCGCCGTAACGATGGTGCCGAGAGCCAGGATCGAACTGGCGACACCGCGATTTTCAGTCGCGTGCTCTACCAACTGAGCTATCTCGGCCCGATGGCCAACCAGGCTCGGTCACCCGTCGG
>Ga0207684_10001155_pt1 | contig 29461 bp, 23 predicted proteins | sample KBSK5501metaG_FD_184342 | JGI IMG/M metagenome (GOLD analysis project Ga0207684, IMG submission 184342) | Corn, switchgrass and miscanthus rhizosphere microbial communities from Kellogg Biological Station, Michigan, USA - KBS K5-50-1 metaG... | ecosystem: Host-associated > Plants > Roots >...
TCCGCGAGCATACGCGCAGCTCCCACGGGCACGAGCTCACCACCCAGCAGGTGCTCGCCGAGGTGATGGCATGATCGGCTCCGACCTGGAGGGCGCCGACCTGGAAAGCCGGGTGGCGAGCTGGGCCGCCAGCGCCATCAGTGACGATGCGGAAGATCACGCAGTACATGTACCAGCAGATGCCGCAGCAGTCAGGAGGGGGCTGCTCCGGCATCGAGCGAGTCCGCCACCCGGATTCGGGCACGTTCCGCATCCGCTTGCGGTCGCCGAGCACGACGCGGCTCCGACTACGCCGACGTCTACCTGCCCGTACAGGGGCCGTGCAGGTAGACGCCGCCGGAGCCGTCCGTGTGCCTGCTCTTGGGGCGCCGGCGCTGCTGGCGGTCACGGCTCCCCGCCCACCGATGCACTGAGGGCAACGTGAAGGCCGAGCCTGTCCCGGCCCGTGTCGTCTTCCAGTTCTGATCGCTCGAGCTCGGAGCCGCTCGCGGCGCTTTCGATCCCACCGATCCGGGTGCACCGGACAGCAGGCCTGACCTACCTGCGGCACATCGGCTTCCAGGAGTGCGACCGCGATCAGACACGCGTCAGCCCGAGGCTACTTCCGATGAGGTGGCTGGGTCAGATTCATCAGGGAGTTTTTGGGTTCCGAGCGGGCGACTGACTAGTTGCGCGCGAAGTGCCTGACGAGCACCTTTGTCTCCCACACCGGTTAGCAGTGCGACAAAGGCACCGCTGCGGGCCAGCACAGGGAAGTCACCCGGAAGATCACGCTCAAGACGCTCAACGTCTGCTATAAGCTTGTCGGAATTACTGGCCGATCGATCCGGAGCGGACATTCCCTGTTTCTGGAATGTCCGGCGGACCACTGACCACCAAGCGTCGTTTGGTCCGGGTGGGTTGGACATCCTGGCGCGCATTTTAGCATAGTCGAGGAAGTCGCCTATGGGATCATCACTTGATTCTTCATCAGTCAGATAATCATAGAAAGGTGTGTAAAGATGCTGAAGCAAGATAGCCGTAACAAGCTGCGAGCTATCTAGTGGCGGGCGCCGCCAGGCTGGATTAAGCTGATGTTCGAGAACGAAACTATTGACAATCCTCTTGATTCTCCTTGGGTTACGGCTGGACCGATCGGCCAAGATCCTCATTACCGTCTCATCGATGAGCGCCGCTGTTCCGGACCGTTGGCCATAGCCAGTTATTAGTTTTTTGATCTGCTCCTCTTCTGGTGGCGGCACCCGGTAAGCTACCTGAACGATTTTCTCCAAGTAAGCCCGCCCCTCACTCATGCCTCCGCGTGCGGATACGCTGGTGCTACGCGCGAGGACCGAAAGGTCGCACGCCATCACGAAGATCAAGCCTGGCCCATCGAGGTACAGCTTGACTGCTTCACACACTTTGACAACCACATCATCAGAGCACCGGTCGAGATCGTCTATGAAAACCACCATGGCACGACCTGACTGCTGATTGTCGCTTCGCTGCATCCAATCCGACAGCATTCCATGAATCAGATCGCGCATCTCATTTCGAGATTTTGCGTCTATCGCCAATTGGCTCCACATCTCATCGATCAGCCGAGTCACACCAAAGAATCGTGCCGCAATGGCTGATCCAATCCGAGCAACGCCGATCAGATGCTGCTTCTTTCCTAGCCGTCGGAACCATCGCCTTACGGTGTTGCGATCGAGTTCGCCAAGGACAGACTTAATAAGACCTTCGAGGGCGCCCCCATCCTTGGCGATCCACGCGTTGAATCGCACTATGACAATTTCCGGTCGGCTGGAGAGCTCGGAATCAATCTGCCGAAGAAGCGTGCTCTTACCGCGCCCCCAGGCTCCATCAATCGCCATTACAAACGGAGATTCTGCACTAGATGAGGCCAGCATGGAGGCGATTCCCGCAGCAATATCAGCCGTACCAAGCAGATCGTTCTCGCCAGCGTCCACCGGCTGATCGTTAAGTAGCACATACGGCCGGGTACTTCCAGCGGCATGGTCCTCAGCAAGTGCTGCGTGAGTGGCCTCATCCTTCTCCAAGCCATGAATCCTGGATACGGATATCCCCGTAACTCTCGCAACGGCTTCGAAAACCAGCTGCTCGTTCACCTCGGCGACAGCGTCCATGTCGCCTGCCTTCCAATCCTTCTCCTTGGCATCCTTCTTCGCGATGAGCTGCTTCTCGTTGTCCCGCAGTGCGGCTGCCTTCTCGAAGTCCATCGAGTCGATGGCCGACTCCTTTTCCCTCCGCACCTGGGCGATCTTCTCGTCATACTCACGCAGATCTGGTGGCCGCCGGATCCGTATCCCGGACCCGGCCTCGTCGATCAGATCAATCGCCTTTCCCGGAAGAAAACTGTCGCTAATGTACCGGTCAGCGAGCTGGGCGGCCACGACAAGCGCGCCATCGGTAATCGACACCCTGTGGTGAGCCTCATAACGATCACGCAGGCTCTTGAGGATCTCGATGGTCTGCGCGACCGTCGGCTCGACAACCTCGATGGGCTGGAACCGCCGCCCGAGCGCCGGGTCCTTCTCCAGGTACTTCCGGTACTCATCCAGGGTGCTCCCGCCAATGGCCTGCAACTCACCCCTGGCCAGCATCGGCTCGAGGATCGAGGTCGCGTCCGTCGCGCTTTCAGCCGCCCCCGCACCGACCAGCGTGTGCAGCTCATCAATAAACAAGATGATGTTCCCGCGTGTCCGGACTTCCTCCATTGCCTCTTTGAGCTGCTTCCCGAAGTCACCGCCGTACCGAGACTCGGTAATGAGCGCTTCGGAGTCCAAGATGTAGACCTGCTTGTCCTTGAGGGCCCCCGGGACCTCGCCCTTGACGATCTTCTGGGCCAGCCCCTCCACCACAGCGGTCTTGTCCACGCCTGGCTCGCCGACAAGCACGGGGTTATTTTTGGTGCGCCGGGACAGCAGCTGCATGATCCGCTCGATTTCTTTCTCGCGCCCGATCACCGGGTCGAGCTTCCTGTCTCGCGCGGCGGCAGTCAGGTTCCGGCCGAGCTGGTCGAGCACCAGGGAGGTGGCCGGAGTGGACTCAGCCGGGGCGCCGGCTGCCGCGGGCTCCTTGCCCTGGTTGTCGTACATGAGCTGGATCACCTGCTGGCGGACCCTGCTCAGATCCGCGCCCAGCTTGACGAGCACCTGCGCTGCCACGCCCTCGCCCTCGCGGATCAGCCCTAGCAGGATGTGCTCGGTGCCGATGTAGTCGTGGCCGAGCTGAAGCGCCTCGCGGAGCGAAAGCTCCAGCACCTTCTTGGCCCGGGAGGTAAACGGGATGTGCCCAGACGGGGCCTGCTGGCCCTGGCCGATGATCTCCTCGACCTGCTGACGCACCGCCTCCAGGCTGATCCCTAGTGACTCGAGCGCCTTTGCGGCCACTCCCTCGCCCTCATGAATCAGGCCAAGCAGGATGTGCTCGGTTCCGATGTAGTTGTGGCTGAGCATCCTGGCCTCTTGTTGAGCCAGCACCACAACCCGCCGCGCGCGGTCGGTAAATCTTTCAAACATCTCGCGCTCCCCACAGACGCTCAATCCTGTTTTGCAACCCCCACCATCGCATTCGTAACAGCTACCAATTCCCCTCGGCAGGGATCACCCGCGATCCCTGCTCAAGCCCATCTCTCGGCCGTGGCAGATCTGCGACCATTATGACCGACACCGTCACACTTGGGCGATCGCGCAGAGCGCAGAGCGGATATTGCGCTAGCTACCGCGGCAACTCGGCTATGGTTCGTGACGGCTGCACCGATCCCGCAGCGCATCGCGCCTGACCCGGTTGGTGATGGCGAGATGCCGGCAGCGGAGATGCTTCCGGAGGACGCAGAGGCACTCAGCCGGCGCTAGGACGGCGCCCATCGCCGGGGCCCCGCCGGTGCGGTCCGGGTGGGCTACCGGCGCGGTCCGGTCCGGCGGGTCTAGCTGCCGATGGCGATGGCGAAGACGTGCAGCGCCGTGACCTGTGCGACCTGACCGTTGGGGGTCACCTCCGGCAGCACCACGTACTGGACGGTCTTGGCCGGATTCAGCGGAACGCCGGCGTAGTACACGTGCACGGTCTGGTTCTGCCTGCTGCTGTTGGGGCCGTTGTTGAGGTAGGGCGTGCCCGCCGCGATCGAGGTGCCGGGGATAGCACTGCCCGACCACCAGTCGGCGAAGCCGAGCGCGAAGGTCTGGGTGGTGCCGTCGGAGTAGACGATCGTGCCTGTCCCGGACCCGGTGCCGTTGTTGGACGCACCGAGGAAGCCGAGCGTGTGGCCCGATCCGCTGACCGGCACGGCCTGGCCGCTGCCGACGATGTTGTCCGACACGTTCACGCCGGGCCAGGTGAAGCCGATCCCGTTGACCGTCACCGTCTGGCCGGATACGAATCCGTCCGCCGCGAGGGCCTGCGCCGAGAAGTTCAGGCCGCCGCCGTCGAACGCGCCCGCCGCCGGGGCGTTGTCGTTGCTGATGCCGGTGTTGTCATAGGCCGCGGCGATCGAGGCGTAGGGCACGATGGTCTGCGCCGAGGCGCTGAACGAGCCCTCGCTCGATGCCGCCGCGTAGGAGACCGGGTACGACTGCGGCGTGGCGTTGGCCGCGGGCGTGACCTGCCAGCTAGCGGTCACCTTTGCACTGCCCGCCACCTGGGCGAACGTGGTCGGCGAGGTCGGCGTCGCGGACCAGCCGGACGGCAGCGTGACGGACAGGCTGACGTTCCTGACCGTGCTGTTGCTGCCGTTGGTGAACGTTGCGGTCGCCGTCGCCGGCTTGCCGGCCACGATGACGGCGGGCGTCGAGTCGGTCAGGGTGCCTTGCACGTCTATCACGGCGCTGCCGGACACGCCGTTCACCGTGACGGTGATAGTCGCGACGCCGTCCTTGACGGCGCGCACGAGCCCGTTACGATCGACGCTCGCGACGCCGGGATCGCTGCTGGCGTAGCTGATATGCGCGTTCGTGAGGTTCACGAGGGATTCGTCGTTGCTGACCGCTACCACCACGTTGTCGGCGGTGATGTTCAGGTTGCGGTCGGGCTCCTCGGCTGGGTTGGTGTCGTCCTTCAGCCACTGGTTCTTCCCGGTCAGGTCTATCGTCTGCCCGGCCTGATAGATCACGCTTTCCGGCTGGACCGTCACGTACTGGACCTGGGGCGTCAGCGACCCGGTCACCTGAACGTCCTTCGTCGCGACGATATCCGACGCGTCCGAGCCGACCAAGAACCTGTAAGCCCCATCTGTGACGGACTCGCGCGAGTGGGCGGTGTCCCACAGGGCGAGATCGCTGATCTTCACCCGGAACTCAATATGCTGCGTCTGGCCCGGCTGAAGCATGCCGGCTTCTGGAATCCGGCCAGCCGGCTGAGCGGCACGGAGCCTTGTCCAGCGCCCGGTGTCGACACGTAAACCTGTGCCACGGTCGTGCCCGGGCGCTGCCCGGTATTCGTCACGTTCAGCCCGACGTTGACGGTGCCGTCGGCAGATACCGTGACGGGGGCTGCCGTCACGGCGGAGATGCGGAACGTGCTGTAGCTCAGGCCGTATCCGAACGGGTAGGTCGGCGTGCCGGTGAAGTACTGGTAGGTCCGGCCGAGTCCGCCGGTCGGTGACGCGGCGAGAGCGTAGTTCTGCATGTCCGGCAGCTGCGAGTCGTCTTTGTACCAGGTGAAGTCCAGGTGCCCGTCCGGGTTCTGCGCGCCGGTGAGCACGTCCGCCAGGGCGGTGCCCTGGCTCTCGCCGTTGTACCCGCTGAACACGATCGCCGGGAACTGGCTCTGCACGCCGGCGATGTCCACCGGGCCGTCGGACTGGATGACCAGCGCGGTCCGCGGGTTGCCGAGCGCGGTGACCTGGCTGATCAGCGAGTCGTAATTGCCGGGCATGGCGAGGCTGGACCGGTCGTGGCCTTCGCTGGCCACGGTCTGGTCGGTCCCGACGAAGACGATCACCAGGTCGGCGCTCTTGATGTCGGCCTGGGTCTGGGCCGAGCACGCGGCCGGCACCGTGGCCGTGGTGGATGTGCCGCAGGCGTCGAACCCCACGGAGGCGTTGGGGTTGGCGGCGTGGACCGCGGTCGTGATGCCTTGCACGGCGTTCACCTGCAGCGACGGCTTACCGGAGTACCCGCCCAGGGTGACCCTGTTGGCGAGGTTGCCGACGATGACTACGTTGTTCAGCTTGGCCGCGGTGACCGGGAGCAGCGGCTGGCTGGTGCCCGCGACGTTGCCGTTCTTGAGCAGGACCATGTCGCTGGCGGCGACCTTCTCGGCCAGCGCTTGGTGCGATGGGCTCTGGATCACGCTCTTGGTGATCTTGGTGTAGGCGACCTGGCTGGACGGGTCGAATTCGCCAGTCGCCATCCGCATCGTGAACAGGCGCGCCAGATCGGTGTCGATTACCCCGACGGAGAGGATGCCCGCGTCGATCGCAGCCTGGATGTTCGGCAGTGTCGCCTGGTCGCCGGTGCAGTTGAGCTGGGTGCCGGCCCGGAGCCCATAGGCTTCGGCACCCGCGGCGGCCGGGATCGTCGCGTGGGTGCTGTTGTTCGTCCACATGACCTGACCGTTCACCGTCGACGACGTCCAGCCCGGCGCCGCCCACGCGTGCCCGGACGGCGGGTTCTGCCAAGCGGTCGCGATCGCGTCGCAGTCCGAGGTGGTGTAGCCGTTGAACCCGAAGGTCCGCTGCGCGAGGTAGTTGACGGCGTAGGTGTTCACCGCGCTCGGCGTGCCGTTGACCGCGTTGTAGGAGGTCATCAGGCCGGAGACGTGGTCGTTCTCGATCAGGCCCTGGAATTGCTTGAGGTAGTAGTCGCGCAGGGCAGCGTCGCTGGTGACCGAGTCACCCGAGGTCCGGTTGGCCTCGACGTTGTTCATCGCGTAGTGCTTCGCCGTCGCGGCAACCTTCAGGTACGGGGTCAGCGGCTGCCCGGTCACCGAGTTGCCCTGATAGCCGTTGATGAACGCCCCCGCCATCTGGGCGTTGAGGTACGGGTCCTCGCCGAAGGCCTCGTCGGTCCGGCCCCACCGCGGATCGCGATCGAGGTTCACAGTGGGCGCCCAGAACGTCAGATCGCCGTAGTCGCTGGCTGACGGCCCCAGGTTGTTCTGACCGGTGCCGAACAGCGACTTGTCCAGGAACCCGCGCGCCTCGTCCGAGATCGCCGTCGTCTCCTGGTACACCAGGCTCGGATCCCACGACATCGTCGAGGCGAAGTTCACCGGGAAGCTCGTCGCGCCCACGTCATCGACCGCGCCCTGGCCGCCTTCGGCGACATCGGCGCCGAGCCGGTTCAGGCCGTGCTGGCCCTCACTCCAGTACGTGTACTGCTGCACGCCCAGCCGCGGTATCGCGGGTGCGTTGTTCGTGTGCAGCTGCTGCACCTTCTCGCTCAGTGTCATGCGAGAAACGAGATCGGCTGCCCGCTCCGCGAAGCTGTACCGCGTGTCCAGGTAGATCGGAGCCGGTGAGCCTGCCTGTGCCCGGGCCGTGTGTGCCTGGGAGGTGTGTGCCGGGGCGGCTTGTGCTTGGACGAGGCCGCCGAACAGGATCGTCACGCAGGCAACCGCCAGAATGGCCACCAGCCGGGACCGCCACGCACGTGCGCTACGCGGGGCAAGGTGCAGATCTGCGAACATGCTCTCCTCCAGCAGGCGGCGCGGTCAACGGTTCGGGCGGCTACCCGCGGAACCATCGGCGGAAGGCGTCGTTGCGGTACCTGGTTTCGTAGAGTTTTCGTTGGTTTGCTACGGCGTTACCGCCGGTATCGGCGCCCTCGGCGAGCACACCTACGGCGCGGCGCGCGGCGTGGACGACCTGCTCTACGTGCGCCTTTCGGCCGGCATCGGCGCCGCCGTCATCGCCGGGCGCAAGCCGCTGCGCGGCTCGACCGGCCTGGCCGGCGAGCTCGGGCACGTCCACGCCGTCGAGAACGGGACAATCTGCCGGTGCGGCAACCGTGGCTGCCTCGAGACCGTCGCCAGTCCGCCTGCCATCGCCCACCTGCTCAGCCAGAGCTGGCACCGCCCGGTCACCAGCCAGGAGCTCATGCAGCTCGTGCACGACGGCGACCCCGGCGCCTGCTGTGCCGTCGAAGACGCCGCCGCCCATGTCGGCCTCGCCATCGCCGCCGCCGTCAACGTGCTCAATCCCCGGCTCGTCGTCATCGGCGGCGACCTCGCGCCGGCCGACGAACTGCTGCTGCACCCGATCCGCACCGCGATCCGCCGGCACGTGCTGCCCGCCACCGCCGCGCAGGTCACCGTCGTCCGCGGGGAACTCGGCGAGCACGCCGAAGTCCTCGGCGCGGCCACCCTGGCCCTCGCCGACATGCCGCACCGCCTCACCCAGCCGGCATCCTTGCGCGGTTAAAGCCGGTATAGATCCGATGTCTTAACCCGAGCCGATGCGGCCTGGCCTCCGACTCGCGAGGGCACGCGAGGGCGGAGGCATGGCTTCGAAGGCCTGGACACCGTCACTGCCTGCCATCTGTCGCTCGGCGGCACCGTGACGTGATTTGTTGCCGATCAGATATGGACATGGTTCGCTACAGATGATTAGCGTATATGTCCGATGTTTCGTTGCGCTGGGTACCAAAGGAGGACCCATGGTCAGCAGCAGATCCCGCCGCGCACTGGTAGCCGTCACGTCGCTGGTACTGACATCGTCCGTCATTTCCGCTGGTGGTTTCGAGGTGGCCGCCGCGGCCACGACGGCTACCACCGCGTGGCGTGACGGCTCGTTCGCCGAGAACACCGCCGGCGTGGTCAGCCGCTCCGACGTGGTGATCAAGCAACCGAACTACTCCGGCGCGCAGTATCTGCCGCTGGGCAACGGCTCGCTGGGAGTCGCCGAATGGGCCGGCGGAGGATTCACCGCCCAGCTCAACCGGGATGACACCTTCCCCGACCGCAAGTCGCCCGGCCAGGTGAACATACCAGGGCTGGCCGCGATGACCACGGCAGCCGACTTCACAGGCCGACTTGACCTGTACGACGGGGTGCTGACCGAGTCTGGCGGCGGGATGACGCTCAAGGCCTGGGTCAGCGCCACCCAGGACGTGCTGATCGTGGACGTGACCGGCGCCAACCCAGGGACCACGCAGACCGCGTCGGTCAGCCTATGGCCAGGCCGGGCTCCTACCGCCGCGGCGGCCAACGGCATCGGGACGCTCGCCGAGACCTGGGTGGATAGCACGCAGACCGGCGCTTCCGGCCAGACGTTCGGGACGCTGGCCGGGATCACCGCGGGCGGGCGTGATGTGACGGCGTCGGTTGTCAACCCCGAACAGGTGCAGGTCAGTTTCGAGCCGAACGCTGACGGCTCGTACCGGATCGCCGTGGCCGTGCCGCACTGGGCCGGCGGGGACGCCGCGACGGCGGCGGCTAGCCTGCTCACCCCGGCGGTGCATGCCAGCGAGACCGGCCTGCTGAGCAGCCACGAAAGCTGGTGGCACGGCTACTGGGCGCACGCGGGCCTGCTGGAGATGTCGTCGGCGGACGGTAGCGCGCAGTACCTGGAGAACATCAGGACCCTGTACCTGTACACCGAGGCCGCTTCGATGCGCGGAACCTACCCGGGCAGCCAGGCCGGCGTGGCCGACATGTTCGCCTACGACAAGGACCACCAGGACTGGTACCCAGCCGGATACTGGATCTGGAACCTGCGCGGCCAGGTCGCCGCGAACCTCAGCTCCGGCAATACCGCGCTGAACACCTCGCTAATCGACATGTACCTGCGCGGCCTGCCGGCCATCGAGGCCTGGACCAAGGCGCAGATGGGCGGGCTGCCTGGCGCCTGCGTCCCGGAGACGATGCGGTTCAACGGCAACGGCTACTACAACGGCGGCTCCAACTCACAGAACGCCTCCTGCGCACTGGCCTCCAGCCCCAGCTACAACGCGGAGACCATCACCTCCGGCACCGAGGTCGCACTCTGGATCTGGCAGCAGTACCAGGACACCGGCGACCTGGCGTTCCTCCAGAAGTACTACCCGCTGATCCAGCAGTCCGCGATCTTCCTGCTCGCCTATCAGAAGCTCGGCGCGGACGGGTTCCTGCACGCTGTCGCCAACGCCCACGAGACCCAGTGGGCGGTTTCCGACCCCACCACCGACATCGCGGCCATGCAGGCCCTGTTCCCGGTGACCGTCAGCGCTGCCCGGCTGCTGCACACCGACCAGGCGTTTTCTGCGCGGCTTACCGCCGCGGAGAAGGAGATTCCGCCCTATGCGCGGACCGACCAGGCCACCCACACCCAGTTGCTGACCCCGGCGGCGGACGCGTCGGGCACGGACGTGATCGGTGACTCCTACCAGCCGACTGCGCCGTTCCACAACGGCGAGAACATCGGCCTCGAGCCGGTCTGGCCCTACAACCTGATCGGCGACAACACCACGGTGAACGGCGACAACCTGACCGCGCTCGCTGGCCGCACCTACGACCACCGGCCGAACGTCACCAACCCCGACTGGAGCTACGACGCGGTCGACGCCGCCCGGCTGGACATGCCCGCGCAGGTGCAGTCCGATCTGGTCACGCTGACCGAGCACTACCAGGCCTACATCTCCGGCATGTCCAACCTGTTCGGCAGCAGCCCCGGTAACGAGCCCTACATCGAGCAGTCCTCCAATGTCGCCACCGCGCTGGACGAGGCGCTGGCCACGCAGTACGACGGCGTGCTGCGTATCGCTCCGGCCTGGCCGTCCAGCTGGGACGTCTCCGGCACCGTCTACGTGCAGAACAACACCAAAGTCGATGTGCAGGTGCAAGGCGGCACCATCACCACCGCCGCGATCGTCTCGGGGGCGATCCAGAGCCTGACGGTCCGCAACCCGTGGCCCGGGCAGCAGGCCGAGGTGGTCAACGGCGCCACGGGCCGGGTCATCGTCGCTCCGTCCACCGCGGCCACACTGGCGTTCCCCGCGGTCTCTGGTGGCTCCTACCTCGTGGAGCGGCCCGCCTCACCCACCACCTCGTACCCCTTCGCCGAGGTAACCGGCACCCCCGCCACCGCGGCCAAGCACCTGGGAAACCAGCAGATCGGGCTGGACGCCCCCGTGCACTACTCGTCGCTGGCGGCGTCCTACAACGACGTCGCGATCAGCGACGACACGAACACCGCCCCCGGCAACTTCGACGGCAACGGGGCCAGCTTCTCCGCGCAGGCGCTGGCCGCGGCCGGAGCCTCGCCCGGAGCCACCATCACCTCGTCCAGGATTTCGTTCACCTTCCCGAACGTGCCTGCCGGAACCAACGACAACACCGTGGCCGACGGCCAGTGGATCGGCATGTCCGGCTCCGGCACCACCCTCGGCTTCCTGGTTTCGGCCACTTACGGCCCGGTGACCGGGACCGGGCAGATCATCTACGCCGACGGCAGCACGCAAAGCTACACGATCACGGCGCCGGACTGGTTCTCCACTACCCCGCCGGCCGGCGGAGCGGTGGCGGTCAACTCGGCGTACCAGAACCGGCAGGGCAACACCACCTACAATCACACCGCGGACATCTTCTCCGTCACCGTCCCGCTCGATCCGGCCAAGGCACTCGCCGCGGTGCTCCTGCCCCCGGTCGGGGCCCTCGCCAACGGCTCACCCTCACTGCACGTCTTCGCGATGGCCATGTCCTGACCGCCCCGGCAAGGCCCGGTGTACCACCGGCACCTGGTACATCCGGGACCTTGCCGGCGCACGGCGAGTCCAGCAGGCCGCCCAGGTCGCCGACGGTGACATCGACCGCATCGCCGCCGGATGAACCTGGCCGGTGCGGCCGGGTGGGCGCCGAGGATCGAGCTGCGGACCAGGTGGCTGACCCCGGCGCGGGCTGCGGCGTCGATCGCGTTGCGGTGCCACGCCAGCTCATCGTGCGCGGCCGAGCACAGCAGAAACACCTTGCCGGCCCCAGTCATCGCCGCGTCCAGGGTGGCCGAGCGGGCGAGGTCGCCCGGCACGGCGTCCGGGTCATCGGCAGTCTCACCGGAGCGGGTCATGATGCGCAGCGGCGCCCCGGCTGCCCGGAGCAGGCGGCCAGGTGTGAGTGAACTGCTCCACTGCTAATCCCGTCCGGCTGGGGAAGCGGAGGCCGGCCGGAACGTCACAGTGATGTGGAGGCCGCCGCCAGGACGGGCCGCGGCGGCGAGCGCCGCGCGGTGCGCGGTGACGATGGCCGCCGCGATGGCCAGGCCGAGGCCGTGCCCGCCGGCGCCGGACCCGCGGGTGCGCTCGCGGCCCAGCTGCTGGAACGGCTGGAACAGCCGGTCGAGCTCGCCCGGCGGGATGACGGCGCCGGTGTTCGAGATTGACAGGCTCGCGGCGGCGGCACCAGTCTTGGCGTCAGCGCTTGCGCCGGTGCGGATGTCGATCTGGCCGCCGCGAACATTGTGCCGCAGCGCGTTGTCGACCAGGTTCGCGACCAGGCTCTCGGCCAGGCCCGGGTCTCCGTCGGCCGGGGCGGCCACCAGGTCGGCGACCACGCGCAGGTCCCGCGCCTCGGCTTCGCGCTTGCGGTTGCGGATCGCCGTCCGGGCGATCTCGGCCAGGTCGAATCGCTCCCGCCGATCCAGGCCGCGCTGACTGCTGGCCAGAGTCAGCAGCGCGTCGATCAGCCGACCCTGCTGCTCGCCGAGTGCCAGCACCTGCTGGCAGATCGATCGCAGCGACTCCGCTGTCGCATCCGGGTCGGCGAGCGCCACCTGGATGAGCGTCCTCTCGGCGGCCAGCGGGGTGCGCAGCTCGTGCGAGGCGTTCGCGACGAAGTGGCGCTGCGACTCGAACGCGGCCCCGAGCCGGCCGAAGAGGTCGTCGAGCGTCTCGCCGAGTTCGGTGAACTCGTCATAGGACGCGTCGAGGCCCAGTCGCTCGTCCAGGTTCCTGGCCGAAATGGCCCTGGCCGCGGTCGTGATCGCCCGCAGCGGCCGCAGCGCACGGTCGGCGACCAGCCACCCGAGCGCGATCGACACCGGAATGAGAATCGCCAGCGCGATCGCGGAGTACAAGAGCACCGAAGGCAGGTCGGTGCTGGCGCGCGCACTGACGTGCGCCGCGCCAGCGGTGCCCGGGCCGTGGGTGCCCGTGCTGTGCGCGCCCGTGCCGGGCGCCCGGTAGGCGTGGCTGAAAGTCAGCAGCGGCAGGTCGGCGATGATCAGCAGGGCGACACCCGAGCCGGCGAACAGGCCGGCGTACAGCAGGGCGAGGCGCGCCCGCAACGTGCGCCGGCGCCGGTACGTGGTCATGGCGGCCCGATCCGGTACCCGCCTTCGCGAACGGTGGCGATGACCGGCGGATCACCGAGCTTGGCGCGCAGCCGCCTGATCGTCGACTTCACCGCCGTGGTAAACGGGTCCGCCGCCTCGTCCCACACCCGCTCGAGGAGTTCCTCGGCCGAGACCACCCGGCCCGCGGCGCCGAGGAGGTGCTCAAGCACGGCGAACTCCTTCGGGCTGAGCTCCAGCCGCCGTCCGGCTCGGAGCGCAACCCGGCGGCTGGGGTCGAGGGTCACGTCGCCGCTTTCCAGCACGGGCCGCAGCGCCGTCGCCGGACGCCGCGCCAGTGCCCGGATCCTGGCGACCAGCTCGGCGAAGTCGAACGGCTTGGGCAGGTAGTCATCGGCGCCGAGGCCAAGGCCCTCCACCCGGTCCCTGACCGTGCTCGCCGCGGTCAGCATCAGCACCCGGGACCCGGCCGGCCTGGCCACAACCTGGCGGCAGATCTCGTCACCGTGGACGCCGGGCAGGTCCCGGTCTAGCACCACGACGTCGTAGCAGGTGACAACGAGGCGGTCGAGGGCGGCGGATCCGTCCAGCACGACGTCGACCGCCATCCCCTCCCGGCGCAGTCCGGTGCCGATCGCCTCGGCCAGCACCTCGTGATCTTCGACAACGAGCACTCGCACGACATCGACGGCCTCCGCCTGCTCGCCGGCATCATCGGAGTGCAATCCTCCGGCCAGGCCCTGCGGATATGCGCCGGCTTCTACCCCGACGAACCCAGATCCCCCAGGTCCGCCGCAGTCCTCCGGGAACTCTTCGGCTGAACAATCACGAGCCCACGCCTGACCACACTTACGCCCACCATGGGCCGCGCGACGATCATCAGCACGATCAGGGTGAGAACCGCGAGCGCGGCGGCCGAACCGATGATCATCATTGCCACGCCGATTCCGTACATTCCGGCCATCATCTCCGGGCACATCCTCTCAGTTGGAGTGTTCGTTTCCGTTGTGATGCCATGCGCCGCTACGTCCTGACGGGGCTCAACGCCGAGCGGCCGGACATCGCCGCGCAGGAAGGGCAGGCCGTGCAGCCCTTCCTCGACGTCGGCTTCATCGCCGGATACGTGATCGGCAAGGGCGCATCCGGCCCGGGTGCGCAACGGCTGCGGCCGGTGTCCGCCAAGACCGCGGCGCTGTCTCGCTGCGACCGCGGCGGAGCGCGTTGCCGGCCGTTACGGTGACGCTCTAAGCGCGGCGGGCGCGCGTGCCGCGGACGTGCTCGACGATGAAGGCGGCGTCGTGCCTGACCCAGCCGATCAGCGAGGAGCCGCGGGAGTACTGGTTCTTCATGCCGAGGAGGTACGAGCCGGTTACGCCGCGCCGGTGGACCGGCGCGCCTTACGCGTCGAGGACGGGGGCATGGATCCACAAGTAGTCGGAACGGAAACCCGTTGCCCAGATGACCGTTTCGACGTCGAGCTCGCTTCCGTCCTCGAAGCTGACCGTGCGCTCGCGGGCGCCGGGGTGCGCGGGCGCAGATCGACGCCATGTCGGCTGGAGCTGTCGCGGGCTGGTGCCGATCAGCAGGTCGCCTCGCTGGAGTGCGCCCGCGCCAGCTGGCCAGGGCACGGGCACTACGACGGCGCTATCAGAGCCTGCCCTGCCCGTCCGCTGCTGAGCGGGCCTGAGCAGGTGAGTTAGGCCCGGCCTACGACGTCGCACGTCACGGCGATCAGCGGGAGGCAGGCGATGGCAGCCGGGAGCATGAGCGCCGCGGCGTCAGGCTGCTGGTGCCCTAGCTGGGCGGTGTGGTGTTCGCCGGCTGGGCCGTCGCGCTCGCCGCCGCCGGGATGCTGCGCACCGTCCGCAGGGACATCACCTGAAGGCCCGCCGCCTTCGGCCCGCGGGGGCGTGAGCCCGCGCCCTGTAGCCGCCGCCGGCGAATGTCACGAGCGGCAGGCCGAAGCCTGCCTCGCCGGGTAGCGGCGGGCCTACAGCCACCGGGCAAGCAGCGGCATGCAGGCGGCGAGCGCGGCGGGGAAGACGAACCCGCCGGCGGCGGGCACGGAACACCACGTAGATGGCGATGTCGTCGCCAGATGGGTATGGCTCAGCTCCTGGGATGCGACCTCCGTGGAGGTGGCCGCAATGCTGTTCCGCGGCCTGGCCGTCCACGGGCCGGGCCTGGCCTGCTGGGTTACTGGGTGAGCCGCCAGGGCGAGTGCGGCTGGGCCTGGCGATGGGTGGCGCTGATGCGCAGCGCGTAGGCGGGTGCGCCGGATGGTTCGTGCACCGGGCCGAGGTAGGTGTGGCCGGTGAGGTGGCATCAGGCGGCTAGGCCGATGGGCACGGCGGGTCGCTCGCGATCAGGTGGATCACGGTTCCCGGCTCCAGCCGCATATGTGGCCGCGCAGCTCGATGAGAAGCGCGACGCAGCTGCGGTCGCCGCCGTCGATCATCACGGGCGACGCATCCGGGGCGCTCATGGCGCGCCGGCGGGCGGGGTGACCGGCGGGGCAGGAGGGTGGGTGATGGCGCTGGCGGGACCGGCCGGGGCCCGACGGCCAGCGGCGGCGGGGCGGCGGTGCGTCTCGTACATCCGCAGCGCCACGACGAGCCCGGAGGCGGCGGTGAGGGCGGCGACGGCCCAGATGGCCGCGGCGAGGCCGAGCAGGTCGGCGATCACGCCGGCGATGAGCGCGCCGATGGCGAAGCCGCCGTCGCGCCACAGCCGGTAGACGCCGACCGCGGAGGCCCGCCAGGCAGGGTGGGCGACGTCGCCGATGACGGCGAGCAGGGTGGGGTAGACCATGGCGGTGCCGGCGCCGAGGAGCAGGGCGCCGGCGGCCCATGGCCAGAAGCCGTGGGCCGCGGCGATGAAGGCGATGGCCGCGGCCTGGGTCCACATGCCCGCGGCGATCAGCCATTTGCGGCCGATGCGGTCCGACAGGGCGCCGGTGACGAGCTGCCCGGCGCCCCACACCGCCGGGTAGAGCGCGACGAGGATGCCGATGCGGGCGACGGACAGGCCCCCGCGGGCGAAGAAGACCGGGAAGATGCCCCAGGCCAGCCCGTCGTTGAGGTTGTTGACCAGTCCGGCCTGGCTGGCAGCCGACAGGGCTTTCTCCTTGAAGGTGGTGAGCAGGAACACCTCGCGGGCAGACAGCCCGCCGTGGGCCTGCGCCGAGGTGCCGGCATGGGTGCGGGCTTCCTGGCGGGCGTGGCCCCGGGTCTCCCGCACGAACAGCGCAGACAGGCCAAGGCCGAGCCCGGCGAAGGCCATGCCCAGGAAGAACGGGTCCGGGCGCAGGCCGTAGCGGGCGGCGATGAACCCGGTGGCCAGCGCGGTGAGGGCCAGGGCGACGTACCCGGCAGCCTCGTTCAGGCCCATGGCCAGGCCTCGCCGGGCCGGCCCGGCGAGGTCGATCTTCATGATCACCGTCGTGGACCAGGTGAGCCCCTGGTTGATGCCCAGCAGCACGTTGGCCGCGATGATCCAGCCCCAGCCCGGCCCGAAGGCCAGCAGGAACGGCACCGGCATGCCTGCCATCCACCCGGCCACCAGGACCGGCTTGCGCCCGGTTCGGTCCGACAGGGTCCCGGCCACGAAGTTGGTGACGGCCTTCACCACCCCGAACGCAACGATGTAGGTCAATGCCGCGGTGAAGGCGTGCAGGTGGAACACCCGGGTGCCGAGCAGCGGCAGCACGGTGCGCTCCTGGCCGATCATCCCGCCGACCAGCGCGTTCACACCGACCAGCAGCATGAACTGGGCCAGGTTGGCCCGCAGGCCCAGGCGCACCCGCCCTGATGCGGCGGTGATCATCGGCCGGTCAGCAGGCTCCGGCCGGAAGCCGCGGCCCAGTCGGCCGGCCCGCCGACAGCCACGGCCAGGTCCTCGCACCCCGCTGCGGCGAGGATGCTGGCGGCGGTCATGGCCCGTTCCCCATGGCCGCACATCAGCGTGAGGGGCCCGGGCGCCGGCGGTGTCCCGGCCAGGGTGCCCAGCTCGGCGTGACGTGCCCCGGGCAGGTGCCCCGCGGCGAACTCGGCGTCCTGGCGGACATCGACGACCATGCCGGTGACCGCGGCGGCGGGCACGAGCGGGATCCGGCGAACCGGGAGCCCGGCGGCCTGCCAGGCGGCGATGCCCCCGGCCAGCTCCCCAGCTAGGTGCTCGTAGCCGACGTTGAGTGCCTGGCGCACCACATCACCCCGGTCCTGATCCTGGCCGAGGACGAACACCAGCGGCTGGCCAGCATCGGCCAGCCACCCGAGCCAGGTGGCGAACTGGTCACGCAGCGGGATCGACAACGAGCCCGGAACATGGCCTGCGGCGAACGCTGCCACCGGGCGGACGTCAACAATGAGCGCCCCATCGCCGGCAACGCGGCGGACCTCACCGGCAACCAGGCGGGCGAGCGCTGGTGGCCCAGCGCCGTAGACGGCGGGGCCGCGGCGGTTGACCTCCCGGAGCCGCAGGAAGTACGGCGGGTAGCTGCCGAGCCCGTCGAGCAGCATCTTCACGAAGGCGTCCTCGCCGGGCGCGGCGAGCAGCGGGTTCTCTGTCTTTTCCCGGCCGATGGTGGTAGTCCGCTCCGCGCCAGCCGGCGCCGAGCAGAACGACCCGGCCCCATGCGTCGGGAAGACAGGCAGGTCATCGGGCAGAGTGAGGATCTGCTCGTGCAGCGAGCGCCACAGCGCCCGAGCCAGCTCCCCGGTGCGCTCCGGCCCGATCAGGTCGGTGCGGGCCACCGCGCCGACCAGCAGCGACCCGCCCGAGAACAGCGCCAGCGGCCGGCCGGCGTCGAGGATCAGGTACGCCAGGTGCTCCGGGGTGTGCCCCGGCGTGGCCAGCGCCCGCAGCGTGAGACCGCCGAGATCGGCCTCCTCGCCGTCGCCGAGCCCACGATGAGGGAACCCGGTCCTGCCCGCCGCGGCGGCGAGCACCTGAGCCCCCTGCGCAGCCAGCTCCCGGCTGCCGGACACGAAGTCCGCGTGCAGGTGGGTCTCTGCCGCATAGGCCACCGTGAGGCCCCGGCGCCGCGCGGCAGCCAGGTACGGGCCGGGATCACGCTCGGGGTCGACCACGAGCGCCCGGCCGTCACCGAGATCGACGAGATAGGAGGAATTGCCCAGGCCCTCATCGACCAGGGCGACCGGATGTGCCGCTGCAGGCATCGCTCTCCCCCGCTTCCTGTCGACCGTGATCAAATCAGTGTGAGTTATTCTAATGTTCTATGGAACTCTAGACAAGAAGGTTGTAGCCTCCGGGGCCAGGGCAGCGAGGCGAGGCCGCGCCGATGCTCAGGGAGAGCAGGCCGGCGCCGCGGCCGGAAGTCCCGGCCGGGCAGCCCTAGGATCTATTCCATAGAAGATTGGATGAAGGGAGCGGCCGGTGGACGGTCGGGAGGTCAAGGACCGGCTGTATGAGGCGTTCGCCCGCACGGCCAAGGCGGCCGCCAGCCCGAGGCGCATCGAGCTGCTGGAGCTCTTGGCGCAGGGAGAGCGGACGGTGGAGTCGCTGGCCCAGGCGACCGGCATGGGCGTGACCAACACCTCAGCCCACCTGCAGGTCCTCGCCCGGTCCTGCCTGGTAGCGACCCGCAAGGACGGCACCAGGATCTTCTACCGCCTCGCCGGTGACGACGTCGCCGCGTTCGTGGTGGCGCTGCGGGACCTGGCCCGCTCCCGGCTGCCCGAGGTCGAGCAGGTGGTGCGCGACTACTTCGCCGCGCGGGACGCGCTGGAGCCGGTCCGGCGGGAGGAGCTGGTGGCGCGGGCGGAGCGGGGGAACGTCATCATCCTGGACGTCCGCCCGGCCCAGGAGTTCGCCGCCGGGCACATCCCCGGCGCCCTGTCGGTCCCCCTTGACGAACTCGACGCCGCCCTGAGCAGGCTGCCCAAGCGCACCGAGATCGTCGCCTACTGCCGCGGGCCCTACTGCGTGCTCGCCCCCCAGGCGGTTGAGCGACTCCGCGCCAAGGGCTACCAGGCCCGCCGCCTGGCCGGCGGGCTCCCCGAGTGGCGCCTGGCGGGCCTGCCCATCGCTGCCGGACAGGAGTGACCGGCATGAAGACCCTCGCCATCGGCAACGACCCGCGCCATGGCACCGAACGGTCGCGGAACGGCTTGCGGCTGGCCACCCAGGCAGGCGCATGCTGACGCGCCTCGGCCTGGCTATCGCATCTGGACCCCGGCCAGGCCGACCGCGCTGACCGCTATAGCCCGGTTGGCCTCCTGGCGTTCCTGCACGTCATTCCGCATGGCCGGCAGGGAAACGCGGCGGCTGGGTTACGCAAGCCTGCGGTCTTATGCATCCCGCCGTGATGGCCGCCGGTCACCACGACCAGCAACATCGCGCAACGTGCGGCTGCTGCGCTGCCCGCTGACCTAATCTACGGCACGGTATGGTGGCATGTATGAACGAACGTTCCGATGTTACGGCTAGCTTGGACGCGTGCTCGATCCGGGTGGTGGACCGGGAGCGGGTTGCCGCCGTGCAGGAGGCGATGCCGTCGGATGAGGACGTGGAGCAGGCGGCGGATGTTTTCGCGCTGCTGGGTGACCCGAACCGGTTGCGGCTGCTTGTGGCGCTGCTGGCAGGCGGCGAGATGTGCGTCTGCGACCTGGCTGCGGCGGCCGGAATGAGCGAGTCGGCGGCCAGTCATGCGGTGCGCTGGCTGCGAGCGCACCGCATCGTGTCCTCGCCCCGGCGCCAGGGCCGGATGATGTACTACCGCCTCGATGACGCGCATGTCCGGATGCTCCTGGATCTGGCGCTCACCCACACTCAGCACACGCAGGCGATGCATCCCGAGCGGGGTGGCGCATGACTGCCTGCGACGCTGATCATCCGGAGTCGGGGCCGCATCAGCATGAGCATCCCGGCGAGGCTGGCGAGCATGGCCACGGTGTCACCGCCAGTTCCGACGGCCGCTATATCGCGATCGCGCTGGGGCTGATTATCTGCTTCCTGGTCTTCGAGGTCGTCATGGCCTTCGTCGGCCATTCGCTGGCGCTGCTGGCAGATGCCGGTCACATGCTGACCGATGCGGGCGCGCTGGGCGCGAGCCTGGTTGCCGTGCGCCTAGCCAGGCGGCCCGCGTCGGGTGCATGGACGTTCGGGTTCAAGCGCGCCGAGGTTCTGTCGGCTCAGGCCAACGGCATCACGCTGCTGGTCATCAGCGCCCTGGTCGCCTTCGAGGCGATCAGCCGCCTGATCCATCCCCTGGCGGTGACCGGCGGCATCGTGGTGACCGTCGCCGCGGTCGGCGTGGCCGTGAACGTGGCCGCCACCTGGGTCCTGGCCAGGGCCAACCGCGACTCGATCAACGTCAGGGGCGCGTTCGCGCACATCGTCACCGACCTGTACGCGTTCATCGGCACGCTGGTCGCGGGGATTGTGATCATCGTCACGGGCTTCGAGCGGGCCGACTCGATCGCCTCCCTGATCGTCGTCGCGCTGATGCTGCGCGCCGCGTGGGGCCTGCTGCGCGAGACCGGCCGGATCCTGCTGGAAGCGGCACCCGAAGGGTATGCACCCGCCGAGATCGTCACGGCGATCAGGGGCCAGCCTGGGGTGGCCTCGGTCCACGATGTGCATGTCTGGCTCATCACCAGCGGCTTCCCGGCCCTGTCCGCGCATGTACTGGTCCGGCCCCCGGCCGACTGTCACCAGGTCCGGCGCGAGCTGGAACAGCTCCTGTGCGAGCGGTTCGCCCTGGATCACACGACCTTGCAGGTCGATCACGCACCCGATGAGCTGCTGACCACAGACGGCGGCACGCAGTGACCCATACAGCGAGCGAGCCTGGCGCTGCGCCCGTGCCCGGCCTGCACCGCCGGGCCGTCCGCCTGGAGCAGTTCTCGATCGCGTGGATGCTGATCGAGGCAGGCGTGGCCGTCACGGCGGGCATCATCGCCGGTTCGCTGGCCCTGACCAGCTTCGGCTTCGACTCGGTCATCGAGCTGGTCTCCGCCACCCTGGTCCTGAGCCGCCTGCGCGCCGAGCTGCGCGGCAGCCGGGCCAGTGACCGGGCGGAGCGGCGGGTGCTGCGGATCATCGCCGTCACCTTCTTCGTCCTGAGCGCTTACGTGCTCGCCGGTTCGGTCATCGACCTGGCCGCCCAGGCGCATCCGGAGCGATCACCGGTCGGCATCGGCCTGACCGTGGCATCGCTGCTGGTCATGCCGCTCCTGGGCTGGCGTAAGCGGCGCGTCGGCTCAGCGCTGCGCAATCAGCTCGTTCTGGCCGACGCCGCCGAGACCATCCTCTGCGCCACGCTGGCCGCAACTACCCTGCTCGGACTTGCCCTGTTCGCCGCCTTCGGCTGGTGGCAGGCCGATCCGGTCGCCGCCCTGGCCGTCGCCTACTTCGCGGTACGTGAAGGCCGCGAAGCCTGGCACGGCGAGCTGGCCTGCGATGACTGACGCCGACCATGCTCAGCCGTCGCGCTGCGATCCAGGCTGCTACCCTGCGCTACCGTAACCGCATCGAAAGCGGACACCAGGCCGAGTTCATGCCCGGCGGCCTGCTGATCGTCATCTTCGCCACCTCCGGCGCCCTGGAGGCGGTGGCCACCGCACACGCCCCGCAGCAAGCGACTGCGAGGAACCTCGCACAAGCTGCTGCTGCGCCGACCAAGGAACCAGGCGTCCGGCCGAGCGTACCCGCGTATCAGCGTGAGTCATTCTGCGTCAAGCTTTTTGGCCGATGCGGTGTCGTGCCCGGCGGCGAGTTCCGTCCCTTGGTAGCTCAGCTGGGTGACCAACGGCTGGGACACTGCGGCACCCGGCGGCGCGCTCAGCACCTCGTTCGGGTCGTGGCCGAGATCGTGCAGGAGCACTATCGCGGCGTTGCGCCCGGGCGCACCTGTAATGGAGCCGCCCGGGTGGCTGGACCCACCCGTCTGGTACAGGCCCGGAATGGGCATGCGGTGCGAGGCCCAGCCCGGTACGGGGCGATTTGGCCCACTGAACGCCAGCCCGCGATCGCCCCCATGGAAAGCCCCGTGGACCATGTGCGGGTTCATTTGCTCGTAGTCGGGCGGGGACTTCACCAGCTGCCCGAGGATCACCTCGTCGGTGAAGGAGGGGGCCACGGCCCGCAGGTGCGCGATCTGGCGCCTGGCCTGATCGGCCTTGACCGTATCCCAGTCGGGCATCCCCGGCGGCAGCTCGTAGACCTGCTGGCTGAGCAGCTTCACCGTGTGCTTCCCCGCCGGCGCGCGTCCGGGGTCCACCAGGGTGGGAGTGGCCACCAAGAGCCACGGCACGTCGGAGACGAACCGGCCGGCCCGCAGATCCTGCCCCAACCGTACGACGTCCTCCGGCCACCCAACGGTCCCGGCGGATACCGCGGTGACCGGGCCGTCCGGCGTCTCGAACACCGGGGGCGCGGTGGTAGCGAGGTACACGCCGAAGCCGGGTATGCCAACGTCATAGGTGTCGATCCCGTAGTGGAACTCCTCCGGCCAAGCCTCGGCCGGCGCCATGTCCCGGAGATGGGTGACGTGGATCGTGGACAGCGCTGCGGTACCGGCCCGGTACTGCTCGCCGTCCGCGGTCTCGACGCCGACGCAGCGGCCCCCGTCCAGCAGGAGGCGGGTGACCCGCTTGTTGCACAGCACGGTGCCGCCGTGGCTTTCCAGGTAGCCGGTCAGCGCCGCAGTGAGCCGGCCGGACCCACCAACCAGAATCGACCAGCTGCGCTGCTGTCGGCCGAAGATGATCGAGTAGGCCAGGATGCCCGAGCCAGGGATGTCCACCGCCTGGTTGGTCTGGAACGCCATCCAGAGCATGAACGCCCGGATGTGCCGGCTGCTGAATTCGTGCCGGACGATATCCCAGGCCGAGAGCACGCGCCGCCGCTGCCACAGTCGGCCCCGCGGGTGCTCGGCCAGCCGCGCCTCCAGCGAGGGCCCGAAGCCGACCGGGGTGAACTGCGCCCCGCCGAAGATCGACTTCACCTCGTCGTACTCGTCCAGCATCCGGAGGTAGGTGGTAGCGTCCGCGGGCGAGAACCGAGCGATCTCCGCCGCGGTGCGGTCGCGGTTGAGCCACATGGTGAAGTGCTCACCGTCGGGGAAGGTCACATGGGCGACCGGGTCCGGGTCGATGTAACGGAGCCCGTAGTCAGCGACCAACCCGAGCTCGTCCCTGGTCAGCAGCGGGTTGGCGCGGATGAGGGTATGTCCGGTCGCGCAGGTGTCGATGCCGAAGCCGGGGAGCAGGAGTTCCTCGGTGGCGGCGCCACCGCCTGGGATATGTCGGGCGTCCAAGACCAGGCATCGGTATCCGGCCTTGGCCAGATAGCAGGCGGCGACCAAGCTGTTATGGCCCGCACCGGCGACGACGATGTCCGCGCTCGCGTCCATGCTTCTCCTGACCTGCCCGCACCGGCGCCCGGATTACCGGGCCGGTTGGCTCACCCGTGCCGAATCTTGTGGGGCCGACCGCTGGCGCCGCCGGTGCTCACCGGCCATAATGCAAACCATTGCAGGAATTACCGCGCCGCGCAAGACGCCGGTGCCGGGCAGGCCCGAATGCAGATCTCGGTGCAGGCCCCGGCGCCAAGCGCGTGGGTGCGGATCCGGCGTGGCCCAGAGGAGCTGCCGTGCGTGCCGTCGTGGTCCCCGCCTATGGCGGGCCGGAGGTGCTGTCCGTGCAGGATGTCCCGGAACCGCAGCCGGGGCCGGGTGAGGTGTCGGTGGCGGTACGGTTCGCTGGCGTCAACTACACCGACGTCCGCAACCGCAAGGGAGATGGGCTCGGCGTCACGCCTTTCATTCCGGGGGTCGAGGTGGCGGGCACGGTGCGCGCGGTAGGAGCCGGCGTGACCTCGCTGCGCCCGGGCCAGCCGGTAGCCGCGTTCACCCGGGGCCACGGGTACGCCGAGGTGGCGACGGCCTCGGAGGCGTTCACAGTCCCGCTGCCCGACAATCTGGCCGGATGCCCGGAGTCGGCGGCCATGCTGATCACCGTTCCGCTCGTGCTCATGCTGCTGGAGCGGGTGGCGCGGGTCGGCCCGGACGACACGGTGCTGCTGCACAGCGCGGCCGGCGGCGTCGGGACCGTCGCCGGCCAGCTGGCCCGGCGGGCGGGCCTGCGCCCTCTGCTGGGGACCGCGGGCGACGCCGGCAAGGCCGAGTTCGCGCGGCAGCACGGGTTCGGGGCGGTCTTCTCCTACGACGACTTCGACGCCGGCGTGCTGGCGGAGACCGACGGCCGGGGCGTGGACATCGTGCTCGACCCGGTGGGCGGCGACATCCGGGCCCGGTCGTTCCCGCTGGTGGCATCGTTCGGCCGGCTGGTCAGCTACAGCAACATCTCCGGCGAGCCGGAGACCGCGCCCGACGTCGGCTGGCTGCGCGCCCGGTGCATCGGCTACATCGGCTTCTCGGCCGGCCAGCTGTCGGGCCGCGACCCAGGCGCGTTGCGGCCCACCCTGGAGGAAGCCGTCCGGCTGGTGGCCGCCGCTGAGATCGACCTCGGGGTGACGGGCGTGTACCCACTGGAGCAGGCCGCGCAGGCGCATAGGGTGTTCGAGGACCGAGCCGCCCGCGGCAAGCTCATCCTCGCATTGTGACCATATGCCGGCCGGCTCTCCTCTATCGTCGCGCCGGCCAGCTCTCTCTGATCGCCTGGGCTCTCTTCGTTGCTGCTTGTCTACATCAGTCGCAGACCGCCATGAACGTTTGCGCAGCGGTCTTGACCTGGGAGAACGCCCAGACTTGCAACTCGACTTGGATTGTTCAGAGAATGCCGATGAGGGCGACTCTCACGCGGATATCCGGGGGCCCGGCATCCGGGCGGTCAGCCGCAGTCCGGGACGGGAGAGGGTAGCTTGGCGCCATGGCTACTTCGTGGCCGCTGCGCGTTAGCACGGTGCGGGCGAACGAGCTTGAGTTCGCGCTGATCGAGGCTGGGTCGGGCCCGCTGGCGCTGTGTCTGCACGGTTTTCCTGACACTGCACACACCTGGCGCCATCTGCTGCCTGTTCTGGCCGGGGCCGGGTTCCATGCTGTGGCCCCGTTCATGCGCGGGTACGCGCCCAGCGCGGTTCCCGGGGACGGGGACTATAGCGTCGGCGCGCTGATCGCCGATGCCGTGGCTCTTCACCAAATCCTGGGCGGGGACGGGGATGCCGTGCTGATCGGGCATGACTGGGGAGCCGAGGCCGCCTATGGGGCAGCCGCCTTTGCCCCCGAACGGTGGCGGCGCGTGGTGACACTAGCCGTGCCGCCTGCGGCCCTGGATCCAGTGCTCTTCAGCGACTACGAGCAGCTCAAGCGGTTCTTCTACGTGTTCATGTTCCGGGATCCGCGCAAGTTCGCCGAAACGGTGGCAGCCCGGGATGGGATGTCGTTCATCGACAAGCTCTGGCTCGACTGGTCGCCTGGCTACCAGCCGGGTGATCATCTGGCCCGGGTGAAGGAGTGCATCCGCGAGCCCGCGAACCTGGCCGCGGCGATCGGCTACTACCGGGCACCGGGAGCCCCGGGCGCATCCGGCGGCTCGCCCGGGACTACTGCACGATACGCGGGCGAAGAGCAGGCGGCCGCTCGTCAGGCCCCGCAGCCCACTCTCTACCTGCACGGAGCCAACGACGGCTGCATCGGGGCGGAGCTGGCCCGCGGCGCGGCGCGCTTCCTCGCCCCCTCCTCGCGCATGCTGGTGATCGAAGATGCGGGGCATTTCCTGCACCTGGAGAAGCCCGGCGAGGTCAATGGGCACATCCTGGCCTGGGTCAGCAGCTAGCCCAGTCCTGGGCCAGATGATGGCACCGGTGCCAGGAGCTGAATCCGAACCGCTCGCAGGGCCAATGCATGCAACCCCTCAGGGCAACCCGCACACCCTGTTCTGCCGCGCGCGTGGTGCGGGCTGGCTGGGCTCGATGGCGCCAACGGGGTGGGAGCGGACTGCGGCTAGGTGGCCGTGGCAGATTCTGAGGTCGGACCGGGGAGTGCTGGATGTTCGGGAGAGCGGGGATCTGCATGCCAGCTTGCGCAGCCCGCTGGCCGCCTGGCCCCGGCGTGGTTGTGGCCCAGGCGATTCACCCGTGCGGGGCGAGGGCGCATCACGGGGGACGCGAGATCCTTGACGTGAGTCCGCAACCTTAATCCCTGGAGGCAGGAGCGTGGCATGACGACAAAGGCCGCCTTTTCACCCGAGGAATGGAAGGTCGTGCTTGAGGGCCCGCCGACCGCTGGCATGATCGTGGTCACCGCCGCGCGCGGGGGAATGTTCCGTGAGACGGTCGCGATGTCGAAGGCCTACACCGAAGCGCGTGCCCAGCACGGCGAGAGCGAGCTGCTGGATGAGATCGTGGCGGCGAAACCCCAGATGGACCACACCAGGTACCGCTCTGCCGAAGAACTCCGGGATAACGGGCTCAGGCACCTTCGCGATGCGGTGGCGCTGGTCCAGAGCAAGGCGATCACCGGAGAATGCGATGACTACCGGCGCTTCGTCCTCACCCTCGCCAACAAGGTGGCTGCCGCCCATAGAGAGGGAGGGCAAAGCGTGAGTCCCGCGGAGGCAGAAGCCATCCAGCAGATCACGGCGGCGCTCGGCACGGCTAGTTCCTGACCTAGACCGAGAGCACGAAGCAGACACCGACCGCCCCGCGAGCCTGACATCTCGCTTGGCCTGTACGGGCTCTTCGGCAAGGGCGCGCGGTTAGGTCACTGATGACCGCCGGATGGCCGGGACTGGATGGGCCCATTACTCGACGCGCTGGGGCGGCCGCCGCAGAAGCCGTCGACTTGCCGCAGGTGCTCGCTGACGTCGGATTCGTAATGACGTGTTTCCGCCGGCTTCTGCAATGTCCGGGGAGGACACCATGGCCTGCCTGGCCGGCCACCAGCTGTCCGCCGGCCTGCCAGAAGAAGCTAGAAACACAACCTTGCCACGCTGGCGGACGAGTTCCTGGCCAGTTGATCGCCGCGCTCATCCATCCGCATCTGCCGCCTTGCGCACCCCGCGGCTGAGAGGCTGCTGCGCGGGCAAACAGGCTTCCGTGGGGCTGGCCAGAGTTCAGGAAGCGCGGTGCTCACGGGCATAGGCGTCGAGCCGCTCCAGTTCGTCCGCATAGATGCCGCGCATTACCCGCGGGGCGAACAGGCGCTCAAAGAAGCCGCCGATCCCTGCAGCGCCCTCCCATGTGGTGGAGATCTGCACGAGGGACGCGCCGCCCTGCGGGGTGACTGTGGTCTTCGTGACCAGGCTGGAGCTGGTGTCGGATTCGGTGAGGACGCGGCCCGGTTCGGGCTCAGCCACCTGCATCCGGTACTGGCGAGTGCGCCCGCCGGCTGTCACCGTGAACCGCGTGATCGTGCCCGCTCCCACGCCGCCGGACTCGACCTGGAAGTCAGAGAACGCCGGAGGCAGGAAACGCGGATGGTGCTCGCGCATGTCCGCGACATAGCTGTAGACCGCGTCGGCGGGCGCATCCACCGTGTGCTCAGCGGAGACGAGAATCGTTGCCATGCAGCCTGTCTATCACCACCCGCCAGCGGCACTCGCATACCCCGGGAAGGTGCCCCGGGGACGCTCGGTAGCCGCATATGGCGCGTCAGGCCAGGCATGTAGCCGCCTAGCGGCCGCGGTGCTAGATCGACAAGCACCTCGGCCGGCAATCGACTACGGCCGGCGCGAATCGCTCACGCTGGAACCGGCCGGACGTCGGCTCGGGCTTCGCCAATCAACAGCATCACGCTGAGTGACGGGAGAGGTCAGGGGGAACGCTCGCCGAGCCGCCTAATTACGCGATGATCTTGAACAGCGGGCGCCGCACAGGTTGATCGTTCTGTCACGAGACCGCGCAGGCGTGGCGACGGCGATCAGTGAGGTTGAGCGGCCCTGCAAGCGTTGGCCCGGCGGGTCGCTTCCTTATGCGCTTGAAGGGTTGGGGAAGCGTGCCAGGGTCGTCCCGCTCGGCATGGGTCCGACGATGAATGCGTGGACGGACGGGCCGGCGGACACGGTGGCGAATGATGCCTGGGCGGGGACCTCGTCCGGGATCGCGATGGTGTGCGCGCCGGCCGGGAGTTCCTCGTCCAGAATGACCCGTGAGGTGCTTTTCGGTTCCGGGGGGACGAACGAGGTGTGCCACCAGGCGATGACGGTGACGTCCTGTGGTCCGTCGAGGGATATGCCGATCGACCGGGACTGGGCGTCGTACGTGACTGAGGCGGCGGGCCCGGTTGTGCCGCCGCTGAAGGCGGCCTCGACCTGCTCTGCGATCAGTCCGGGGATGCCTGCGTAGCCTTGGACGAAGGCCGCGGCCGGGTTCCGGGTCGAGATCTGCTCTCGGAGGTGTTCCTTGGTGTCCGGCGGCACCATTCCTCCGAAGACGACGAGGTCGAGCTGCCCGGCATCGAACAGGTCGAGGGTGCGGTCGAACTCGTTGGTGGCTCCGGCGGCGTAGCCCTTTTCTCGCAGGATCGTCACCGCCTCGGACAACACGGTCTCGCTTCGCCCGATCACCAGGATCCGGGCGGGACGGTTCGCGGCGGCACTACCGGTTTCGACGGGCAGGGTGAGCATGATGGCTCCTTCTCGTGGGTCTCAAACGCTGGGGTCGTGGTCGCAGTGGCCAGCGCGGCGTTGCCGCTTCTCCTGCCATCACTGCCGCGCTGGGCGGCATCATGCCATCAGGAAACTCCCGGATGTTGGGAGAGTCAATGTAGGTGTCACCAACATAGTTTATGTTGGTGACACCCGCAAGTGTTACGCTGGCCCTGTGCCTGAGCAGCGGCCCCGACATATGTCCGCCCCGTCCCGGATCCGGGACCGGCCGACCTGGCTGATCAGCCGCACCTACGGCCGCTCACACGGGCTGCTGAACGACGGTTTCGCGGCCAGCGGTGCTGGACTTCGCAGCTACCACTACCGGCTGCTCGCCGCGCTCGAGGAATGGGGTCCAGTCGGCCAGGCGGACCTCGGGCGCGGCACGAGCGTCGACCGCAGCGACGTCGTTACCGTGCTGGGCGAGCTAGAGCGACTCGGACTGATCGAACGCGCGGTCAACCCCCGCAACCGGCGGCGCAACATCGTCTCGATCACCCCGGCCGGCAGCAAGCAACTGCGAGCGCTCGACCACGTGGTCGACGAAATCCAAGAGCGGGTACTCGCGCCGCTCTCGCAGAACGAGCGCCGTCAGCTGACGAAGCTGCTGCGCAAGCTCGCAGACGCCGACTGGCCGGTCAGTCAGCCCGCGCGGAGGGTATCAGGGCCGAAGGCCAGCCCACCC
>Ga0207684_10001156_pt1 | contig 29436 bp, 25 predicted proteins | sample KBSK5501metaG_FD_184342 | JGI IMG/M metagenome (GOLD analysis project Ga0207684, IMG submission 184342) | Corn, switchgrass and miscanthus rhizosphere microbial communities from Kellogg Biological Station, Michigan, USA - KBS K5-50-1 metaG... | ecosystem: Host-associated > Plants > Roots >...
CCGGCGCGTCGGGCAGCGACGCGCGCGAGGGATCGCTCCCGACGAACACGATCTTGCGAATGTGGTCGGGCACGTAGCCGCCGACGGTGTGAAAGTGCAGCGGCAGCCCCGAGGCGTTGACGACCTCCCAGAGCGGATTCCAGTAGGGATCCCACAGCGGCTTGAGGTCCGGCGAGTTGGCGATGTCGAGACCGCGCAGCGCGCCGCGCTTGGCCACGCGCTCGATCTCGGTGATCGCGGCATCGAGCGGGTTGTTCGGGATCGAGGCCAGGCCGGCGAAGCGCTCGGGATGCGTCGAGCAGAAGTCGGCGAGCCACTCGTTGTAGATGCGCATCACTTCCACGGTGGCCTCGGGATCGTTCATCCGTCCCGTCGCGCCGAGGATGCCGTAGAGCACCTCGGCCTGCACCCCGTCGCGATCCTGGTCTTTGAGGCGCAGATCGGGATCGCTCAGCCGCCGGATGCCCTTCTTGCCGTCCTCGTAGAGGCCCGTCGCGGCCATGCGATCGGCGCGATGAATGCGGCCCGGAACGTACTCGCGCCCTGCGGAGCCCATGCCGTTGACGAGGCCCAGACTGGCGCCCTTCTTCGTGACCCAGCGCTTGCCCTTCGGCCCGTCCTCGACGTACGGCATCCGGTCGCGCATCTCCGCCGAGGCCTGCGACACGAAGAGCTCCGTGGGCAGCCAGCAGAGGTCGAGGTGGCAGTCGGCGGAGATCATCTCGTATCGCATGGAGCCTCCCGGGGGGTACTCATACACCCACTGCTAGAGCCCGCGCCAGTAGCGGCGGCCTTCGAGCCGCACGATCCGGCCGAAGCCCGGCGCCTCGAAGTGGCCGGCGGCCACGACGATCTCTTCGCGCTCGAGCCGATCGAGCAGCGCGCGGCGCGTCTGGCGCGTCACGTCGGGATCCATGTCGGCGCGCGACACCCAGTCCGGCTCCTGCAGCTGGATCGGGCTGTGGGCGGCGTCACCGAGCACGAGCGCGCGCTCGCCGCGCGAGGTGACGAGGATGGACATGTGCCCCGGCGTGTGACCGGGCGTCGGCACGGCCGTGAGCGTGCGCGTCAGGCTCTGCTCGCCCTTCATGAACTCGACGAGCCCGAGGTCGGCGAGCGGCCACACGCACGTCGGCGCGTTCGGATAGCGCGTGGGCTGAATATCCGGCGCGTGACACGCCTCCCAGTCCTTCGTGCTCACCCAGTAGCGCGCGTTCGGAAACGTCGGCACCCAGCGTCCACCCGCGTCGGTGAGGTTCCAGCCCACGTGATCGCGATGCAGGTGCGTCATCACCACCATGTCGACCTCGTCGGGTCGCACGCCGTTGGCGGTGAAGTCGCGCAGCAGCTCGCCCCACGGCACGTCGGGCGTGTCTTTGGGCCGCGGGCCGAGCCCGGTGTCGATGAGGATCGTGCGGCCGTCGGCGCGGATGAGGTACGAGCCGAGGTTGAAGCGGACCTTGTGCTCGTCCGTGAGATGCGACTCGTACGGTTGCCAGTCGTTCTCGGGAATCGTCGGGAAGAAGTTGCAGAGATCGAACTCGAGCGAGCCGTCGGACAGCGCCATGATCTCGACGTCGCCGACGCGGATCACGTGGTTGGGCATGGTGGTCCGGAAGCGTACCACACGGGGTTACACTACCGGCGGACCCGCCGGTCCCCCACGGGAGGAGAGCTCATGTCGCTGCGCATCACGCTCGTGGTCGCTCTGTTGGTCGGCGGCTTCGCCGCCGTCCCGCCCGCGGTGGCGCAGACCACGACCCTCACGATGTCGTCCTGGGTGTCGCCGCAGCATCACCTCACGGCCACCGTGCTGCAGGGCTGGGCCGCCGAGGTCGAGAAGGCGACCGGCGGTCGCGTGAAGTTCACGATGCTCCCGAAGCATCCCTCCGCGCCGCCCGGCACGTTCGACGCCGTACGCGACGGGCTCGTCGATCTGTCCTACGTGACCGCGTCGTATACGCCGGCGCGCCACGTCCTGCCGCTGATCGCCGAGCTGCCCGGCGCCGGCGACACCGCGCTCGCCAACTCGGTGGCGTACTCGCGCATCTACTGGAAGCACTTCCACAAGGTGGGCGAGTACAAGGGCGTCAAGCTGCTCGGCGTCTTCACGCACGGCCCCGGCCAGATGTTCACGAAGAAGGCGGTGAACGGCATCGCCGACGTGCAGGGGCTGAAGATCCGCACGGGCGGCGGCATCGCCGAGCAGGTGGCCAAGGCGCTCGGCGCCTCCGCGTTCGTGAAGCCCGCGCCGGAATCCTACGAGCTGCTCTCCAGCGGGGTGGCCGACGGCGTCTTCTTCCCGCTCGAGTCGATCATCTCCTTCAAGCTCGATACGGTCCTCGAGCAGGCGACGCTCTTCCCCGGCGGCATGTACTCCTCGTCGTTCGGCTTCTTCATGAACGAGGACAAGTGGAACCGCCTGCCCAAGCAAGACCAGGAGACGATCGACAAGATCTCGGGCGAGCACATCGCGCGGCTCGCCGGACGCTCGTGGGACGAGGCCGACGCCAGGGGCATGGAGGCGCTCAAGAAATCCGGCGTGAAGATCGTGCACGCGAGCCCGGCCTTCGTGGCCGAGGTGCAGAAGCGCTCCGCGCCGATCGTCGACGACTGGGTGACCAAGGCGAGCGCCAAGGGTGTCGACGCGGGGAAGATCCTCAAGGAGTTCCACGAGGAGCTGAAGAAGGCCGCCGCAGGCAAGTGACCGTTCCGGTCGGCCTGAACGTCTGGTCCCGGCTGGTCGAAGCGACGTTCCCGTACTTCGACCGCACCGTGGCTCCGTTCGATTCGCTGTGGCTGCCCGACCACGTGCAGTACGACGCGCACAAGGTCGCCGAAGGCTGGACGCTGCTCACGTGGGCCCTCGCCCGATACCCCGACAAGACGTGCGGTCACGAGGTCCTCTGCAACAGCTTCCGCAATCCCGCGCACACCGCGAAGATGGTCGCCACCGCGCAGGCGCTCTCCGGGGGCCGCGTGATCCTCGGCATCGGCGCGGGCTGGAACCAGGAGGAGTACCTCGCGTACGGCTGGCCGTTTCCGCCCACGCCGGTGCGCATCGCCCAGCTCGGCGAGGCCATCGAGCTCATCCGAGCAATGTGGACGGACTCGCCCGCGTCGTACGCCGGCGAGCACTATCGGATCGCGAACGCCCACTGTGAGCCGCGCCCCGATCCGATCCCGCCGATCATGATCGGTGGCCACGGCGAGAAGTATCTGCTGCGCGCGGTGGCCCGCCACGCCGACTGGTGGAACTACGGCTTTCGCGAGCACGATCTCTACGCGCACAAGCAGCAGGTGCTCAGAGCGCATTGCAAGGAGGCGAGGCGCGATTACGACTCCATCGTGCAGGTCGTGCGCGTCGGCATCCTGATCGCCGAGACGGAGCGCGAGGTCGAGCGGCTGAAGACCGCGCCCGGCATCCGGCCGATGAGCGACATCCGGCTGGCCGGCACGCCCGCGCAGGTCACGGAGACGCTGCAGCGCATCGTCCGTCAAGGCGCCCATCGCCTCACCGTCAACTTCGCCGACGCGCCGCGGCCCGACGGGACGTTGCTGTTCGCGCAGACCGTCCTTCCGTGGCTGTAGTCCAGCCGCCGGACAAGCCGCGCGCCGACGCCCTGCTCGGCATCGGCGCCGCCGCGATCCTCCTCGCCATGATGCTCCTGACGGTGGTCGACGTGATCGCGCGCTACGTCTTCAGCCGGCCGGTGCGCGGCGCCTTCGAAGTCACCGAGCTGATGCTGGTGGTGCTGATCTTCGCGGGGCTGCCGCTCGTCTCGTTCTCCGAGGAGCACGCGGTCATGGACTTCATCGATCGTGTGACGGGCGTCCGCGGTCAGCGCGTCCTGCGGCGCGCCGTCGAGGCGGCGAGCGCCGCCTTCATGTTCCTGCTCGCGTGGCTCACCTGGCTCCGGGCTGACCGGATCTGGGCCTATCGCGATGCCACCGACGTCCTGCGCATTCTCTATGGCCCGTTCGTCTACTTCATGGCGGTCACGCTGGCCTTCGCGGGCGTCATTCACCTGTACAAGGTCGTGGAGCGGCGGTGATCGAGGGGCTCGTCGGCCTGACGGTCATGATGCTGCTCTGCTGTCTGCGGGTGCCGATCTCGTTCGCGATGGCCATTGTCGGCATCGCGGGCTACGCATACATGCGCGACTGGAACTGGACGGTGGCCTTCGCAATGACGCAGACGAAGCTCTACGAGACGGGACGCAACTACACGCTCTCGGTGGTGCCGCTCTTCATCCTCATGGGTAACTTCGTCACGCGCGCGGGCATGTCCCAGGAGCTCTTTCGCGCCGCCTACGCATTCATCGGCCACCTGCGCGGCGGGCTGGCCATGGCCACCATCTGGGCCTCGGCGGGGTTCGGCGGCATCTGCGGCTCCTCCATCGCCACCGCGGCGACGTTTGCCAAGGTCGCGTATCCATCGATGAAGCGCTTCGGCTACTCGGACCGTCTCGCGGCCGGTGTCGTGGCCGGCGGCGGCACGCTCGGCATCATGATTCCGCCCTCCACGATCATGGTCATCTACGGCATCTTCACCGAGACGAACATCGGCAAGCTGTTCGCGGCCGGCATCGTGCCCGGGATCGTGGGCGCCATCCTGCTCTGCGGCGCGGTGCAGTACATGACCTGGCGCGACCCGGCGTCCGGCCCGCCCGGCGAGCGCTCGAGCTGGGGTGAGCGCCTGCGCGCCCTCAAGGACGTGTGGGCCGTCGGCGCCCTCTTCTTTTTCGTGATGGGCGGCATCTACGGCGGACTGTTCACGGCCACCGAGGGCGCGGCGATGGGGGCGTTCGGCGCCATGATCTTCGCGCTCGCGCGCCGCGCCCTGACGTGGCGAACGCTGTACGCCGCGCTGCTGGAGAGCGCGCGCACAACGTCGATGCTGTTCATGATCCTGATCGGCGCGCTCATCTTCGCGGAGTTCGTCAACATCACGACGATGCCCGCCGATCTCAAGGCGTGGGTCACGCACTTCAACGTGCGGCCGACGGTCGTGGTCGCGGCCATCTGCGCGGTCTACGTCGTGCTCGGCACGGCCATGGAAGAGCTGTCGATGATCCTGCTGACGATCCCGGTGTTCTTTCCGGTCGTCACGCACCTCGGCTTCGATCCGGTCTGGTTCGGCATCATCATCGTGTGCGTGGTCGAGATCGGCCTCATCAGCCCGCCCGTGGGGATGAACATGTTCGTGCTCCGGACCCTGATTCCAGAGCTCAGCACGGCCACCATCTTCAGCGGGGTGCTGCCCTTCATGTGGGCGGACGTGGTGCGTCTGGCTCTCCTGGTCGCATTTCCGTTCCTTGCACTTTGGCTGCCGAGCATGATGCGATGATCGGGTGACGCCTACCCCACGCCGCCGAGGCCCGGATGCCTCGCCCCGGGATCGGCTGACCGACGGGCTCGTCGCCCTGGTCGTGGCCGAGCTCGCGATCATCGCGTTCTTTCCCGCGCTGCGGGCCGGCTTCGTCTCCTGGGACGACGACACCTATTTCCTCGGCAACCCCTACTACCGGGGGCTTGGGCCGGCGCAGCTCTCCTGGATGTTCACGGTGATGTCGGGCCACTACATGCCGCTCACCTGGCTGAGCCATGGGCTCGACTACGTGCTGTGGGGCATGCGGCCGGCCGGCTATCACGCCGTCAACGTGCTCCTGCACGCGCTCACCGCCGCGGCGGCCTACGTCGTCGCCCTGCGCGTGCTGGCCGCCGCCGTCGCGCCCGAGCCGCGCGCGGCGCTTCGCGTCGGTGCCGCCGTGGCGGCGCTCGTGTTCGCGCTGCATCCATTGCGCGTGGAGTCCGTGGCGTGGATCACCGAGCGCCGCGACGTGCTGTGCGGCCTCTTCTTCGTGCTCGCCATCCTCTGCTACCTCCGCGCGGTCGAGCCAGGCGCGCAGCGGCGAGGGCCGTGGTACTGGTCGGCGGTCGCCCTGGCCGCGCTGGCGCTGTTGTCGAAGGCGATGGCGGTGACGCTGCCGGCGATCCTCGTGATCCTCGACGTCTATCCGCTTCGGCGTCTCGGCCCGGGCCGATGGAATCGCCGCGAGGTCTGGCTCGAGAAGATTCCGTTCGTGGCGCTGAGCGCGGCGGCGGCGGTGCTGGCCATCATCGCCCAGCGCTCGGTCGGAACGCTCAGCGACCTGCGCGCGGTCGGGATCGTCGATCGCGTGGGGCTGGCGTGCTATGCGCTGGTGTTCTACGCGTGGAAGACGCTCGTGCCGACCGGGCTCGCGCCCCTCTACGAGGCGCCGTATGACTACGCCGCGCTCAGACCGTGGTTCGCCGGCAGCGCCGTCGTCGTCGTCGCCAGTGCGGCCACGCTCGCCCTCCTGCGGCGCCGCTGGCCGGGCGTGGCCGCGGCCGGCGCGGCCTTCGTCGTGCTGCTGCTCCCGGTGCTCGGGCTGCTGCACTTCGGTCTGCACATCGTCGCCGATCGCAACACGTACTTCGCCGGCCTCGTCCCCGCGCTCGTCGCCGGCGGCGTCATGCTCCGCCTGCTGGGAGCGCCGTCCGTGGCCACCGCCCGAGCGGCGATCGGGGCCGCGCTCGTGGTCGTCGTGGTGCTCGGCGCCCTCACGTGGCGCCAGAGCCGGGTCTGGCACGACTCACGAACGCTGTGGACTCACGCGCTCGAGGTCAGCCCGTCGTCCGTCGCTCACGTCAGGGTGGGGCTGCTGCTCGAAGAGGAAGGGCGGACCGAAGAGGCGATCGTGCACTTCCGCGAGGCCGTGCGCCTGCGCCCCGACAGCGCCTTCGCCGAGAACAGCTGGGGCATCGCGCTGGGCAACGCGTGGCGGTTCGACGAGGCCTTCGACCACTTCGAGGCCGCGCTGCGCCTCAAGCCCGATTACCCCGAGGCGCGGCGCAATCTCAGGTTGACCCGGGAGCGCATCACCAATCCCGTCGCGTATCTCGAGGCGCAGCGCGCCTACCGCGAGGGCCTCGCGCGGCAGAGCCTGCGCTGACCGGCGTCGAGGTCTCGCGTCAGATGATCGCGAGCTCGTGCGCCTCCCTTTCGAGGCGCCGATCGATCTGGGCGGTGGCGTCGAACGGGCCGTGGAGCAGTCCCCAGCTCGCCATCCAGTCCCACGCCCAGCGCGCCTCGTCCTCGGGGATGGGCCCGGGCTCCTTCAGCTGGATACGTCCCAGGTTGAAATCGTCAGGAGCAAGTGACGACACCTCCGAGTGGCCGGCCCAGTCACGGATGAAGTAACCGACGTACCGGCGCTTGTCGGCCTTGATGCGCCGCACCGCCCGCGTCAGCGCTCGGAGAAGCGCTGCGTATGCCTCGGCGCTGACGCCCGGCACCGCGACCCAAGTGCCGTGAAAGAACGTGGTGGACACGAGGCGACAGCCAGCCTTCTCGGCCACGGTGATCCAGGGCTCCTGCAGCACGGTGGCCTCGAAATCGCCGCGCATCAGCCCGGCGAATCGCTCCGCGGGACTCGTCCCGGCGGCACACGTGGTGATCGCTTCTCGCGGCATCGCGCCCTCGAGCATCTGCAGCCCGGCGTACGCAGTGCCGTTGCCGTAATCGAGCGCAACCAGCTTTCCGGCGAGCTCTTGGGGTGTGTAGACGGTGGAGGCCGGCGCGACCACCAGGGCTCCGCACACGATCATCGCCCGCCGTCCGACCTGCAACGCGCCGACTGAGCTTTCCGCCACCCGGCGGTTATTGCCGCACTCTCAGGCCTGAAACATCTCCGCTTCGCCGCGAGCCATGAGCTTGCCCTGGTTCGTGGCGGGCTTGTGCGGTGTGCCTTCGGCAGCGGAACGGATCTCGTCCGGGGGGAGCGCCGCGATTCGAAGATCGAGACCCTCCGCTTCGAACAGGCCCTCATCCCTCGCGACGAGAACATCGAGACCCATGAACGCCATCACGCGCTCGATGGTCAGCGTCATCGCCATGGGCAGCCCTCCCTGCGCGACTGGGCCCGCGGGACTTACTCCGGTCGGAAGCTCTGGGTGCCGACCCAGCCGGTTTCGGACACATCGACGGTGACGCCGTCGGGGCCCGTGTACTTCACCTCGACGTTGCCGTAGCGCTTGGCACCACCGTCACCATGCCCACCCACGCCCAGCGCCTCGTTGATGTCGTCGCGGCGCGGCGCGTTGGCGGCGGCGAGCCGCTCGGTGGTGTCCTCGAGGTCGTCGACCTGGAAGCCGAAGTGGTGGATCCCCGACCAGTCCTTTCCGCGCTCGACGCCGGCCACCTTGTCGTTCTTGAACTTGAGGATGGCCAGATTGATGTCGCCGTCGGTGAGGTAGTAGCCGGTGGTGTTCGGATTGTCGATGCGCCCGACCTGCTTCATCCCGAACACGTCGACGTAGAACTTGGCAGTGGCGTCGGGATCCTGCGTGGACAGCGCGATGTGCTTGATCTTCGGCATGGTGGCCTCCTCGGGCTTGGCGCATAGCATACCGCTACAGGGCCGATCGTGTAGAGTGTCCCGGCCGGCCGACGGCACGGGGAGGGCACGATGCGCAATGGGTGCGTGGCGGTGGGCGTGGCGCTGCTCCTGGTCGCCGGACTCGCCGGCCCGGCGACGGCCGAAACCCTCAACGTCTACACCGCGTGGCCGGAGTCGCTCTCGCAGCCGATCTTCAAGGCGTACACCGCGAAGACCGGCGTACAGGTCAACTTCATCCGGCTGTCGACGGGCGAGCTCGTCGCGCGCGCGACGGCCGAGAAGAACAATCCGCGCGCCGACGTGATCTGGGGCGCGCCCGGTGATGGGTTCGCCGCCGCCAAGGAAGCCGGCATCCTCGAGCCGTACCGTCCGCCGACGTGGGATCGCCTGGCCACCGAGCTGAAGGACCGCGAGGCGTACTACACGGCCGTCGCCAAGAACACGCTCGTGTTCATGTCGAACGCCAAGCTGCTCAAAGAAAAAGGGCTCAAGCCGCCGGCGTCGTGGAACGATCTGCTCGATCCCGCCTATAAAGGTCAGATCCAGACGGCCGACGCCCGCACGTCCGGCACCGCGCTGACGCGGATCCTGTCCATCTACTACGCGTTCGGCCGGGACGAGGACAAGGCCTTCGACTATCAGAAAAAGCTGCACGGCAACGTGCAGGTCTACACCAAGAGCGGCGGCGGGTGCACGATTCCCGCCGCGCTCGGCCAGGCCATCGTGTGCATCGCCCACCTGCCCGACGCGATGGAAGCCAAGAAGAAGGGCTACGACATGCTCGTGACCTTCCCGAAGGAGGGCGTGGCCGCCGTCATCGAGGGCGTGGCCCTCGTGAAGGGCGCGAAGAATCGCGAGCTGGCCACGAAGTTCATCGACTGGACGTTCAGCCGAGACATGCAAGACCTGCTCGACAAGAACCAAGTCTACATGCTGCCCACGCTGCCGGGGGCCAGCGTCGAGCCGAGCGTGCAGAGCCTCATGAAGGAAGCCAAGCTGCTCACGGTCGATCTGGACTGGGTCGGCAAGAATCGCAGGCGCCTCGTCGAGCGCTGGGTGAACGAGGTCATCAAGGAGTGAAGCGTGATCCGATTGTCGCCCCCGCCGTGCTGCTCGTGTGGGGGGCGGTGGCGCTGTTCATCCTCTATCCGCTCGGTCGGCTCCTTGTCCTCACATTCTGGAACGGCGGCCCCAGCCTCGATGCCGTACGCGGTCTCGTCGGCGACTGGACGCATCGCGCCGCGCTGATCAACAGCCTGCTGCTCGCGGCGCTGGTGGGGGTGGCGGGCACCGCGCTCGGGCTCGCGTTCGCGCTCCTCGCCGTGCGAGCGAATCTGCCGCGGTGGGTGGGGCGCGTGCTCGACGCCGTCGTTCTGCTGCCGCTCATCTCGCCGCCGTTCACGGCGGCCATCGCGCTCATCTTCGCGCTCGGTCCGCGCGGGCTGATCTCCTACCACGTGTTCGGGCTCACCAGGGTCAACATCTACGGGCTCTGGGGCACGCTGCTGTCCGAGACGCTGACCTACTTCCCGATCGCCTATCTCACGCTCAAGGCCGTGCTCGCCAACGTCGATGCGAACCTCGAGGACTCGGCCTTCAGCCTCGGCGCGCGTCGCTGGCGCGTGTTCCGGACCATCACGCTGCGATTGACCACGCCCGGCCTCGCCAACGCGTTCCTGCTCGTGTCGGCGGCGTCGCTCGCCGACTTCGCCACGCCGCTGATCCTCGGCGGCACGAAGTTCCCCGTGCTGCCGACCCAGGCGTTCTTGCAGATCACCGGACTCTACGACATGCGCGGCGGCGCCGCGCTGTGCTTCCTGCTGCTGGTGCCCGCGCTCGCCATCTTCGCCGGCCAGCGCTGGTTCACGGAGCGCCGCGGAGGGTCCTTTGTCACGGTCACCGGCAAGGTCGGCGCGGCCACGCGCGTGAAGACCTTGTCGCCCGCGGCGGTGGCGGCGCTCGCCGTCGCCTGCGGCCTCGTCATGGCCCTCGTGCTCGTCTGCTATCTGCTGATCTTCGCCGCCTCGATCGTCCGCGCGCTCGGCGCCGACAACAGCCTCTCGCTCGCCCACTACGCCCACGTGTTCAGCGGCGGCCTCAAGGCGGTGCGCGACACGCTCGTCATCGCCGTCATCTGCATGCCCGTGGGCGGGCTCTTCGCCGTCGTGCTCGGCTTTCTTGTGTCGCGCACGCAATTCCCCGGACGCCGAACGCTCGAGTTCGTTTCCATGATGAACTACGCGATGCCCGGAACCATCGTCGGCATCGCGTACCTGGTGGCCTTCAACGACGCGCCGCTGGCGCTGACGGGCACCGCGTTCATCCTCGTCGTCTGCTACGTGTTTCGCTACAGCCTGGCCGGCACGCGCGCCACCAGCGCGGTGCTCGCGCAGATCGATCCCTCCATCGAGGAGGCTTCCGCGAGCCTCGGCGCGCGCCGCGACCTGACCTTCCGCCGCGTCGTGCTGCCGCTCGTGCGCCCGGCGCTACTGGCGGGCATGACCGTCCTCTTCATCCGCGCGATGACCGCGATCAGTGCCACGATCTTCCTCGTCTCCCTCGACTGGTCGCTCGTCACCGTGCGCATCCTCGAGGGCATCACCAATCTCGAACTGGGCCAGGCCTCGGCGTTTTCCGTGGTCGTCATCCTGCTCGTCTATCTCGCCGTCGCCGTGGCGAGCCTCACGATGCGACGCCTCAACGCGGGCAGCCTCGGTCAGGCCGGCACGCTGCTGGGCGGATGATGATCGTTGTCCACTTTCGCGGGCGCCTCTGATGACGGCCGAGCGCGGCAAGCGGCTCACGCTCGAGCACGTGTCCAAGCGCTTTTCGCGCGGGGGTCAAACCGCGCTCGCGGCGGTGAACGACGTCACGCTCACCGTCGAGCCGGGCGAACTGGTGACGCTGCTCGGGCCGTCGGGCTGCGGCAAGACGACCACGCTGCGCATGGTGGCGGGCTTCGAGCAGCCGGATGCCGGGCGCATCAGCATCGGCGGCGAGGACGTCACGATGCGGATGGTCTATCGCCGCAGCATCGGCTTCGTCTTCCAGAACTATGCGCTGTTCCCGCACCTCACGGTCTTCGAGAACGTCGCCTACGGCCTGCGCGTGCGCCGGCTGCCCGAGGCGACGATCCGCGCCCGGGTCAATCAAGTGCTGGACCTCGTTGGTCTGCCGGGTTACGAGCGGCGCTTTCCCAACCAGCTCTCGGGTGGCGAGCAGCAGCGCGTGGCGGTGGCACGCGCGGTCGTCGTCGAGCCGCAGCTGCTGCTGTTCGACGAGCCGCTGTCCAATCTCGACGCCAAGCTGCGGGTGCAGATGCGCGCCGAGCTGTCGCGCCTGCAGCGCCAGCTCGCCATCACCACCGTGTACGTGACGCACGATCAGGAGGAGGCGATGGCCATCTCGGACCGCATCGCCGTGATGCGCCAGGGCACGCTCGCGCAGGTCGGCACCGCGGAGGAGCTCTACCGCGACCCGCGCTCGGCGTTCGTCGCGCAGTTCATTGGCCGCGTGAATCTCGTCGAGAGCCGCGTGCTCGCGGTCAACGGCGGCCGGGCCGCCGTCGCCCTGTGGGATGCGTCGCTCAGCGTGCCGGGCGGGGACGGGTACGCCGTCGGGCAGCGCTTGTCGCTCGTGCTGCGGCCCGAGTCGCTCACGCTCGTGGCCGACTCCGCCAAGCCTGCCGAGGGAGAAGTGGTCGTGCCTGGTATCGTGCGCAGCCGCACGTTCCTCGGTGAAAAGGTCGAGTACGCGGTGGAAGTCGCCGGCGCGCTGCTGCAGATCGTGGCCTACGATCCCACACGCCGTGGCGTGGTCGAGATCGGCGCGCGCGTCGGCGTGGCATCCGACGCCGCGGCCGTGCGCGTGCTGGCCGCCGAGCCATGATGCGATGGCGCGTGGCGCTCGCGCTCGCCCTCCTGTTCCTGGCCGCCGCGCCCGCGGCGGCGCAGTCGTGCCGTGCGCCGCGCGTGCCCGTCGCCACGAGCGTCGGCATGAAGTACTGCGCGGATCCCGCCTTCGACGCCGTCGTGGCCGCGCAGGTGCAGAAGATCCGCGCCGACGTGCGTGCGGCACGACAGGCCGGACGTCTCGTCATCTATGCGAGCACGCCGATCAGTCCGCGCGGCGGCGGTCTCGAGACGGTCAACGTGGAGGTCGCGGCATCCGTGAAAACGCGGCTCGAGAAGACGTTCGGCGCCGGCGGATGGGTGCTGGATCCTGGGGCGTACCAGCTGCCGAGCGTCGAAGGCAAGGCGCCGGGCGGCGGGGAGTACATGGTGATGTGGACGCGCGTGCTGGGCGGCGACGACGGCGCCGGGCGCGACATCGACATGGTGCACTTCACCGGGCCCGAGGACATGCGCGCCTTCTTCGGCTGTGGCGGCGACGACGTCACCGGCTGCCTCGAGCGCTGGCTGACCAGCCGCGCCGCGGGCGACGCCGCCCTCCGCCGCGCGGCCGACGATCCCGAGGCACGCCGCGCATTCGTCCGTTACTATGCGATGCGCGCCTCCGCCGTATACTCGGCCGGGGCCCACGACGAGTGGAACATCGTCGTCCGGATCAACCGTAAGCGAGCGCTGGGCGATCAGGTCGCGGTCTTCTTCGACGGGCGCGCGGTCCCGCCATCCGCGATGGAGACCGAGATCGCGCCGGGCTACGAGGTGCGCTGATGGCCGACTTTCAGTTCAATCCCATGGATCCCGAGTTCCTCGCCGATCCCTACCCGGTGTATCACCGCCTGCGCGCGGAGGATCCGGTCCACCATAGCCCGCTCGGCTTCTGGGTGCTGACGCGTTACGAGGACGTGGTGGCGGCCCTGCGCGACCCGCGGCTCGCGAAGGAGGCGATCGCATCGTTCGTGGCCGCGCGCTTCGGCGCCCCCGTGCCCGCGATGGGCCTCTCCATGCTCGATCGTGATCCGCCCGACCACACGCGTTTGCGCGGCCTGGTCAGCAAGGCGTTCACGCCGCGGGTGGTGGAGGGGCTGCGGCCGCGAATCCAGGAGATCGTCGACGGGTTGCTCGACGGCGTGGAAGCGCGTGGCTCGATGGACCTGATCGAGGAGTTCGCCTACCCGATCCCCGTCGCGGTGATCTGCGAGATGCTCGGCGTGCCCATCGAGGACCACGAGCGCTTCAGGGGCTGGAGCCTCGATATCGCGCGCGGTCTCGACCTCCTCTGGCTGGGGCCCGACTCTGACGTGGGACGGCGCAGCGTCGCGGCGCGGCACGCGCTCGGCGACTACTTCCGCGGGCTCATCGCGCAGCGCCGGGCGGCGCCGCGCAGCGATCTGCTCTCGGGACTGATCGCCGCGGAGGAGGCCGGGGACAAGCTCAACGAGAACGAGCTGCTCGCCACCTGCATCCTGCTGCTGATCGCCGGCCACGAGACGACGGTCAATTTGATCGGCAACGGGATGCTGGCCCTTCTGCGCCATCGCGATCAGCTGGAGCGACTGCAGCGCGAGCCGGGGCTCATCGCCAGCGCGGTGGAGGAGCTGCTGCGGTTCGACGGGCCCGTGCAGCGCACGGCGCGCATCCCGAGCGAGGACGTGACGTTCGGCGGCCACACCATCGCGAAAGGGGAGATGGTGATGCCGTTCATCGGCGCCGCCGACCGTGACCCCACGCAGTTTCCCGAGCCCGACCGGCTCGACATCGGACGCACCGACAACCGTCACATCGCCTTCGGCTGGGGCATCCACTTCTGTCTGGGCGCCCCGCTGGCGCGGATCGAGGGCCAGATCGCCATCAACACCCTCTTGCGCCGGCTGCCGAAGGTGTCGCTGGCCACCACACTGCCGGAATATCGACAGAGCCTTACGCTGCGCGGCCTGAAAGCCCTGCCCGTCACGTACTGACGTCTTAACACTTCTTAACCGTCCGTGACGTGCGGTCGACGGCCCATAGGTGTTCAATGGGGCCGTGGGGTCGCCCAATGCCCAGAGCCCGGTGACGCGCGTCCTTCTCGTGGACGACGACGCCGAGCTGGCGGAGCTGGTCGGAGAGTATCTCGAGCGCGAAGGATTCTCGCTCGACGCCGAGGCCGACGGCACGCGCGCCGTCGACCGCGTGACGTCGGGCGATCACCAGCTGGTCGTCCTCGACGTGATGCTTCCCGGAGTGAACGGCTTCGACGTGCTGCGCTCGATCCGAGCGACGTCGCGCATTCCCGTGCTGATGCTCACGGCGCGCGGCGACGAGGTCGACCGCATCGTCGGGCTCGAGCTCGGCGCCGACGACTATCTGTCCAAGCCGTTCAACCCGCGCGAGCTCGTGGCGCGGATCCGCGCCGTCCTGCGGCGAACGCAGCTCGACGCGCGCACGACCGGCGATCGTCCCTCCGAGCGTCTCAGCATCGACGACGTGCTGGTGGACGTCGGCCGCCGCATCGTTCGGCGCGGCGACACGCCGGTCGAGCTCACCGCGGTGGAATTCGCGCTGCTCGAGCTGCTGATGCGCGCCGCGGGCACCGTCGTGCGCCGCGACGACCTGGCGCGCGGCGCGCTGGGCCGCAGCCTGCTGCCCTTCGACCGCAGCATCGACGTCCACGTGAGCCGCGTGCGCAAGAAGCTCGGACCGCGGCCCGACGGCGGCGAGCGCATCGCGACGCTGCGCGCCGTCGGCTATCTCTACACGCGCGCAGGCGTGCCGAGCGAGCGCTGATGGTCCGCGGCGTGTTCGTCAAGATCCTGTTGTGGTTCTGGGGCTCGCTGGTGCTCGTGGCGCTGGCGCTCGAGCTGACGATCACCGCCACAACGACGCCCGTCGAGGTGCGCGTCGCCCGCTTCAGCGACGGCGTGCTGAGTGCCCGCGCGCGTGAGGCGGTGGTGATCCTCGATCGCAAGGGCCCGGCCGGCGTCGCCTCACACCTGCGAAATCTGGAGCGCGCCACGCGCATCCACGCGATCCTGCTCGATCCCGACGGACGTGACGTCTCGGGCCGCGCCGTAACGTCCAAGCTTCTCGCCGTCGCCACGCGGGCGCTCGAGAGCGGCCAGACCGAGATGGAGGCGGACGGCCAGATGGCGATCAAGGCGCGCGCGGTGACGGTGGCCGACGGCCGGCGCTACGTCCTCGTCGCGTCGGTGCCGATCGGCCTCATGCGGCTGCTCCACGACGGGCCGACCGCGCAGGGGCTTCGTCTGCTCGCCGTGCTCGCCACGGCCGCCGCCGCCTGCTATGGCCTCGCTCGCTACGTGACCCGGCCGCTGGCCGTTCTGCGCGGCGCCACCCGGGCGCTTGCGCAAGGCGACCTGGCCGTGCGCGTCGGACCCACGATGGGCCGCCGCTCCGACGAGTTCACGGAGCTCGGCCGTGACTTCGATCGGATGGCCGGGCGTCTCGACGCGCTCGTCACCGCCGAGCGCCGGCTGCTGCGCGATATCTCCCACGAGCTGCGCTCGCCGCTGGCCCGCCTCAACGTCGCGCTCGGCCTGGCGCGTCAGCAGACGGGCGCCGATCAGGGGGCCCTGGACCGCATCGAGCGCGAGGCCGAGCGGTTGAATCTCTTGATCGGACAGTTACTTATGCTGGCGCGCATGGAGAGCGGCGCCGCGACGATCGTCCGTGAGCCGCTCGACCTCGTGGCCATCGTGCACGAGGTCGTGGAAGATGCGGCGTTCGAGGCCAAGAGCCGCGGCCGGACGGTGCAGATCGCCGAGACCTGCGACGCCCTCGTGTCGGGCGATCCCGAGTTGCTGCACAGCGCGGTGGAAAACGTCGTGCGCAACGCCGTCCGTCACACCCGCGAGGGCACGGCGGTGGAGGTAAGCCTGCGTCGAGAAAGGCCGTCGAGCGTCGTCCTGCGCGTCCGCGACCATGGCGGCGGCGTCCCGGAGCAGGCCCTGCCGTACATCTTCCAGCCCTTCTACCGGGTCGGCGATGCCCGCGAACGAGGCACCGGCGGCGTCGGTCTCGGCCTCACGATCGTGCATCGGACCATCCGGCTTCACGAGGGGACGGTCTGCGCCGTCAACGTCCCCGACGGGCTCGTCGTCGAGCTGACGCTGCCCGCGCGCTCCGCGTAGCCACAGCAAGTTCACAATTCTTGTCGAACTCTTAACTCCTGCCGCGTTTCCCGCCCGGTACACCGGAAGCAGGAGGTCCCCCCATGCGTACCAGTTGTCGATGTCTTCGGCTCGTGACGTTCGTTTCGATGACGATGATGCTCGTCACGCCCGCGATCGCTGCGGAGGAGAAGGCCCCCGCAGGCGCCGCGGCGACGACCAACCAGTTCTGCATCTACCTGGACGGCCGTACCGACACGCCGGAAACCGGCCCGCTACCGTGCGACACCTCGCGACGGTACATGATGGGCACGACTGGGTTCGGCAGCTCACGGATTCCCGCCGACTCCGAGTTCAGCACCAGTGGCCCGCGATCCCACCTCGCCGCGCCGCCGACGTCGGGGGACGGCTCGATCGAACACTCCGGCCCGCTCGACGGCACGCTGGCCTCGCCGCCGGCGCCTGACTCGAACTCGGATCGGGGGACGGGCGTCGAGGCGCCATGACCGGCGCATGGGCGGCGGGCGCGCTCGGCGTGGCCGCGATCGTCGCGACCGTCGCCGGCGGCGCCCGCGCCGGCGTGCCGCAGCCCGAGTATCGCGGCCACGCGATCGGCACGATCCGATCGATCGATCGCGCCGACAACGTGGTGACGATGGGCGACGGCATGCGCCTGCGCGCCCCCGACGCCCAGATCCTCGAGGACCTTCGAGAGGGCGATCTGGTGAAGGTGGACTTTGCCCACGAGCGCGGCGGATGGGTCATCAGGACCATCGAAGGCGCGCTCGTCGACAGCGACCCGGCGGACAGCGGCGGTGACTGATCGCCGGCGACGGCGGTGGGCGGCGCTGATCGCCGCCGCGCTGCTGGTCACCGGCGGGTACGGCATCGTCGTGAAGGCGCGCGGCGACTCACCCAAGCCGCGCGCCAGCGCCGCGCCGCGCGCGATCGCGGTCGTGACGGCGCCCGCGACCGTGCGCGACGTCGGCGTGTATCTCACGGGGATCGGCTCGGTCACGCCCCTCAACACCGTCACGATCCACTCGCGGGTCGACGGCCAGTTGATGAGCGTGCGCTTTCAGGAGGGGCAGCTGGTGAAGGCGGGCGACCTGCTCGCGGAAATCGATCCCCGGCCCTTCGAGGCGCAGCTGACCCAGTTCGAGGGTCAGCTCGCCCGTGACCGCGCGCTGCTCGACAACGCGCGCGTCGACCTCGCGCGCTATCAGTCGCTCTTCGCGGACGACGCCGTTCCCAAGCAGCAGCTCGACACCCAGGAATCGCTCGTGCACCAGTTCGAGGGCGCCGTCAAGAACGACCAGGGCCTGATCGACAGCGCGAAGGTGATGCTCGTCTACTGCCGCATCACGTCGCCGATCGCCGGCCGCGTGGGACTGCGCGTGGTGGACGCCGGCAACATCATCCACGCGGCGGACGCCAACGGCATCGTGGTCGTCACGCAGCTGCAGCCCATCACCGTCGTCTTCACGATCCCCGAGGACAGCATTCCGCCCGTGCTCGATCGGCTCGCGCACGGCGTGCAGCTGCCCGCCGATGCCTACGATCGCGAGCAGCGACACAAGCTGGCGACGGGATCGCTGCTGACGATCGACAACCAGGTCGATCCGACCACGGGGACGGTGAAGCTGAAGGCGGTCTTTCCCAACGGCGACAACCGCCTGTTCCCCAGCCAGTTCGTCAACGTGCGGCTGCGGCTGGACGTCAAGCATGGCGCGGTCGTCATTCCGGCCGCGGCTGTGCAGCGCACCACGCGCGGAACGTTCGTGTACGTCGTGACGCAGGCTCAGAAGGTCGCGGCGCGCAACGTCACCGTCGGCGTTCCGGACGGCGACGACGTCGCCGTCGACGCCGGACTCAAGGCCGGCGAGCGGGTGGTGGTCGATGGCGCCGATCGTCTGCGCGACGGCGCGACGGTGACGGAGCGGGTCGAGGGCGCCGGCACAACGGGCGGGACGTCGTGAACCTGTCGCGTCCGTTCATCCTGAGACCCGTCGCCACCACCCTCCTGATGGTGGCGCTCCTGCTGGCGGGCGCGCTCGCCTACCGATTGCTGCCGGTCTCCGCGTTGCCGGAAGTCGACTATCCGACGATCCAGGTCGTCACGTTCTATCCGGGCGCGAGCCCCGACGTCATGGCGTCGTCCGTGACCGCACCGCTGGAGCGCCAGTTCGGACAGATGCCCGGGCTCAATCAGATGACGTCCACCAGCTCGAGCGGCAGCTCGGTGATCACGCTGCAGTTCGTGCTGACGCTCGGGCTCGACGTCGCCGAGCAGGAGGTTCAGGCGGCGATCAACGCGGCCCTCACGCTGCTGCCGCCGGACCTGCCGACCCCGCCCGTGTACAGCAAGGTCAATCCCGCCGACGCGCCGATTCTCACGCTGGGCCTGACGTCGAGCACGCTGCCGCTGCCGCGCGTGGAGGACCTGGCGGACACCCGGCTCGCGCAGAAGATCTCGCAGCTGCCCGGTGTCGGGCTCGTCACGATCAGCGGCGGCCAGCGCCCGGCCGTCCGCGTGCAGGCCAATCCCGCCGCGCTGGCCGCGTACGGGCTGACGCTCGAAGACCTGCGCGCGGCGGTGGCGAGCGCCAACGTCAACCAGGCCAAGGGCAACTTCGACGGGCCCCGGCAGGCCTCGGTGATCGGGGCCAACGATCAGCTGCTCACGAGCCGCGACTATCGGCCGCTGATCGTCGCCTACCGCAACGGCTCGCCCGTCGTGCTCTCCGACGTCGCGAACGTGATCGACGACGCCGAGAACGTGCGGCAGGCGGCGTGGATGAATACCGGGCCGGCCGTGATCCTCAACGTGCAGCGGCAGCCGGGCGCCAACGTCATCGCGGTGGCCGACCGGATCAAGGCGCTGCTGCCCCAGCTGCAGGCGTCGCTGCCTTCCGCCATCGACGTCTCCGTTCTCACCGACCGCACGGTCACGATCCGCGGCTCGGTGAAGGACGTGCAGCTCGAGCTCATGCTCTCCATCGCGCTCGTGGTCTTGGTCGTCTTCCTGTTCCTGCGCACGCTGGCGGGCACGATCATCCCGAGCGTCGCCGTGCCGCTCTCGCTGGTGGGCACGTTCGGCGCGATGGTGCTGCTGGGGTTCAGCCTCAACAACCTGTCGCTCATGGCGCTGACGATCGCGACGGGCTTCGTCGTGGACGACGCGATCGTCATGATCGAGAACATCGCGCGCTACCTCGAGGCGGGCGAGGCGCCGCTGGCGGCCGCGCTCAAGGGCGCCGAGCAGATCGGCTTCACGATCCTGTCGCTGACCGTCTCGCTGGTGGCCGTGTTGATCCCGCTGCTCTTCATGGCCGACGTGGTGGGCCGGCTCTTCCGTGAGTTCGCGATGACCCTGGGCATCACGATCATCATCTCCGCCGTCGTCTCGCTGACCCTGACGCCGATGATGTGCGCGACGCTGCTGCGTCACACGCCGCCCGAGCGCCAGGGGCGTCTGTATCGGTGGTCGGAGCGCGTGTTCGCGACGATCATCGAGCGGTACGGGACGAGCCTGCGCTGGGTGCTCGCTCACCAGCCGGCGACGCTGGTGGTGGCGGCCGCGACGCTCGTCCTGACCATCCTGCTCTACGTCGTGGTGCCCAAGGGATTCTTCCCGATCCAGGACACGGGGGTGATCCAGGGGATCTCCGAGGCGCCGCAATGGATCTCGTTCCCGGCGATGGCCGAGCGCCAGCAGGCGCTGGCCCGCGTCATTCTCAAAGATCCGGCCGTGGCCAGTCTCTCGTCGTTCATCGGCGTGGACGGCACGAACGTGACGCTCAATAGCGGCCGCGTGCTGATCAATCTCAAGCCGCTGGCCGAGCGTCGCGTGAGCGCCAGCGATGTCATCCGGCGGTTGCAGCCGGCCCTGGCCGCAGTCGACGGCATCACGCTGTTCATGCAGCCGGTGCAGGACCTCAGCGTCGAGGATCGCGTCAGCCGCACGCAGTTTCAGTACAGCCTCGAGGATCCGGACGGGCGCGAGCTGAGCGAGTGGGCGCCGAAGCTCGTCGAGGCGCTGACGGCCGCGCCCGAGCTGCGCGACGTGAGCACCGACCAACAAGATTTGGGCCTCGGGACACGTCTCATCGTGGATCGCGCGACGGCGTCGCGGCTCGGCATCACGCCGCAGGTGATCGACAACACGCTCTACGACGCCTACGGCCAGCGCCAGATCTCGACGATGTTCACGCAGCTCAACCAGTACCGGGTCGTGCTCGAGGTGCAGCCCGCGTTCCGCCAGACCGCCGCCGGCCTGCGCGACATCTACGTGCGCGGCAGCAGCGCCGGCCAGCCGGTCGTGGTGCCGCTGAACACGATGATTCAGACCGAGCCGGTCACGGCGCCGCTGGCCATCACGCGGCAGGGGCAGTTCCCGGTCGTGACGCTCTCGTTCAATCTCGCCCCGGGCGCGTCGCTCGGCGACGCCGTGCGCGTGATCGAGCGGACCACGCAGCAGCTCGGGCTGCCGGGGAGCATTCAGGGCGCGTTCCAGGGCACGGCGCAGGCGTTCCGGGCGTCGCTCTCGCGCGAGCCGCTGCTCATCCTCGCCGCGCTCGTCGCCGTCTACATCGTGCTCGGCGTGCTCTACGAGAGCTACATCCATCCGCTGACCATTCTGTCGACGCTGCCGTCCGCGGGCGTGGGCGCCATCCTCGCGCTGCGGCTCTTCCATGCCGAGCTGAGCGTGATCGCGCTCATCGGCATCATCTTGCTGATCGGCATCGTGAAGAAGAACGCGATCATGATGATCGACTTCGCGCTCGATGCCGAGCGCCGCGAGGGCAAGACCCCGGTCGACGCCATCTACCAGGCGTGCCTGCTGCGCTTCCGGCCCATCATGATGACGACGCTGGCGGCGCTGCTCGGCGCGCTGCCGCTGGCCATGAGTGCGGGCGTGGGCGCCGAGCTGCGACGCCCGCTCGGCATCGCCATCGTGGGCGGCCTCATCGTCAGCCAGATCCTCACGCTCTACACCACGCCCGTCATCTATCTCGCCTTCGATCGTTTGGCCCGTCGGGTACGGAACGCATGAACTTCGCGGAGCCGTTCATCCGGCGGCCGGTCGCGACGACGCTGCTGACCCTGGCGCTCGCGCTGGCCGGCGCGCTCGCGTTCGGCCTGCTGCCGGTGGCGCCGCTGCCGCAGGTCGATTTCCCGACCATCCAGGTGGCGGCGGCGCTGCCGGGCGCCAGCCCGGAGACGATGGCGACTTCGGTGGCGGCGCCGCTGGAGCGTCGGTTCGGCCACATCGCGGCCGTGACGGAGATGACGTCCACGAGCTATCTCGGCTCGACGGCGATCGTGCTGCAGTTCGACCTGAACCGCGACATCAACGGCGCCGCCCGCGACGTCCAGGCCGCGATCAACGCCGCCCGCGGCGACTTGCCGACCACGCTGCCGAACAACCCGACCTATCGCAAGGTCAACCCGGCCGATGCGCCGATCCTCATCCTGGCGCTCACCTCGACCACCCTCGGCCGCGGCAAGATGTACGACGCGGCGTCGAGCATCCTGCAGCAGAAGCTTTCGCAGGTGCCGGGCGTCGGACAGGTCATCGTCGGCGGCGGCGCGCTGCCCGCCGTGCGGATCGAGCTGAACCCGCTGGCGCTGAACCGGTACGGGATCGGCCTCGAGGACGTCCGCGGCGCGCTCGCGGCGACCAACGTCAACCGACCCAAGGGCCAGCTCGCTACCAGCGTGCGCGCGAGCGAGATCCTCGCCAACGACCAGCTCTTCAAGGCCGCGGAGTACGCGCCGCTGATCGTCGCGTATCGCTCGGGCCGGCCGGTGGTGCTCTCCGACGTGGGCAGCGTCGTCGACTCGGTGGAGGATCTGCGCAACATCGGGCTGTCGAACAAGGATCCCGCCGTCGTGGTGGTGATCTTCCGTCAGCCCGGCGCCAACATCATCGACACCGTCGACAATGTGCGCGCGCTCCTGCCGCAGCTGCGCGCCGCCGTGCCGGTCGCGATCAATCTCGACGTGGTGCTCGACCGCAGCTCGACGATCCGCGCCTCGCTGCACGACGTGGAGCGCACGCTCGTCATCTCCGTCGTGCTGGTGACGCTGGTCGTGTTCGTGTTTCTGCGGAGCGTGCGGGCCACCCTCATTCCCGCCGTCGCTGTGCCCGTCTCGCTCGTCGGGACGTTCGCCGCCATGTACCTGCTCGGCTTCAGCCTCAACAACCTCTCGTTGATGGCGCTCACCATCGCGACCGGCTTCGTCATCGACGACGCGATCGTCGTGCTGGAGAACATCACCCGCTATCGCGAGGCGGGCCAGACGGCGCTGGAGGCGGCGCTCCTTGGCGCGAAGGAAATCGGCTTCACCGTGCTCTCGATCAGCGTCTCCCTCGTCGCGGTGTTCATTCCGATTCTCCTGATGGGCGGCGTGGTCGGCCGTCTGTTCCGCGAGTTCGCGGTGACGCTATCGGCGGCCATCGCGATCTCCCTGCTCGTGTCGCTGACCACGACGCCGATGATGTGCGCGATCCTGCTGCGCCGGCAGGGCGAACGGAGTCACGGCCGTCTGTATCGGTGGAGCGAGCGGGGATTCGACGGGTTGCTGCGCGCCTACGACGTGACCCTCGGCGGCGCCCTGCGCCATCCGCGCGGCGTGCTTGCGGTGGCGTTCGTCACCATCGCCCTCAACGCCTATCTCTTCGTCGTGGTGCCCAAGGGATTCTTCCCGCAGCAGGACACCGGCCGCCTGACCGGGGCCATCCAGGCCGCGCAGGACATTTCGTTTCAGTCCATGCAGCAGAAGCTGACGCAGGTGGTGGGGATCATCGCGGACGATCCCGCCGTCGACAACGTCATCGGCTTCAGCGGCGGCGGGGGCGGAGCCGGCGGCGGCGCCACCGTGAACACCGCGCGGATGTTCGTCGCGCTGAAACCGCGCGAGGAGCGCGGACTCACCGCCGACCAGGTGATCACGCGCCTGCGCGGCAAGCTCGCCGTCGTGCCGGGCGCGCCGACCTTCCTGCAGGCCGTCCAGGATCTGCGCGTCGGCGGTCGCGCGAGCAACGCGCAGTATCAGTACACGCTGCAGGGCGAGGACGTCGCCGAGTTGAACGCGTGGGCGCCGCGCGTGGCCGAGCGCCTGCGCGCGCTTCCCCAGCTCGTGGACTTCAGCAGCGACCAGCAGAACCAGGGACGGCAGTCCTCGGTGGTGATCGATCGACGGACGGCGTCGCGGCTGGGCCTGACGCCGGCGATGATCGACGACACGCTCTACGACGCGTTCGGCCAGCGCCAGGTCTCGACGACCTTCACGCCGCTGAACCAGTACCACGTCGTGATGGAGGTGGCGCCGCGCTTCTGGCAGCGGCCGCAGACGCTGCAGGAGATCTACGTCCGCGCGCCGAACGGCGCCGGCGTGCCGCTGAGCACGTTCACCCGCTACGAGGAGACGTCCACCGCGCTCGCGGTGAATCACCAGTCGCAGTTCCCGTCGGTGACGCTCTCCTTCAATCTGGCGCCCGGCGCCTCGCTCGGCGACGCCGTCGACGCCATCGAGACGGTTTCACGGCAGCTCGGCCTGCCCGGAAGCATCCGCGGCAGCTTCCAGGGCACGGCCCAAGCCTTCCAGGCCTCCCTCGCCAGCCAGCCTCTGCTGATCCTCGCCGCGCTGCTCGCCGTCTACATCGTGCTCGGCATCCTCTACGAGAGCTACATCCATCCGCTGACGATCCTGTCGACGCTGCCGTCCGCGGGCGTCGGCGCCATCCTCGCGCTGCTGCTCTTCCACACCGAGCTGAGCGTGATCGCGTTGATCGGCATCATCTTGCTGATCGGCATCGTCAAGAAGAACGCGATCATGATGATCGACTTCGCGCTCGAGGCCGAGCGCCGCGAGGGCAAGGCGCCGCGCGAGGCGATCCACCAGGCGTGCGTGCTGCGCTTCCGGCCGATCATGATGACGACGCTGGCCGCGATGCTCGGCGCGCTGCCGCTGGCGCTGGGCACCGGCGTCGGCTCCGAGCTCCGACGGCCGCTCGGCCTTGCCATCGTCGGCGGGCTCCTCGTCAGTCAGTTGCTCACGCTCTACACGACGCCCGTCGTCTACCTCTATCTCGACCATCTGCAGCGGTGGCTGCGCAGCGTGCGCGCGGCGTCCGCGCATGCGCCCCGGCGTGAGGCGGCGGCCGAGGGACTCCACTGATGCGCCGCCGCGGACGCTTCATGCGCGTGGGACTCGTGATGGCGGCGATCGCGGTGCTGAGCGGCTGCGCGGTCGGCCCCAACTACGCGAGGCCGCCGGTGATTACGCCCGAGGCCTACAAGGAGCTCGACGGCTGGAAGGTCGCCGAGCCGGGCGATCTCACGCTGCGCGGCACGTGGTGGGAGACGTTCAGCGATCCCACGCTCAACGAGCTCGAGAACCGCGTGAGCGCGGCGAACCTGACGCTGGTGGCCGCCGAGGCGACGTATCGTCAGGCGACCGCGCTCGTGCGCGAGGCGCGCGCGGGGTTCTTCCCGACGGTGACCATCGGCGCCGGCTACACGCGCTCGCAAGTGTCGTCCACGCTCACGTCCAGCGGGTCCAATGCCAATGCCACGGCCGGCGCGCTCACCGGCGGCGTCTCGAACACAACCGGCAGACCGACGAACTTCTTCCAGCTGCCGATCGACGTCTCCTGGACGCCCGACTTCTGGGGCCGGGTGCGTCGGACCGTCGAGTCCAACCAGGCCGCGGCGCAGGCGAGCGCGGGCGATCTCGAGACGGCACGCCTGAGCCTGCAGGCGGAGCTCGCGCAGGACTACTTCCAGCTGCGCACGCTCGACGCCCAGCGCAAGCTCCTGGACGAGACGGTCGCGGCCTTCGAGCAGTCGCTCGAGCTCACGCGGACGCGATACCGCGGCGGCGTCGCCTCACAGGTCGACGTCGTGCAGGCCGAGACGCAGCTGGAGACGACGCGCGCGCAGGCGATCGACGTCGGCGTGCAGCGCGCACAGTTCGAGCACGCCATCGCGGTGCTCACCGGTCAACCGGCCTCGACGTTCAGTGTCCCCACGGCGCCGCTCGCGACACCGCCCCCCGCCGTTCCGGTCGGGGTTCCGTCGCAGCTGCTCGAGCGACGGCCCGACATCGCGGCGGCCGAGCGCCGGATGGCGTCCGCCAACGCCCAGATCGGCGTCGCGCTCGCGGCGTACTACCCCATGATCACGCTCAGCGCGTCGACGGGTTTCGAGAGCAGCAGCATCACGCAGTTGTTCACGTGGCCGAGTCGCTTCTTCTCCGTGGGGCCGTCGATCACGCAAACCGTCATCGACGGCGGGCTGCGGCGCGCGCAGACGGATCAGGCCCGGGCCGCGTACGACACCAGCGTCGCGAACTATCGTCAGACCGTGCTCACAGCGTTCCAGGGCGTGGAGGACAACCTGGCGGCGCTGCGGATTCTCGAGAGCGAAGCCGACGTTCAGGAGCGAGCGGTCAAGGCTGCCCAGCGGTCCGTCTCGCTCACCACCAGCCAGTATCGGGCGGGCACCGTCAGCTACCTGAACGTCATCACCACCCAAACCATTGCGCTGGCCGATGAAGTCACCGCGGTCCAGATCCTGGGCCGGCGCATGACCGCCACCATCCTGCTCGTGCAGGCGCTCGGTGGCGGCTGGAACGCGGGGGAGCTGCCCTCGGCCGCCGCGGTGACGGAGAGGACGACGAAACGATGAGCGGGTTACCAGGGGCGCAACTTCGGCGCGTAACGGAATTCATCGACGACAACCTGACCCGCGCGCTGCCGCTCTCGGAGCTGAGCGCGGAGGCCCACATGAGCCAGTTTCACTTCGCGCGGCTCTTCAAGGAGAGCACGGGGCTGCCGCCGCATCGCTTCGTCGTGCGGCGGCGCATCGAGCGCGCGTGCGCGTTGTTGCTCGATGGACAGCTGTCCATCGACGCCATCGCGCGGGCGGTCGGGTTCCGGACGCGGAGCCATTTCTCGATGGTGTTCCATCGCCAGACGGGCAGCCCGCCGACGGTGTATCGCGCATTTGCCGGCCTGCAAAGAGGCGACGGCGCGATGCACGGGCAGAATGGCGAGGAGCGCCAGACGATGTGAGGTCGTGATGTTGTAGCATACGCGGGCCATGAAGATCACCCGCGTGGAGACCTTCGTCGTCACCCTGCCGATGCTCATCGAGGGCGCGACGCCGCGGCTGCGCGACCGCGCCGTCACCAGCATCGACGTGCTGCTGGTTCGCGTCGACACCGATCAGGGCGTCAGCGGCTGGGGCGAGGCGTTCGGCCATCGCATCTTTCCCGCCACGCGCGCGGCGATCGACACGGTGCTGGGCCCGATGTGCCTCGGCCGCGATCCGACGCAGATCGCGGCCATCCACGACGACCTGCAGCGCCTGCTGCACGGCATCGGCCGCAACGGGCCGACGATCTATGCGCTGTCCGGAATCGATATCGCGCTCTGGGACATCGCGGGCAAGGTCGCGGGCCTGCCGCTCTACCGGCTGCTCGGCGGCGGGACGCGGGCGGACCTGCCCGCGTACGCGAGCCTGCTCCGCTACGGCGCCGCCGACGCCGTCGCGTTCTACACCGAGCAGGCGCTCAAGCGCGGCTATCGCGACATCAAGCTGCACGAGATCACGGTGCCGGAGGTCCGCGCGGCGCGCGACGTCGCCGGCACGGACGCGCGCATCATGCTCGACACCAACTGCCCGTGGACGGTCGTCGAGGCCATCGAGATGGCGCGACGGCTGGCGCCGCTCGGCTTGCGCTGGCTCGAGGAGCCGGTGTTTCCTCCCGAAAACGTGGAAGGCCTCGCGCAGGTGCGGCAGCGCGGCGGCATTCCGACGGCGGCCGGCGAGAACTACGGCACCGTCTGGGACTTTCGCCGCGCGTTCGAGGCCGGCGCGCTCGATTACGCGCAGCCGAGCGTGACGAAGATCGGCGGCGTGACCGAGCTGCGGCGCGTGGTCGCGCTCGCCGAGACGTTCGGCGTCACCGTGGTCCCGCACTCCGCCTACTTCGGCCCCGGGCTGCTCGCCTCCATCCACTGCATCGCCGCCATGCCCGGCGAGACCCTCGTGGAGCGCTTCTATTGCGATTTTGCGAAAAACCCGCTCGGCGCGGCGATCGATCCGGTCAACGGCCGCATCGCGGTGCCGCAAGGACCCGGCCTCGGCGTGGACCCCGATCTGCGGATGCTGTAGACTCGCGCACTCACAGAACCCGACCGACTCGTTCGCGGAGGTGGCCCTGATGACGCCGCTCCGTCGCTGTGTCCGCTTCGCCTCGCTCGCCCTCGTGCTGGTGCTTGCCCTCACGCTGCCCGCGCCCGCGCAGGCGCCGAAGCACGGCGGCGTGCTCACGATCCATCCGCTGACGGCGCCGCCGAGCCTGTCGCCGCACGAGGAATCGACGATCGCCACCGTACAGCAGGTGAGTGCCTGCTACTCCAGCCTCGTCTACTTCGATCCGGCCAAGAAGCAGGAGAGCCCCGACACCATCATCCCCGAGCTCGCCGAGAAGTGGTCGTGGCAGGACAACTACCGCAACCTCGTCTTTCTCCTCCGGAAAGACGTGAAGTGGCACGACGGCAAGCCGCTCACCTCCAGGGACGTCAAGCACACCTTCGACATGGTGCGTGGCGCGGCCGACGCCGACGCCAAGCTGCGCATCAATCCGCGCAAGCTGTGGTACGAGAACGTCGAGGCGATCGAGGCGCCCGATCCGCACACCGTGGTGTTCCGGCTCAAGCGCCCGCAGCCATCGCTGCTCCTGCTGCTCGCCTCCGGCTACTCGCCGATCTATCCCGCCCACGTGCCGCTCGCCGATCTCAAGACGACGTGCGTGGGCACCGGGCCGTACAAGCTGAAGGAGTACCGGCCGGGCGAGTTCGTCGAGTACGTGCGAAACCCCGACTACTTCATCAAGGGCCGGCCCTACCTCGACGGCGTGAAGTGGGTCTACATCAAGGACCGCTCGACGCAGATCGCGGCGCTGCAGGCCGGCCAGCTGGACGTCGCGGGCAGCGGCTGGAACCGCGCGAACGCGGAGACGGCCAAGAAGGGCAAGCCCGAGCTCGTCGTCGTCGAGAACGACTCCAACGTGAACGACAACGTCCTGGTCAACGCCAAGCGCGCCCCGCTCACCGATCCGCGCGTGCGCCGCGCCGTGAATCTCGCGCTCGATCGCAAGGCCTACCTGGTCGGCCCGCGCCTGGGCGCCGCGACGTTCGGCGGCGCGATGCAGCCGCGCCCGTCGGGCGTGTGGGGGTTGCCCGCGGCCGAGGTCGCCACGCTGCCCGGCATGGGCGATCCCGCGAAGCAGAAGGCGGAGGCGAAGAAGCTGCTCGCCGAGGCGGGCTTCGGGCCCAACAATCCGATGAAGCTCACGGTCAGCACGCGCGCGCTGGCCATCTACGTGGACACCGCCTCGTGGATGGTGGACCAGCTCCGCCAGGTCGGCATCGACGCCGTGCTCGAGCAGATCGAGACCGGGGTGTGGCATCCCAAGATGACGCGGCTCGATTTCCAGGTCGCGCTCAACCTCACCGGCACCGCCGTGGACGATCCCGACGCGATGTTCTTCGAGAATTATCGCTGCGGCTCGCAGCGCAACTTCTCCGGCTACTGCTCGGAGGAGATCGACCGGCTCATGGTCGAGCAGTCGCAGACGCTCGACCGCGCCAAGCGGCTGAAGCTCGTGAACGAGATCGACCGCAAGCTGCAGGCGGAGGGCGCGCGCCCGATCCTGGGCTGGGCCAAGCAGTACGCCGTGTACTGGCCGCGGGTGAAGGCCTTCCCGCAGCACGAGAACTCGATCTTCAACACCAGCCGCTTCCAGGACGTCTGGCTGGACAAGTAAGAGGCGGCGGCCCGCATGCGCGCCTACATCACCAAGCGCCTGCTGATCGCCGTTGTCACCCTCGTGGGCATGTCGATGGTGATCTTCTTCCTCATGCGGCTGGCCCCCGGCAACATCGTCGACATCCTCTTCGAGTCGGCCGGATCCGTG
>Ga0207684_10001158_pt1 | contig 29406 bp, 32 predicted proteins | sample KBSK5501metaG_FD_184342 | JGI IMG/M metagenome (GOLD analysis project Ga0207684, IMG submission 184342) | Corn, switchgrass and miscanthus rhizosphere microbial communities from Kellogg Biological Station, Michigan, USA - KBS K5-50-1 metaG... | ecosystem: Host-associated > Plants > Roots >...
CTCTGCGCCGTGTTAATCAAGCGAGAGGGCTTGCGCCGGCGTGGAAAATTTTGCGCCGAATCGATAAGCCTGAAGCTGCGCCAGCCAGGTTAGATCGCCACCATTAATGCCGGTCGGAAAACCGAAAAAGTTTTCAATCAAAGAAGAGGAACCAGCCTGGCCGCCGGGCGCATAACTTTCCAACACCACCGTTTTCAATCCTTCAGACGCGGCATAAACGGCCGCGGCCAGGCCAGCCGGACCCGCACCAACGATCGTTAGGTCGGAAGTGATTTCGTTTTCATTCTCGAGCGCAACGGGACGAAGCAGACCGGCCTCTCGCGCCACTTCGCGAAATGAAGGGTGACGCAAGGGAGCGCCGGCTGCCGTGATGAGCACGGGCAAATCGCGACTCGTTAGATGTAGTCGCCCGCTCAGTATTTGTCCTTGCTCGCTTTCGAAATCGATGAGCCGATGCGGAATGTGATTTTTGTCGAGGAAATCATCGAGCCGGCGTCCTTCGCGTTCGCCGCGCATCGCGAGAATGCGCAGCCCGGCGAATTCCCGATCGCGCCGCAGCCGGCGGCGACGCATGATGAGTGCGTTTACGATGGGCGCGCCCACGCCGGGCAATTCGGCCAGCGCGCGCCGCAGTTCATCCCCGCGCACCTCAAGAATTTCCGCTTGCTCCGAGGTTACCCGTGCAGTGGCCAATGCGGACGTGCCCTGCAACATCGCGACGTCGCCGATAAAATCGCGCTCGTGCGCGGTGGCGAGAATTTGTTCCGTGCCATCGCGTGACTCAAAAACCTCGATCTCGCCGCGTAGCACAACTGTCAGGCCAAGATCGCGCTGCCCCGCCTTAAAAACCAAGTCGCCACGCGTTACGACGCGTCGTTTTCCCAAAGGCTCGAGCAGAGAAACCTGACGATCATCCAATTTCGGAAAAGCGATACTTTCCGTGTCCCGATAGAACTGTTCGTCCCTTTGTTCGTCTGCCATGACTTTCATCGCATCCATAATAGATTAGCAACAGTGCTCTTGTGCACCTTACGTGCGCTGCTGCGCGCAAGTCAAAACGCCAAAAGATGGAGATGGCGAAATGGCGGCCAAACAACTGAATCTCCGACCTCAGCCAGGATTATGAGCATGAGCAAGAGCAAGAGGGCTCCATTTGTGCTTCGTCATTCATTCGTCATTCGTCATTCGTGCTTCATCATTTTATTCTCCTCTCCCCTGAACCGGTACGCGGAACGCGCCGAGAATGCTCTCGGCGCGAAGCGTTGATCTGATTGTAAGTCCGCGATCAGGTCTGCGTCTGATCTTTCTCGCCTTTCTTGCATTCGGCTTTGAACTTCGCGTACTGCTCCTTGGTCAGGATTCCTTTTGCCTCTTTCATGTAATTAGCTTCGCTCGCTTCGGAGCAACCGGCTTTCTCATGCTCGGCCCTAACCGCGTCCATCTTCGTCTTCTGCTCCGGGGTCAGGTTGAGACTGGCGAATGAAACCTGACACGGTGCCTTCGCTTCGTTTCCGACTTTCTTTGTGCAGTCGCCATGTTCCCCCGCGAACATCGTGCCTGCCGCAAACAGCCCCGCCGCCACCAACGCAATGAGTTTAGTCATGGTGGCAACCTAGACGGTCCCGCTGAGTTGTCGTTCAAAATGTGACGCGTTCGGCCGATCAAGCTCCGATATCCTTGTCATCATCGAGCGATAATCAAAGCGTGCATCGTTCCCCGATAACTTTAACAATTAACCGATAACCGCGAGCCTTTAGCTCGTGCGATTGTTCAAATCCGCTCGGCCTGCCCGCCGCGGCGGGCGAACGCCTTCAGAGCGTAGACGCGACGCCCAGCTTCCTCTTCTATCCTCATTCTTCCTCTTTCCGTTCTTCTAACTGGTTAAACAGTGGAGTTGACAGAGGCGTCACTGATTTGGAGTCAGGAGTTTTGAGGATTGTTAGCTGACGAGCCGTTTCGGTTTCAGTGAGGTTCGGTGGGACTCCTCGATGAGTTCTATGTTGCTGCCGTCGTCTTGACGAGAAGCATCCATGAGAACGCTATACTAATAACCGCGCCGCAATAATCATTAACAACTAACCGACAACCAGATGCTCTCGCTCATGCGATCATCAAATACAGGCGTGTGCCGCCATTCTGGCAGTGTGCGGCTTCGCCTACGACCAACAATGTAACAACTGCAATGAACTCGCCCAATTTTCTTCGTAGTACCCTCGCTGCCCTCACCCTGAGCGTAACGTGGCTGGTCGCCGATGCCCAAATCAGCGGCACTGGCACAACCGGAGTGACCGCTGGCAGCGGTCGCGGCATTGGAAGTGGCGGCGTCATGACTGGAACTGGTCCCGACGTTCGACCTGTGAATACCGAGCAACCTAACGGCGCTGGCGCTCAGCCGAACACCACGACGACAACGACGGCGCGAAGCGAGAACGCTTCCACAAAAAATGAATCGCGAAATACCCGCAAGCACTTAAGGAAAACGAGTACACATTCACGACCCACGCCGACACCGAGTGCAAGCGGGTAGCCGCGGTGATTACCGCGTTCGTTAAATCGACACCAATTCGCACACTGTGGCGCAGTTCCGAAGCCGAGCGCGCAAAGCGCCGGCTTTCGTGTGTGGCGAGGGTGTGGGGCTATCGGGATTCGAATTCCCATCTATGATCAACCGCTTCCTCGCTGATATCTGACTTCTGACCCTCGGCCTCCGACTTCTGATTCTGAAATTTTTTCAGGTACAACAAAAAACCGCGTATGTTTCTTAAAATGAAGCCGAACATCGACAACACAGGGCGCGCCGCGCGCGGCGGCATCGCCGTGATTTTCCTCCTTGCCGGTGCCTACCTGGTGACGCAAGCACCTGTACTCGCCACGATCTTTATTCTGATCGGCCTATTCTGTGCCTTTGAGGCGTGGCGCGCATGGTGCGCAATTCGCGCCTGCGGCATCAAGTTACCGTTTTAGCCGCGGCGCCGTCGCCAGGAGCCGATCCGTCGCATATATTGGACCTAACTGGCTTAGCCAGTCGATTTGGGCTAGCGCCGCGGCTTCCAGGTCTTCGATGTCAGCTCGTCACTCGTCACACGTCACTTTGCCTCACGCGAACGCTTCCTTATTCACAACATATGGCATCTTCGTCGGGTCGCCGCCGTAGTTCCCTTCCAGTACGTCGATCACTGCCTGGACCGTGCGCCCAGCCATGCCTTTCTCGGGATCGACCGAAAGCCGAGTCAACTGCGCGCCACTGGCGAAATGATGGAACAGCCGCGTGCGGTCCGCGATTTCGGGATCGAGGAGCGGCGAATCCGGCGGCAGAGGCTCTTTCTCAAAGACGTCGAGCGCCGCCCCAGCGATGACTTTGTCTTTCAATGCTTTGGCGAGAGCCTTCTCGTCAACGACCGGACCGCGTGAGCTATTCACCAGGTACGCCGTTGGCTTCATCAGCTTAAGCGTCTTCTCGTTGATGAGGTGGTACGTCGGCTTGTCGGTTTCGCCCTCGCGCAACAGCGGTACGTGGACGGTCACGTAATCGGCGCCGCTAAGTGCCTCCTCGAACTCCACGTACTTGATCGAGGTCTTCTCTTCCTGGATCCCCTTGGCGTGGCGCAGGTCCATCAACTCCTGGATGGCGGCGATGTACTTGTCATTGTGATACGCCGGATCGTAGCAAAGCATGTTCATGTCGAAACCCGAGCACTTCTTGATCATCGCCAAACCGATGCGTCCGGTGCCGATGATGGCGATGGTCTTGCCCGTGACTTCGTCCCCAAGGAAAGGCAGGAATGGGTGCCACGAAGGCCACTTCTGTTCCCGCACCAGGCGTTCACTCTGCCACATCTTGCGCGCCAGCATCCCCATCATGAGAAAAGCGAACTCGGCCGTCGCTTCGGTAAGCACGTCGGCGGTATTCGTGAATGGGATCTTGTACTTGTTCGCGTCAGCGCGGTTGATGTTGTCAAACCCGACCGCGATCTGCGCCACCACCTTGAGCGAATCTTTTCCCGCTTCAAAAACTTCAGCGTCAATCCGATCGCGGAGCGTTGTGATCAACGCGTCGATGCCGCTCTTCACTTTCTCGATGATCAGCTCCTTGGGCGGCGCCTCGGGGCCTTGGAAAACTTCGAGCTCGTAGCCGCGCTCGCGCAGACGGTTCTCAGCAGGCTCGCCGATGCGAGAGGTGGCAAAGATTCGTTTCTTGTCAGTCATGGCTGAAGAAATGGAACCGCAAACATAAACGCGGTTCCTGGCGTTTGGCTATTGACTTGAAATGACTAAACGTTTACCAGAGCGCGCGAAAAACGCGAGTAGGCAAGCGCGCCAATCTCGCTCTGAATGCGCATTTTTGCTAAGTTAGAGACGATGGAACTCGAACTGCATGTAGGAGCGGTCGCAAAAAAGACGGGCGTGGGCGTACAGACACTTCATTATTATGAGCGCATTAATCTCCTCCCAAAGCCCGCACGATCAGAAGCGAACTATCGTCTTTACTCTTCTGACATTGTTAGACGCGTCACGTTTATAAAAAAGGCGCAAGCCATCGGCTTTACGCTCGCAGAGATTAGAGAGATTCTTGCGCTGAAAAGTCACGGACGAGCGCCGTGCCGCAAGATCACCGAGCTGGCTGAAAAACATTTGCGCGACATCGATGCGCGCCTCGCGAAGCTGCGCCGATACCGCCACGCAGTTGCACAATCACTAGTTTCGTGGCGCGAGACAACAGCGCACCGGCGGAATTGCGCAGGCGAGTTTTGCGATTTGATCGAGCACTTGCCCTAGGCAAAAAATTTGTCAAAAAAGTCGTTGACCCTCTACTGGGCTAGAGGGTCTAGCGTCTCGGCGTGAAAGCAAAATATGCCGGAATTTTGGCCGCAGTGATGGGATCGATTTGCTGTGTCGGGCCATTGCTATTGGTGGCGCTCGGGCTTGGGACCGGAGCAATGCTAATCGGCCGGTATCACTGGTTTTTTATCATTGCCGCAATTGCGATCCTTCTCTGGGCTTGGGCAAAATATCTCCGCGAAAAAACGGTTTGCGATTGCGAGCAAAAACCCATGCGAGGGCGACGAGGCGCAATGCTCACGTTGCTATTCGTTACAGTGCTCGTGCTCGGTTTTGCCGGCCTGGACATAAGCCGGTATGTGTTCGCGAGCGCGCCAGTTGCAGCGCAAACCCAAACGCAACTCGCGAACGGGCTAAATCGCATCGTTATTTCCGTCGAGGGACTGAGTTGCGTGGCCTGCGAAATTCCGGTGCACCATGCGCTCAGGCGAATCGACGGCGTCAAAGCCGCGCACGTCAATGGGGCGACGAAAACCGCGACAGTAGATTACGACCCTGCGAAAACGAATCCGGAACAACTGGTCGCGGCAATTAACTCCACCGGATATCGCGGAGTGCTGCCTAACAAATAAGGTTTTAACCGAGCCATTGACATGAAAGGACAAAAAATATGAAAAGACACCTCATTGCAGTTTTAGCGGGCGGGTTGCTTTACGCGCTGCCGCTCGCGAGCGTCGCTGGAAATGCAGCGACCCTTACCGCAGATCGGATCAGCGTATTCAAAGCTCCGTTAGTCTGTCCGGCCGCGCCGCAGATTGGTTGCGGCAGCGCTTCAAAACCGATTCTTTTAGACTTGGAGCGGCAACCCGGCGTGCTCGAAGCATGGTTAAATCGCGCCGGCACCAGAATTGCCGTTGTGTGGAAGCCAGAATCGGACGCCGAAGCTCGAGGCAAGGTAGTTGCGGAACTGAAGGAAGATCATGCAATCGAGCTGGACGGAAAACCTCGCGACGAAGCGGTGAAAGACTTCCTGACCGGAAAGGGTTGGTATCACGGTGCGGATGTCGATCGGCTTAGTGAGGAAGAAGCTGATGTTATCGCTGCTAGATTGGTTCGCTGGGTGCAAGCAAAGTCGGCGTTGCCGAAAGACAAAGCCGAGGGGCTTCAACACGCCTTCTCGGACACTTTGCGCAAGGACCTAACTGGCAAGAGCACTGGCCCCAACCGGCTCGAGGACGTCGCGCGAGATTATCTCGATCAAGAGCAATTAAAGATCTTGAAAGATGCAATTAAAGACGAAGAGGCAGTTGAGAACGGTGAGCAGCCAGTACCGAAAGAAGGCTGACATTCCGACCAGCACCGGAGATGGGGAATATCGCAAAGTTCGACCTGGTTATTCTTGGTTCGGGTTCGACCGCTTTTGCGGCTGCGCTGCGCGCACAAGAGCTCGGCAAAACGGCGGTGATGACGGAGGAGCGCGTCATCGGCGGCACGTGCGTGAACCGTGGATGTCTGCCGTCAAAAAATCTAATCGAAGCGGCAAAGATTATTCATGATGCGCGGCATCCGCGTTATTCGGGACTCACGCCGGCGGAGATCGGTTTGGATTTCCGCAGACTGATAGAACGGAAAGACGATCTCGTTCACGGCTATCGCAAAAAGAAATACGAGAGCCTGACTGGCGGACAGTTCACCATCGAAGAAGGCCACGTTCAATTTGTCGATGAGCACACGGTGCAGGTGGATGGCAAGCGGCTGACCGGCGAGAAAATTCTCATCGCCACCGGTTCGCGGCCGGTCATTCCGCAGATCGACAGTCTGCGTAACGTTTCTTTTTTAACCAGCGATTTGCTAACAAACGATGAGCCGATGGAAATGCGCGAGCTGCCGCGCTCGCTCATCATCATTGGAGGCGGCTACATCGCGTTGGAGCTGGGACAAATGTTTCATCGTTTCGGCGTCGAGATCACGATTCTGGAACGCAATGAGCAACTACTTGCTCACGGATATGAATCCGGAGTTGGCAAGACCATCGGCGAAGTTTTTGAAAAAGAAGGCATTTGCTTTTTAACGAAGGTCGCCGTCCGCTCCGTTCGACAGAATCGAGAGGAAACGATCATAAGCGCAGATGTTGACGGTAAGGCGCGCGAGCTGCGTGCCGCGAAATTACTTGTCGCGACCAGCCGCCGCCCGAATTCCGACAAGATCGATATCGCGAAGTCCGGAGTTGAAGTTGGCAAGCACGGGGAGGTGCGTGTTGATGAATTTCTGCGCACAAATATCCCTCACATCTTCGCCGCAGGCGACGTGGTCGGGCGCGAAACCGGCAGCCAGATGGCGACGCCAGTTGGAAGTCACGATGGCGGCGTCGCCGCGCACAACGCTTTTTCAAACGGCCAGCCATGGCGCGTCGATCACCGCGTGATTCCGCGCACGATTTTCACTGATCCGCAAATCGCAACCGTGGGCATGACGGAGGAAGAAGCCATCGCTGCCGGTCATGAGTGCTGGTGCAACACACTACCGATGTCGCTTGTGCCCCGCGCGGGCGCGATTCGCAACACAACAGGAATAATCAAAATGGTAGCCGATGACCGGACCGAAGAAGTGCTCGGCGTCTCCATGGTGGGCAACAGCGCGGGCGAAGTTATTCACGAGGCCGCGATGGCGCTACGGTTTCGCGCCAAAATTCACGACTTCATCGACATGCTTCACGTGTATCCGACGATGGCCGAAGCGCTGAAAATCGTTGCCATCTCGCGCTTCAAAGATCCGGCGAAGCTTTCCTGCTGCGCCGAGTGAACCATGAACAAGACGAAACATAACGAATGAGTGGTTTAGAGATTATCTGCTGTCTCGACGGGGTTGTGCTCGTGGCATTGCTCGTCGTTGTGATCGCGAGAGGAGTTTAACCAAGACCCTGTAAGAACGAACAGCCCGCAAGATTTACAAGCGTGGAGTTCGCTTCAATCCAAGACACCAAATCACTTGCGCCGCAATCTTCGCTCAAGCCAATCAAGAGGGGAAAAAATCAAGCACGGCATGTCGGTGTGCTTGCCGAATAGGAGATCAGGGATTGCCATCAGCTCACAACCGGGAGCGGCGCGCCAGCCCGCAATCAACAACGAGATACCGAGAAAAGTAACTGCTGCCAGCTCGCCCTGACCGCGTCCAAGAATCGCTACCGCCGGCCAACTGAGAACACATAGCGCGACGAGCAACCCCACCGCCGCGAAAGCTCCAAGGCGCGGGCCAAAACCGATGATTCGCCGCGACATAAAAAAATGAATCAGGCTGTAGACGCCGATCAATCCGACTACAAGCAGCAACACGGTCACGGAAATTCGCAACGGGACTCGGAAGTAAACAGGCGTCACGTAAATCATGAGCAAGAGGCCAACAACGACGCGGAGCGCACGTCCGAACGGAGGAGCTTGAGAATCCAGGCGGTTCGTAGTCACAGCCGATCTTACCGTATCGCGGTTAGTGACTTCCTACTTCCTACTTGCTTCAAAGATTTTTCTTCGCCCAGGAACCGACGCGATCGAGTGCCTTCTCGATGTTCTCGATCGAGTTGGCGACGCTAAACCGCAAATAGCCTTCGCCGAAATCGCCGAAGGCGGTACCAGACAGCGCGGCGACACCGGCGGCGTCGAGCAGCGCGTCGGCCAGTTTCTTCGATGGCCACCCGGTTCCCTTGATGTTGGGGAAAACGTAGAACGCGCCCTTGGGCAAGCGGCAGGAAAAACCGCCTATTTTGTTGAGGCCGGCAACCATAACATCTCTCCGTTTCTTGAACTCGGCGCACATCGCCTCGACCGACTCCTGCGGTCCGCGCAACGCCTCGATGCCGGCGACTTGGGTGAAGCTGGCCGTGCACGAGTTGGAGTTGGTCATCAGGCGGGCGACGTGCGTCGCCAGGTCGGCACGCATTACGCCGTAGCCCATACGCCAGCCGGTCATGGCGTAGGTCTTGGAGAAACCGTCGAGCAGGATGCAGCGCTCCTTCATCCCGTCTATTGTCACGATGGAGTGATGTTCACCCTCGAAGATGAGGCGGCTGTAGATCTCGTCGCTCAACACCATGATGTTGCGGTCGCCGATCGCGCGCGCGATGCCGTCCAAGTCCTTCTGTGTCAGCACGCCACCGGTGGGGTTCTGCGGCGAATTCATAATGATGAGCTTCGTGCGGTCGTTGATCAGCCCGCCGAGTTCGTCGACATTTAGTCGGAAATCCATCTCCTCGCGCAACTGGATCGGCACCGCTTTCGCGCCGACGTAGTTGATCATTGACTCGTAGATCGGGAATCCGGGATTGGGGTAGATGACCTCGTCTCCTTCTTCAACCAGCGCGAGGATGGTGAAAAAGATGATGGGCTTACCGCCGGGGACAACGACCACTTCTTCGGGGGTTGCGTTTACCCGGCGCGTCTCGCTCACGTACTGAGCGATGGTCTCGCGCAACTGCGGCAAGCCGGCCGAAGGCCCGTAGTGGGTGAAGCCCTTGTGCAGGGCGTCGGTCGCCGCCCCGATAATGTTACCCGGCGTATCGAAATCAGGCTCCCCGATCTCGAGATGGACGATGTCGCGGCCCTTTGCCTCCAGCGCTCGCGCCTTCACCAGTACTTCGAAGGCGGTCTCGGTGCCGAGACGCGCCATGCGCTTGGCGAGGCGGAGTTCGCTCTGTAAGGCCTTAGTCATAACGGCGAAATGAGCAACAGGTCATCGACGGGTAGCTTTGCCGCTTTCTGGAACTCATAATCCAAGCGCGATCTCGAGTCGCAACTTGGTTTCCTGCCCCTCCTCCATTGGGCGCCACCTTAGACGCTCGGCGCAAATGTCTCTACATCATTCTTCTTGTGGTACAGTTTCAAAGCTGACTGCGCAGGCGGCCACGCCTGTTGCATGCCTGACTGCTTTAAGCAGTCGGACGAAAAAGAGGATATCGATCTTCTTCCTGGTCCTAGACAGTGAGTCGGGAGATAGGCAGTAGGGGTTTGCCTCACATGAAGGTTAGGGTGCGCGCCTTGGTGCGCCTTCCAATAGTGGGACATGAAAAAATGGATATTCGCAGGGATGGCGTTAACGGTCTCCACCTTGGTGGGGCCAGTTTACGCGGGGAGCGATTACAGCAGCGATAAAAGCGTTAAGAACGTGGTGTCCGCGGAGGCGACACCCTCTCTATATAATTGGACCGGGTTCTATGTCGGGGCGCAGGGCGGCTATAGCTATGGCAGTTTTGATCCCGATCTCACCCTGGGGGGCGACTGGCTCACGGCGCCAGCGGACCGCAAGGCGATTGAGGACGCCCGCAGAACACGATCATTGAACGCGGACGGTGGCAGCCTTGGCGGCTTGCTCGGATACAATTATCAGATCAATCACTGGGTGTTCGGCCTGGAAGCAGACGGATCTTACTTGTGGCTCCGCAACTTTCGCGACTCCGGCATTTTCACTGTGCCAGCCACGGGGGACGCATTCAGCGTGCGCAACTCGTTCAAGACTCATTATCTCGTCACAGTAGGTCCGCGAGTCGGGTATGCTTTCGGACGATTCCTTCCCTATGTGACCGGCGGGCTCGCCTTGGGCGACCTCGATTTTGCCCAAGAGATCGATCAGCACAATGCAGCCTTTAAAGAAGGTGGCAGCCATAGCCGCACCAACGCCGGTTGGATGGTGGGCGGAGGGTTACAATACGGAATAACCGATCACTGGAGTGTTCGCGCTCAATATCAATATGACGATTTGGGCAATGAGGACTTCAACACCAGAGGCACGGGACCAAACCAGGGCTTTATCGGCACCAGCAAAGCTTCGCTGATGGAGCATAACGCGACCATAGCGTTGATGTATAAGTTCTAGGCCGCCTAGGCTGAGCCAAGGAGGGCGAAGTGCGGCGGACAAGAAGCAAACGCCGAACGCCGAACATCCAACATCGAACGTCGAATTGTTGAAAGGCGGAAGGCGACAGAGGACAGCCGCCGTCGCCAAGGGTTATGGCGCGCCAAGGAGGACGAAGACCGGCGGACAAGAAGCAAACGCTGAACGCCGAACATCCAACATCGAACGTCGAATTGTTGAAAGGCGGAAAGCGACAGAGGACAGCCGCCGTCGCCAAGGGTTATGGCGCGCCAAGGAGGGCAGAGGGCAGAACGGTGAGAGGATTGGTGGATAGAGCCAGAGATCAGAAGTTCGCCACGGCGAATCCGTCCTTCGGCGGATCAGAGGTCAATCCAGGATCCGGCGATTCTACCTCGACAACCCCAGATGATTCTACCCCGACAACCCCGGATTTAATAATAAGCTAAACGACCACAGGAGAACGACAAAGACGTGCAGATAGTTGCCAGCACCGTTGGCCGTAAATGGGTTCCAACGGGATGGATTGGGAAAACTTTGATAGCCGAGCAGTGCCGCGAGTTCGTTCGCCCGATCCCGCAACCGAATCCAGTGTGCACCCGCGCTGAAATCCATCACAGCGAAGGCGGTGCTAACCCCGAGCGCTCCCAGTTTTAAGAGTAATATGACGATCTCGCCACGACGGCGAATGTTGTCGGAAGCGAGGGCGGTAACCACCGCGCCGGAGGTGCCCAGGAGCAGGGTCAACCGATATAGGCGTAGCAGGAGATAGGTGCGCATGAATTCAGAGATGCGCTTGAATTCCTCAGTAGCGTTGTCGGAGACCACGATCGCAATGAAATCTGAAACTCAGGGAATGAAAAGTGATCAGTTAATAGTTGTCGGTTCCTGGGAAGCGATGACTCGCCAGATGTCCCGCCTTCGTCCGGCAGCGCCGGACTTCCTCCTTCGCTACGCTTCGGCTGACAAGACGACGTGGCAAGCAGATGGCAGCCGCCTTCGTCAAGCCCCCTTTGCTAAAGCTACGGCGAGCCAAGGACTACGGCGCGCCGAGGAGGTCGGAGGTGAGCGGGAAGATTGCGTCCACATTTCGAAGTTCGCGAACGCGAGACGCGTTCGCCTACGCCTGGGACGGGCGCGCTCCCCGAAAGGGTCAATCGGAGATTACGGGCGACGTTCGCTATTTGCAGGCTTGATTAATCAGAAGCGAGACTGAGCTGAAACTCAGCCAGTGCAGAATCCAATAGTCCCAGTTCAAGCGAAGTCCGCCGGCCCAAAGAATAAGACAGATAATTCCCTGATGCGGGAATTGTGATTGTCGTCAAGATTGCACCGCCACGCTCCAGAGTCTCGACAAACTCGACTGCTTTAAGCAGTCGAGTTCAGAGATGTTATCAATTAATAGGAAGTCGCCAGAGGTCCCGCCTTCGCCCCCAGGCGCGGGACTTCCTCCTTCGCTACGCTTCGGCGCGACAGGCAGAGGGCAGCCGCCTTCGTCAAGCCGCCTTTGCTAATGCTACAGCGAGCCAAGGACTACGGCGTGCCAAGGAGGTCAGAGGTCAGACGTCAGAAGACGCTCGAATCTTTGCTTATCGAATCTTGCTCACAAAAAGGCATACGCGGCGCGGTTAAGGACCGATTTTAAAGTAGAATGAAAACATTTCTTTCGATTGTCTTCGCTAGTCTGATTTCTACTGCGGCTGCGCAAGTTGACACCGCCGAGAACGTTGTGCATTCGACTGTACGAGGGACAAAAAAGGCTGCCGAGACCGTTGCTCACGGCGCGAAGAAGGCTGCCGATACCGTGGCCGACGCCGTCACGCCGGACACCGACGCACGGAGAGTGGACGTGACGGTGACCGACGATCGAATCGACATGCCAACGCAGCTCAAACCTGGAAAGACTGCATTCGTCGTCAAGAATGCGGGCAAGACTACGCAAAACTTCGAAGTCGAGGGGCGAAGTATTGACCGGAAGTTCGTGGCCGCACCAAATCCGGGTGAAACCAAGGTCCTGCACGTAATTCTCAAACGGGGCACTTATACCGCCTATTCCCCGGGAAAAGATGAGAATAAACGGACCGCGAACGTGACCCTTCGTGTGCGGTGAGGGCTTTTGGGAAAAGCTGAAAAGCTGAAAACTGAAACACTGACAAGCAGATCCAAGCAAACAACCAACGCCCAACGCCTCTCCGAGCCGGAGGCTCATACGAGCCGGAGGCGAACATCGAACACCGAATGCGCGAAAACAGCCGCCGGGTCAGGCGGTGGGAAAGCTGGAGGGCCATTAGCTAATTCCCCTTGCGGTGTGGGCTGCATTTTCGCAACAATTGACGACGTGAACGCCGCAGTTGAGACGGACAAACTCTATGAGGCGCAGACGGAAATTTTGCACCTAAAGAACACGATCCAGGCGCTGCGGGACGAGTTGGAAGCGATGCGCGTGGACAAGGATGAGACGGTGCAGGCGGCGATAGCCGCGGGAGCCAATGAAGCGCGCCAGTTGCAAGCGACCATTGCGGCGTTACGCACCGAGCTGGAGGAAAAGGTTTTTCAGCACGCTGATGATCTCGAACGTCAAAAGCACCTCGCAAACGATGAATTAAGATTGTTGCGGCAGACGATCGCAGCTTTGCGGGAAGAACTGGAGATCGGAATCAGAGGTCAGAAGTCAGAGGACAGCGGACAGAGGTCAGAAAGCAAACGCTCAACGTTCAACGTCCAACATCCAACGTTCAATGAAGAGAGGTGAGCATGCAGTATCCAGGATCCAGCATCCAGTTCACCGTGGCGAGCATCTAGCACCCAGGGAATAAGAGTAAAAAACCGTGATGAAAGGTAATGGCAACCGTTCGGGGAAAGCGAAAGGTTTGCACGAACGAAAAAAGCGGCAGCCGAGACCGAGCACTTTAAAGCGAAGTGCTCGGCCACGACAGAATATCGTGGCAGGCGAAAGTTCGGCTGAACTGCAATCACGGCTGCATCGAAGCGAATTGCTCCTGAATTTGGGGCGACGCGTCGGATCAGTCGAGAGTCTGGACGAACTGCTCGTCACTCTGGTGGGGATCGTCGCGGCTGAGACGGATGCCGAGCGTGGCACACTCTTCCTCAATGACCCGGCAACAAACGAGCTTTATTCGCGTGTCGCTCAAGGCGTGCTCAATCGCGAGCTGCGGTTGCTCAACAACGAGGGTATCGCCGGCGCGGTTTTCCAGACCGGCCGCGGTGAGATCGTGCCCGACGCTTACGCCGATCCGCGGTTTAATCGCGAGATCGATCGGCAGACCAATTTTACTACGAAGTCGATCGTTTGCGCGCCGGTCAAGACAACGAGGGGTAAGGTGATCGGTGTGGTGCAAGCGGTCAACAAACGCACGGGCCAGTTTACGCTGGAAGATCTCGACCTGCTCGAAGCAATGGCCACCCAGGCGTCGATGGCATTACAGAACTCGCAGTTCATCGAGGGAATGAAGAAGACGCGCCAGCAAGAGATGGAGTTTCTCAATCTCGTGGCCGATATCACCAGTTCGCTCGACCTTTCGATGCTCCTCCGCCGCGTGATGAGCGAGGCGACGCGCATGTTGGGGGCGGACCGTTCGACTCTCTTTTTGCACAATGAAAAGACGAAGGAGTTATGGTCCGAGGTAGGAGAGGGATTGGACGCGGTGGAGATTCGCCTGCCGGATCACGTCGGCATTGCTGGCGCAGTTTTCCAATCACGGAAGGCAATCAATATTCCGTACGCCTATGCCGATCTGCGCTTTAATCCGTCGTTCGACAAAAAGACCGGTTATTTCACGCGCTCGATCCTCTGCGTGCCGGTGATCAGCAAAAGCGGGCGATGCATCGGCGTCACCCAGTCATTGAACAAGGCCGGCGGTCCGTTCACGGCCGAGGACGAGGCCCGGCTTAAGGCGTTCACCGCCCACGTGTCGATCGCGCTCGAGAATGCCAATCTGTTCGAGGACGTGCAAAACATGAAGAACTACAACCAGTCTGTCCTGGAGAGCATGTCGAGCGGCGTGATCACTCTTGATGAGGACGGGCGCGTCCACACGTGCAATGTCGCGGGTTACCGCATCCTGCGAACGCGCGAAGCGGACTTGCTTAACCGCGTCGCGAGCGATGTTTTCGCCGGACCGAATCAGTGGGTGACCGACCGCATCGCCAAGATCGCCGAGACCAACGCGCACGACGTGTTGATGGATGCCGAGGTGGTTTTTGGTGACGAGAAACGCAACGTCAACGTTAACATCCACCCATTGATCAACCTCAAGGGGAAGCGATTGGGGACGATGTTGATGATTGAGGACATCAGCAGCGAGAAGCGCATGAAGTCGACCATGTCGCGTTACATCGATCCGGGTCTGGCGGACAAGGTGCTCGCCGCCGGCGGTGACATCCTCGGGGGCCAGAGTGTCGAGGCCACGGTGTTGTTTGCCGATATCCGTGACTTCACCACGCTGACCGAGGCGCTTGGCGCACAAGGAACGGTGGCGCTGCTGAATGAGTATTTCTCGATCATGGTCAATTGCATCGCGCAGGAAGGCGGGATGCTCGACAAATTCATCGGCGACGCGATCATGGCGGAGTTCGGCATTCCCATTCCGCAGGGCAATGATCCCGACCGCGCCGTGCGCGCCGCCATCAGTATGATCACCGAGTTGAACGCGCTTAATCAACAGCGGCAAACGCGTGGGCAGAAGCCAATTCAAATCGGCATCGGCCTCAATACCGACGTGATTGTTTCCGGTAATATCGGCTCAGCGAAACGCATGGACTATACGGCGGTTGGCGACGGTGTGAACCTAGCGTCGCGCCTGGAGAGCGCCTGCAAGGAATATTCCGCACAAATACTGTGCAGTGAGAACACCTACAAAAAACTGAAGGGCTCCTATCGGGCGCGGGAAATCGATCGCGTGATCGTCAAAGGCAAGACCGCACCGGTCGGCGTGTATGAGATCCTCGATTTTCACACCGACGAGACATTTCCGAACATGCCGGAGGTGATTAATCTTTTTCGTGGCGGCTTAAAGTACTACCGAAGTGGCGAGTTCGATCGCGCGATTGTCCAGTTTCGCGAAGTGCTTGCGTTACATCCAGGGGACAAGCTGAGCGAGAAGTATGTCCTGCGCTGCGATTACCTGAAGGCAAATCCGGTCAATGGCGAGTGGAACGGCGTTTGGGTGATGAAGGGGAAGTAGGAAGTTGGGAGCAGAGGGCGAAAGTCAGAGGTCAGCCGCCTTTGCACAAGGCTACGGCGTGCCAAGGAGCACAGAGGCGAGAAGTGATTGGTGATAAGTGATTGGTGGCGAGCGGGGCTGCGCCATCGCGCGACGTTCGCGGCTTTTGCCTTACTCTTTCTCTTGCTCTTGCTCATATTTGGAAATAGCCAAAGTCAGCAGTCAGAGGTGATGACGAATGGCGGGCGGTGTTAACGGTTAAGAGTCTTCAGGGTTTGGATTTCAGGATTCATGTTCAGGAGTCCGATGAATGAATCGTTAAAAGGTTGGATATTTAAACCGTTCAAGCGTTACATGAACGCAAACTGACACGTGAAGGTAGGCGGACAGCATTTTCAGACGATCTGGCTTAAGCCAACAAATGAGCAGGTCGTGCAGTTGATCGATCAGCGATTTTTACCGCACCGCTTTGTGATCGAGGAAGTCAACACGGTCACACAAATGGCCACGGCAATCCGGGAAATGCATGTGCGGGGAGCGGGCCTGATCGGAGCGAGCGCGGGATATGGGATGTACCTGGCGACAATCGAGGCGGCGAGAAGTGGTTTGTTCGATCAAAGCGTGGCCAGCGCAGCGGCGCACCTCAAAGCCACTAGGCCGACAGCGGTGAATCTGATATGGGCGATTGAGCGGCAATTGAGCAGCATCGCCAAAGGAAAAACCGCCCAGGAAAAGATTGATCTTGCTCTGGGCACAGCCAGACAGATTGCCGAGCAAGATGAGGAACACTGTCGGAGGATCGGGCAGCACGGCCTGAGTCTCATCGAGCAGATCGCCCGGACGAAGCACGGGAAGCCGGTCAATGTCTTGACACATTGTAACGCGGGATGGCTTGCGTTTGTGGATTACGGGTCGGCCCTGGCGCCCGTTTACGCCGCTCACGATCGCGGTTTACCGGTTCATGTTTGGGTCGACGAGACCCGACCACGCAGCCAGGGGTCCAAGCTCACGGCCTGGGAGCTCGGTCAACATGGTGTGCCGCATACGATCATCGCGGACAGCGCCGGCGGGCATTTGATGCAGCGCGGTGCGGTCGATCTTGTGATTGTCGGATCGGATCGAACAACCTGCACCGGGGACGTGGCGAACAAAATCGGGACGTATCTGAAGGCGCTGGCTGCGCAGGACAACAAGATTCCCTTCTACGTGGCGTTGCCTTCATCTTCATTTGACTGGACGATCCGCGACGGCTCCGAAATTCCGATCGAGGAACGCGGCGCCGAAGAGCTCAAGCGCGCTGACGGATGGCGGGACGGCCAAATGTTGGAAGTCCGCGTGGCACCGGAAGGCAGTCCAGCGGCAAACTATGGATTTGATGTAACGCCACGACGCCTGGTAACTGCGCTCATTACCGAGCGGGGCGTTTGCAAAGCGGACGAAAAGAGCATCCTCGAACTTTTTCCTGAACGCGCGTCGTGAGCGAAACGGTGAAGTTTACATGCCAACAGGTGGCGGTGGAGATCTCCCGCTTCGCCGGATTTGCTGAACTGAACAGATACCGGGGCAAACTTCTCGCACTTGGAGTGATCGGCGTGGATGCAAGCGGCATCGGTTTCGGAAATCTGAGTATCCGGAGCGGCGCGACCTCGCGGTTCTACATCACAGGCTCGGCAACTGCGGGGATCTCTGAGCTGACGCCGGTGGATTACGCGAAAGTGGTTGCTTACGACTTCGCAAGGAACTGGCTCCAATGCGAGGGATCCACAGTTGCGTCATCCGAATCGCTTACACATGCGGCGGTTTACGAATCAGATCCAACCGCCCGCGCGGTGATCCATTGTCATGACATGACGTTATGGGCGGCGCTTTTGGACAAAGCTCCGACGACGCCGCAGAGGATTGAATACGGGACACCCGAAATGGCCTACGCGGTGCGGCGTCTTTTCGACATCACAGATGTGAAAAGGAGAAAGATTTTTGTGATGGCAGCGCATGATGGAGGTCTTGTGGCGTTTGGGAAAGATCTGCAAGAAGCGTTTCAAATCTTGATGCGTTCCCACGTGCGAGGCGGACGTGGGATAGAAGAGGTCGGAGGTAAGAGGAAAACGCTCAACGCTCAACGCCCGACGTCCAACGCTCAATGAAAAGAGGGTGGAGGACGGAAGTCAGAAGGCTGCTGCATTGTCATGCTAACGGTCATCGATCGCTCGCAAGACAAAGTAGTAAGCAATAATTAAGAGACTCATAACCCCTCCGTCTCAGCCAGATGTCAGACGTCAGAGGTCGAAGGCGCCTCCGATTCCCTTCTATCTCAGCGTCTCCATCGCCGCAGCCAGCGATACGATCGGCCACACGGCGATGACCACAATCATTCCAAAGAGCGCGAGCTCAGCGAAATAAGGGGGCTGCGCCCTCTGCACGTATCGTTCGTCAATGAACCGTAAAACGCGCACGCGCATCGGCATCGTAGTTTTCATATCACGGTCCCTCCTATTAACGTTGTTCCGCGTTGGTTGATGAAAAAATGAAATCAACAGCTCTAGGTTCATAAGCGCTCCATTGGTGAGGCCGAAAACGTCAAAGTTTATAGCGGCACGTTGGAGCTGACCCAGAACTTGGCTGGGCCAGACCCGGCCAATTGCGTTCGACCTATTGCCCTGGATCGTTTCCACCCCTGAACTTGACCCCTTCATATTACTGAACTGGCCACGGCCCGGATGCCCTTTGTAATACTTTATTCCTCTAGCCGTGATAGGGTTTTCCTATCACAGGACCGAAGAAGGAGGGAAACGTCGAACATCGAACACCGAACACTGAACATCGAATGTGGGATATGCAGCCGACACGGCTGCCGCTACAGAAGACGCGGATGGAGGGCGGTTGAAATGCAGCACGCGCAAAAGGGAGGCGGCCTGCGAGTTCTTAGTTGCATAAGGTGAAAAATGAAAGCGATTCGCGTTGAACAGTTCGGTGGGCCGGAGGTGATGAAGTTGGTGGAGGTGCCGACGCCGCGGCCTGGTAATGGTCAGGTGTTGGTGAAGATGCACGCAATCGGTGTTAACCCGGTCGATACTTACATTCGGTCCGGTTCTTATCCGCAAAAGCCGGTGTTGCCTTATACGCCCGGCAACGACGGCGCAGGTGTCGTAGACCAAACAGGCAAAGATGTAACAGAGTTTAAATCCGGCGATCGGGTTTACATCGGGCGATCGATCAGCGGCACTTATGCGGAGTTCGCACTCTGCGACAAATCGCAAGTGCATCCGTTGCCGCCGAATGTTTCCTTCGCCCAAGGCGCAGCCATGGGCACGCCTTACGCGACGGCGTATCGCGGGATGATTCAACGTGCCCAGGCAAAATCGGGCGAAACGGTCCTCATTCACGGCGCGAGCGGCGGGGTCGGGATGGCGGCGGTGCAACTGGCGCGCGCGCGGGGTCTGCGCGTGTTCGGCACTGCCAGCTCGGATGAGGGACGCAAACTCGCGTGCGACCAGGGCGCGCACGAAGTGTTCGATCATCGCGCGCCGGACCATTTGGAGCAGGTCATGAACGCCACTTCGGGGCGCGGCGTGGACGTGATCGTGGAATTGCTCGCTAATGTGAATCTCGGGAAAGATCTTACCATTCTCGCGAAGAACGGGCGGGTAGCGGTGATCGGCAGCCGTGGGCGTGTGGAAATTGATCCGCGCGACACAATGCAGCGCGACGCCGACATTCGCGGGATGGCGTTGCCGAACACGCCGCCGGAAGAACTCGCGAGCATTCACGCCGCCCTTGTCGCCGGCTTGGAAAACGGCACGCTGCGCCCGGTGATCGGCAAAGAATTCAAACTTACGGAAGCGCCACAGGCGCATCGCGCGGTAATGGAGCCGGGAGCGTTAGGGAAAATTGTGCTCGTGGCGTAAAGGGCGTGGAAAGCGTGACTCGAGAATTGTGAATCGTGAATCGTTCGCCTCGCCACGTTTCCAGCTCGGAGAGGCCAATCGGTCCTTTGGCGGACACGGCGAATGGAGGCGCTGTGAGAGAACGAAAAGTTATCAGTTAATAGGCCCTATTACAAAGCTGAAAGCTGAAACGACGTGGGACGTGGCAAGCAACTGACAAGTTTGAAGAGCTGACAACCGCCGGGATCCGGTTAATCGCTAATTCGGGAACCGGATCTACGCTTAGGGCATGAATTACGTCTCCAACTTTGTCAGTCTGCATCCTTACTTTAAAGTGCATCCCGGTAAGCTGGAAGCGTTCAAGGCCAGTCTGCCGGCGTTCGTCGAGAAAACCAAAACGGAACAGAAAAATCTCTTTTATGATTTCACCATCAATGATGATGAGGTTCTCTGCCGCGAAGCATACATCGACGCCGAAGGACTACTCGCGCACCTGGCCAATGTCGATGCGCTGCTGAAGGAGGCGCTCAAGATCGCTGACCTGACACGGCTGGAAGTGCACGGTCCCGCCGATGAACTCGATAAAATGAAGGGCCCATTGGCCGAACTCAAGCCGACTTGGTTTGTCAGGGAGTGCGGGTTCTTGGAAAAGCGGAAAAACTGAAACGCTGACAAGCTGAAAAGCGGAGGACAGCCGCCTTCGGCAAGACTACGACGCCGGCATGCGGAGCTAAGATGCATGCGCTCCTGAATCGTGGATAACGCGCGCTGGCTGGCCAGAGTGGCGCTCGCATAAAAAGCAGATGGGATAATATTATGGTGTGAAGGTCTGTTGGACAGCGATTGGCTTTTTCCTTGCCGTTGGAGGGTTGAGCTTGGCCAATTCTTTTTCAGACAATTCACATATGTTTCGGTGGGGCCGCGCAACGGCTATTACATTGTCCGGCCCGATTCGCGCATGTTTCATCAACTCGGTCTCGATGACGCGCCCTGGATCGATACGGCCGACCCATAGCGTCACGGCTACGGCGCGGACGTGCTCGCGTTTCGATTCAATAAAAATGGCGTTTTAATTGCGCCCCCGGCTTACATCGCACAGGCATCGGCCAACAATTTTTATAAGCGCCGAATCGGATCGCTGGGTCGCGGCCGTGCCACCACGCGTGATGTAGAGGCTTTTTTGGCCACGGACACAGTGTGGCAAAACGTCCCGACGGTTTCCTCTACTATTACGCGCTGCCGGTTTACAATTCGTTCGAAGATTTCGGCAGCGGACGGCGGTGAGTTCTCGCGAACAGTTATCCGTTATTGGTTAATGGGAAGCATAGCTTCTGTTATCAGTTAATGGGTGGCGACGACTCGCCAGAGGTGAGAGGTGAGAAGTAGAAGTGAATGGTGATTGGTGATTAGCCGAAAGCAAACAACGCTCAACGCCCAACCACGTAGAACGTGGCAGGCTGTTCAACATCCAACGCTCAACTAGGAAAAGACGCAGAAGTGAACGGAATCTTTTTGTTTTAACGAATTCCTGATTAGCTAGGCGGCAGATGAACCAGCGCCATGAAGAGATCGCGTCGGCATTGCCGCCTGATCTCGATAGGCTGCCGCGGCTTCGCGGATTTCGGTTGCGCGGCATTCAGATGACGCGACTGGAAACTTTTATCGACGCGGCCTTCGCATTTGCGATTTCGATGCTGGTGATCGTGGCGCAGCAGATCCCGGACGATATCGCGTCGTCACTGGCGGCGTTCAAGAATGTTCCAACCTTTGTCTGTAGCATCGCGGTGCTGAGTATTTTTTGGCGGGGCCACTGGTTGTGGAGTCGGCGCTATGGCCTGGAAGATGGCGTGTCCATTCTCATCAGCTGGAGCATGATTGTTACAATCCTGATCTTTATCTACCCGCTGAAGGCCATTTTCGGAGCGATGTGGTACCTTCTGAGCAGTGGCCAGCTCGGCCAGCGGTTCTCTATTAGTACCACTGAAGCGCAGGCGAGAAGTATCTTTGCGATCTACGCGCTCGGCTTAATTGCTATTTCGGCCGAAATCTTTTTCCTGAATCTTCGTGCCTGGCAATTGCGTGAGCCGTTGCGATTGAATGCGCGGGAACGACTGATGACGCGCGGAGAGCTGACGGGCTGGAGCATCCCGATGACGATTGGGATGGTGTCGCTGGTGTTTTCTTTTGTTTTGCCGATAGAACAAATCGCTTGGTGCGGCTGGGTCTATTTCGCGATGGCGATCATGGTGCGGGTGCACGAATTCTTGCACAAACGCAGATTGAAAGCTCTAGAAGCGGGGAGCGACGGAAATTAGAAAGTAGAAAGGCTAAAGTAGAAAAAGGGAAACATACGGCAGAAGCAAACGTCCAACGCTCAACGCTCAACGTCTAACGCAGGAGGCCAGAATGGTGAGAGGTGAGACCAAATGACGAATGACGATTAGGAAGCGGAGCGGAGGCGAGACCAAGACGACGGCGCGCCAAGGAGGTCAGAGTCAGACGTCAGCGGTCCGCACGAAAGCCCAGGCGGGAGCGACGGGAATTAGCTGGAAGCTAGGCGGCGCTCAAATTGCAAAGTAGAAGTTAGAAAGTAGAAAACAGAGCGAGGAACTATTATGAAGCGATTTTTCGTTTTCTTTCTGACCATTTTGGCGGGCCTGAGCTCTGTCTGCGCTAGCCTGGGTGATAGCGACGACAAAATTGAGAATTCATATGACAAACTGGTCGAGCGGCATTTACTCGATGACGGGACAGTTAGCACCCTTTATCACAAGGACCGATATCTTATATTCGTGCTTTTCGATAAGCGCCGGAGCATCTTAGAAACGTATTCTCGGGTCGACCGGCGCGATCTTTCGCCTAAAGAAATCTCCAAATTCCTGAAGACCAATGCTGGCCGCTCCACCTGGACTCGCGACGACACGTCGAAAGAACGCAGATTCGAGCGGAGCGATCACAAAGCTGAGGCAACGTACCGCAATGTGGATGGACGTCCGACCCTGAAAGTGCGGCCGATGAGGGATAGTTAAAAGGTTGAATCGTTAAAACATTACATCGGAAGAAACAGCCGGATAGCCGGAACCAGCAAGCAGGAAGCACGGAGTCGGAAGCGGGCAGAAGAAGCAAACATTCAACGCCGAACATCGAACGCCGAACATCCGGGATCCTTGCCGCGAGTGAATGGTGATTGGTGATTAGCTGAAAGCTGAGAAGCGGAAAAGCTGAAAGCAAAACAACGCTCAACGCCCAACATCCAACGCCCAACGCTCAATGCTGAAGAAGAAAAATGAGAGGGGAGGAATTGAAGACTGACTCGTGAATCGTGAATCGTGAATCGTTGAGATACAAAGCTGAAACGCTGATCGCGGTTGGGGAGTTGAAGTGCTCGGATTGGGGTTTGCAGAACTAGGTTTTTCGGCGATAGTGTCGCGAGTTTCTCTGCTGCGATTTTTCCGGGAACGCCATCAGCATTCCTCCGGGAGTCAACCCGTCGTCAGCCAGCTGACTCCCTCTCTTATCAGAAATATGAAAGCCGATCTTGTTAATGCCGCCTCTGAAGTCATTCCTAATCAGCAAATTCTGGTGAACATCGTCTCACGACGCGTTCGACAGCTTTGCATCGGTCATCGCCCGCTCGTTGAATTCTCTCCTGGGCTCGGTCACGCCGATATCGCCCTCACCGAAATCGCGAATGGCAAGTTGACATTCGAATCGACCTTCGGTCACAACGGGAACGGCAAAGATGGATCGGCACCAGTTGTACAATTCCCGGGAGTTATCGTCACGAAGACGAAGAAGAAAGCTGCGTAGCCACGCAGAAGCGCGGCTTACGCGCCAGATGGCAGATGTTCGCCACGGCGAATCCGTCCTCTGGCGGATCAGAGGGCAGCCGCCGTCGAGCCGCCTCTGCTAAAGCTACGGCGAGCCATGGACTATGGCGTGCCAGGGAGGATTGGTAATGACCAATGACGAATGACGGGGAATGTGAATGGTAATCAGTGAGAAGTGACTGGTGAAACGGCATCCATGCACGCTGAGTTGCGGAATGTGGCGTCTTGGAGCAAAATCGTTAGGCGATGAAAAAGCGGCCAGCAGTGTTCACCGAGTTTAAAAATATCCGAGTCCTACCGAGTGGTTATCAGGTGGCGGTGACACGAAAGAAGAAAGAGTTTAGCAAGCATTTCGCCGGACATTCCAAAGCAGCGCTAAAGGCGGCGGAGCGATGGCGCGACGATCTGCTGCGTTTCCTGCCGGACAAACGAAAGCGAAAAATACCGCGAAAAGTCCTGGCCGCGGTGGGCCTAAAAAAACCGGCCGTGGGAGTGTCACGTTCCCCGCAACGCCGGTTCTATCAGGTGGCTTACCGCAAGCGAGGTGGAAAGCCCCGCGCGCGCACTTTCTCCTGGTCGGACTACAAAGGAGAGCTGGGCGCTTATGCGGCGGCGATGAAATTCAGAAGGGGATTGGAAAGGCGTAGATGACGCCATTCAACGCTCAACGCTCAAAGCTCAAAGCTCAATGAAGAAGATGACGGAGGGCGGAGGTCAGAGATCAGAGGACACAGGGCGGAATGAGAAGTGATTAGATCCAGAGATCAGTTGCCTGCGCCGAGCCGCCTTTGCTAAAACTACGGCGAGCCAAGAGCTACGGCGAGCCGGGGACGTCGCTCGCGGGGCAGAAGCGGAAACTAAAAATTCGAAAAAGAAGAGCGGAGGCAAACGCCCAACGCCGAAAGCTTTCGCGCGCAGGCGCCCAACGCTGAATTAGGAGAGGATGTTAGCGACCCAGAGTTGGGGTGGGTTCCGGCGGAGAAGGGTCCTCGTGAATTCGCGGGCCTTGGCTGGTAGCAATACCCACCTTCGTATCCGTTGTGCAATCGCTCAGGAAAGCAACAAGGCACAACATACCAGAAATTAGTCCGACAAGCTTTAGCCGCGATTTCAGAGAGCAAGCGTGGAACGCTCAACCCGCCTACGCAAGGCTGCGCCGCGGCAGGCTGCCGAACATCCGACACCGAACGCCCACGCCGCGGGATTGCAGAATAGTGTGAATTGAACAAAGGTTAGAGAAACGTGAAAGGCCTTGCGCTCGGCGTCTTGATTAGTGTCGCTGCAATCCTCTCGTGCCACGGCGGGACAAATCTCCTGAGCGTTAATGTTTGGGATCGAGACGAATCTGCAACAGCATCAGCAGACACCCCGGATTTTCCTCGATTCTCGGTCGCAACGGAGACCCTCGGCACGCCCAGCCAGGTGTCACCTCTCGTCGCTCCAGTGGAGGACCTGTTCAAGAAAAACTACTGGTACTTGGGTCTGCTGGACGTTAAAGAAGTGTTCACGGCGCCTGCGCGCTGGGACACGCGAGACTGGCTGGTGCTCGGTGGCGTCGCTGCTGGTATCGGCACGGTGGCTGCGTTCGATGAAGACATCCAACGGGCGATCCAGCGTCATCGGAACACAACCGTGAAGGATATTTTCGACGGGGTGGAACCGTTCGGTAACGAATATGCCATCGGGGTGGTGGGCACGTTTTACGTCGCAGGTGAAATTTTCAAGGACCCGCGCGCGAAAACCACGGCGCTGGACTGTATTTCGGCAAGTGCGATTGCCTCGGGCATTGTCACGAACTCGCTCAAATATGTCATTGGCCGGAGCCGGCCAATCGACCGGGAAGGAGCGTACAAGTTTCAGCCATTTAGTGGACGAGACTCTTTCTCATCGGGCCACACGAGCGAGGCGTTCGCGTTGGCGAGTGCGATTTCCGAGCACTATCCCTCGCCCTGGGTCCAGGTCACGTCGTACGGTCTGGCCAGCATGGTCGGTTACGCTCGGCTGCTGGATAAGCGGCACTGGACTTCCGATGTGTTGGCCGGAGCAGCCATTGGGACATTTGTCGGCAAGACGGTCGTGCATTTTAACCAGAAACACCGGAATGTTTCATTGCAGCCCATTGTCGGTCCCGACATTCATGGGGCACAAATTTCCGTCCCCTGGTGAGGGAGCAGGCGGCGCGCGGTTAGCGATGTCAGCGGTTCGCCACGGCGAATCCGTCCTTCCGTCTACGCCACGGCTACGACGTGATGAGTTGGCGGATCAGCGGCCAGATGGCAGAGGCGGAACGGAAAAGCAAACGCCGAACGCCGAACCCATTCGGCAAGCTCAGGGCAGGCTAACATCGAACGTCGAAATGTCGAAAGGCGGAAGCGACAGAGGACCCGCCTCGCCACGGCCAGTGCGTTCTTCCATCTACGCCAAGGCTACGACGTGACGAGTTGGCGGATCAGACGGCAGACGGCAGAAACGGTGAGAGGTGACTGGTGAATAGAGCCAGAGATCATTGCCTGCGCCGAGGCTACGGCGAGCCGAGGACGTCGCTCGCGGGGCAGAAGCGGAAATCAAAAATTCTAAAAAGAAGAGCGGAGGCAAACGCCCGAAGCCGAAAGCTTTCGCGCGCAGGCGCCCAACGCCGAATTAGGAGAGGGTGTTAGCGATCCAAAGTTGGGGTGGGCTCTGGCGGAGAAGGGTCCTCGTGAATTCGCGGGCCTTGGTTGGTAGCAATACCCACCTTCGTGTCCGTTGTGCAATCACTCAGGAAAGCACTAAGCCACAGCATACCAGAAATTAGTCCGATAAATTTTAGCCGCGATTTCAGAGAGCAAACGTGGAACGCTCAACCCGCCTACGCAAGGCTACGGCGCGGCAGGTGCCCGAACGTCCGACGTCGAAAGGCAGAGGGCAGAAACGGTGAGAGGTGATTGGTTATTGGTAAGCACGGCTACAGATCGACCGCCTACGGACGAGGCTTCGGCGCGTCGAGTGGGCTTGACCATCTCTGCGAAACCCACGGTAATCCGCGCCCCGATTATCCAATACCTAGTACTATAATATTGTTTTATGGTTTCATTGTTTTACATTTAGCAATAATGAAGACGACCATCGATTTGCCACCGTCGCTATTAAAACAGGCGAAGCATAAGGCCATCGAAAATAACACAACGTTCAAGGCTCTCGTGATCTCAGGCTTGAAAAAAGAGATTGCTTCACCTGCCAAAACTGCCAGCGATCCAATCGAGCAGCTTCGCGATGCCGGTGCGCAACTCTGGCGCGGCATTAAAGCCGACCATTACGTCCGCGAGTTGCGCAAGAATTGGAAATAATGCGGGTTTTTTGGGACACAAATTTGTTCGTCTATCTCTGGGAAAAATCGGCCCGGACCGAGCAAGTTGAAGCCATCGCAAATTGGCAGCGGCAACAGCAGGCGGAACTCGTCACATCCACGCTGACTATCGGCGAACTGCTAGTGCATCCGCTCCGCTTAAAGCGCGAAGACGTGGCCGAGCGCTATCTGGCAAGCTTCTCTCAATTGCGCGTGATTGCATTCGACCAACCAGCGGCCTACGCGTTCGCACAGCTCCGCGCGCAGTACAGGCGGCTCGCCCCGCCGGACGCCATTCAACTGGGATGCGCGTCAGCGGCCGGTGTCGATCTTTTCGTGACAAACGATCGACGCCTGTCGCGTTATGTGGTGCCGCGAGTAGGACAAATCCGCGCCTTGGCAGATGTTGACGCGGTAAAGGGCTGAAGCCTCAATGCCAAAAAACAGAGGACGGAGGATGAGAGGTGAGAAGTGATTGGTGAATAGAGCGCGAGGTCAGAGGACATGGCAGCAACGGCCCAGCCTCAGGATGACAACGCTTTGCGTTATCGAACAAGCAGCAATTCAGCTATTAGCTATTCGCAACAATTGTCAGAGGCCCTGTTTCATTTTGACGGCGGGAGGGCGTTCGACGTGCCCGCCGAAACCTTTGCGCATGGCCGAGAGGATCTTCTCCGCGAAGGTGTGTTCCTGGCGGGAACGAAAACGGGTGTAGAGCGCAATCGAAAGCACTTCGGCCGATACTCCTTCCTCGAGCGCGGCCGATATTGTCCAACGGCCTTCGCCCGAATCTTCCACGAAACCCGAATAACCGTCGAGGTGACGATCACTGGCCAGCGCGGTCGCAGTCAGATCAAGCAACCAAGATGAGACGACACTCCCGCGTCGCCAGAGCTCGGCGATATCGGGAAGGTTAAGATCGTAAGAAAGTCCCGCGGGTAGATTATCCGAGTTTGCACCGCGCAGAATGTCGAACCCTTCAGCATACGCTTCCATCAGGCCGTATTCGATCCCATTGTGGATCATCTTCACGAAGTGCCCGGCGCCGGATGGACCACAATAGAGATAACCCAGCTCGGCAGTGCTCTTCATTTGTTCACGGCCAGGTGTCTTAGGAATGTCTCCCGGACCAGGCGCCAAGGATGCGAAGATCGGGTCGAGTCGCTGGGCAGCGGATTCATCTCCACCGATCATCAAGCAGTAACCCCGCTCCAAGCCCCAGATTCCGCCGCTCGTCCCGGCATCGAGATAATGGATCCCGCTCGGTTTAAGCATCGCGCTGCGGCGAACATCGTCTTTGTAGAATGAATTGCCGCCATCAATAATGGCGTCGCCCGATTGCAGCAACTTGGAAAGGGCAAGCACGGTTTCTTCGGTGGGCGCACCGGATGGAAGCATGATCCAGACAGCGCGCAGCGGGCTGAGCTTTTCGACAACTTCTTCGAGCGAATAGGCGGCGGTCGGGCCCTGTTTAGCCAGTGCGTCGACCGTTTCCCGGTTCCTATCGAACACGACGCACTGATGTCCACCGTTGGTCAAGCGTCGCGCCATGTTCGCGCCCATCCGGCCGAGGCCGATCATTCCAATTTGCATAACTAAGTCGGAGTTTGAATGGGAAAACGAAAAGTCTAAAGCTTAAAATGGGAAGCACGAGCGAATATCCAACTCGCCTACGCGACGCTACGGCGCGGGCAGCCGCTCGACGTGCAACGCAGGAGGGCGGAACGGTGAGAGGTGAGGAGTGATTGGTGAATAGACCCAGAGGTCAGAGGTCAGAGGACAGAGATCAGAGGACAGACGCCGAGGGCGCGCCGGTGTGTTTACCTCACGGACGCGTCGACAGTGCAGATTTCGCGGGCGATCCGCCGCGCTTCCTCCTCGAGAGAGCCGAGGGTGAACTTGGCGCAGGTGTGACGTTCGCAGAGATATTGCCGAACGAACGGCTCAAGGCCGCCCGTTCGTTCACATTGGGCGACGTGCACGAGTTGGTGCAAGATCAACTCGCGATCGCCCCAGCAATCGGCCCGAATGATGATTCCATGGCCGATGGCTACCCCGCGAGAAACATCGGTAATGATATGGGTGCGCCGCGCAGCCTGAGCCAGCTCCTCATTGTCCGGCAGTGGAATCCGATCGACGACCAGCACTTTGACACGGGAACAATCCTGAACGCCGAGTCGACGCGCATCATCAGTGTAGGCTGGCCCTAACGACGCGCCCCGCGCGAGGATGAATTCCTCCTGCGCTTTCGCCCATTGATAAGCGACCGGCAAAAGGTGTTCGAATGTTTCCTGATCAATCAAGTGGTGGAATGAGAAATTTGGAGTGAACAAGAAAGCAGCAAGAGGCATGCGAGGGAGGAAAGATGGTGAGAGGTGATTGGTGAGAGGTAGAAAGGTTAAGAAGTTGAGCGGCTAAGACGCACAGCTGAAAGCTGACGCGCTGAAATACCCGGAATCAACTTACGCCGTGGCGTAGCATGAGCTGTTGGCGTACGTCAGCCTGAAGCTTTGGATTCAGACGACTGAGCAGTTTTTCTCGGTGGT
>Ga0207684_10001159_pt1 | contig 29405 bp, 36 predicted proteins | sample KBSK5501metaG_FD_184342 | JGI IMG/M metagenome (GOLD analysis project Ga0207684, IMG submission 184342) | Corn, switchgrass and miscanthus rhizosphere microbial communities from Kellogg Biological Station, Michigan, USA - KBS K5-50-1 metaG... | ecosystem: Host-associated > Plants > Roots >...
GGCCTCGCCCTTGAGTGACAGCGTCTTGGTGATCGCCGCGGTGAGCGTGGTCTTGCCGTGGTCGATGTGACCGATGGTGCCGACGTTCACGTGCGGCTTGGTGCGCTCGAACTTCTTCTTCGCCATGCTGTGACACTCCTTCTATCTAGAGCCCACCTCGGGGATCGAACCCGAGACCTCGTCCTTACCAAGGACGTGCTCTACCAACTGAGCTAGGTGGGCAGAGCTCTTTTTCCGGACACGAAAAGAGAGTTGCTTGGCGCAACTCCCTCGAGCCGCTGGGTCCAGAAGATTATCCGCCTGCGTGCCACGGCGGGTCAAGGAATGGCCCGAAAGGCGGCCCTACGGGCGCCGGCGGAAGGTGCGCCCGCCGCCCTGCACCGAGCCCGGAGCGCTCGTGCGTGTGACCGCGAAGGAGCTGCCGTCGGCGCCGAGCGTCGAAGGCTGCGCGATCGCCTGGCCCGCGCGGTTGATCATCGCGACTGCCGTGGCGCCGAGGGCGCTGAGGCTCTGCGTCTTGCCATCGCGCACCGCGCTGCCGCCCGTGAAGCGCACCGCGCCGAAGTCGTCGAGCGGGATGATCCCGCGGCCCGCGCTCGGCGCCTCCTGGATCCACTCCGCGGACGAGCGCGATGACGCGTAGCGGACGGTGCGCTCATACCTCGACTTGGTCGTGTTGTTCACCATCGTGATGAGCCAGTCGCCACTCGTCTGCTCGGTGATGCTGACGGTCACCGAGTCGCCCGGTGCGACTGCGAGCGAGACCGTGCGCGACGAGTCGGGCAGCATCTCGGTCCACGCTTCGTAGGTCACGCTGCCGCCGGAGACCGTCGCCTGCGTGCCGGCCTGGATGAGATCGGTACCGCTCACGCCTCCGATGCCCACCCAGGTCGCGTCGGCCCCCGTCGTCGTCGCGCCGACCTGCGGGACGATCCAGGTGCCGGTGACCGACGTGTACGTGCCGCCGCTGGCGACATAGCCGGACCAGTTGCTCGAGGTGTCGGAAATGCGCGCCGGTCTCGTGGTCGTGGTGTCCGGCTGTGTCTGCGCAGGCACCGTGCCCGAACCGGGGGTGGCACCCTGCGCGCTCGGCTGGACATCGGCCTGGATCTTCCATGCGCCGCTATCGCGGACCAGCGCGTAATCGTTGCGGTCGGTGCGTTGGTCCTGCGATCCGTCGCTGTATATCGTGCGCCAGGTCTCATATGCGGTGGCCACGGCCGTCGTGCCGGAGACGGTCACGTCGCCCCACTCGATGCGGACGAGCGTGAAGCTGGTGACGCCGCCGCGCGCGAGATCGCTGTTGATCCTCGTGAGCTCGTCGTAGTAGGCCGCGGTCGCGTTCTCGCGCATCAGCGATGCGTCGCCGCTGGTGAACGCCTTCTGCTGCGCCTGGTTCGCGCGCTCGATCACCGCCTTGACCGACTCGATCGTCGTGTCGGACGCGACCGCGGCCGGGGTCGCGACGGCGGGCGGCTGTAACTGCTGCACGACGCTACCGAGGCCGACCTGGCCGCCGCAGCTGGTGAGCGCGATCGCGAGGACGACGAGGAGCCTGCGCACGGTCTCGATCGTGCGCCGCCAGTCTGGGGAAAGGATGAGAGTTCGCTAAGAGCGCGATAAGAAGGACAATCGCTGGTGCTTCTGGTGCAGAAATCCCCAACTAGCATGCGCGCGGACATGCGCGCCACCGAGATCGGCGCGACGCCCTCCGGCCACGGCAGCGCGGGCGGGAAACCCACGACTGGCAGCGACCGACCCCGCGACCTACGTCAACTTCGACGTCTTCCTTGTCCTAATCGGGCTCGTGCCGGTCACGACCGTGCTCAACGCGATCGCGTGCGGGCGCGGACGAGGCTGACCACGTCGGCCATCCTCGTCCGCGGTGATCCTTGCCTAGTCGCCCGACCGCACGTTGATGACCGTGCGCATCCACGGATGGATCCCGCACTGGATCCGGTTCTGTCCGAGGACGAGCTGGGTCCCCGGTCCGCTGGCCAGCGTGAGCGTCCCTCCGGACGGAACGAAGTTGATGTTCGGACCGAAGGGCGGCTGGAACTCCGGGATCGGCGGACCCGCGACGCCGAAGACCAACAGATTGAGCGGGGGCACGAAGCCGGGGCCGAACGCGGCGACCTTCGTAAAGGTGTGGGTCTCGCCGCCGATGTTCTGGGCGACGACCGGTGTGCCGGCGACAACATCGACCTGGCCCGGGTCGAAGGCCCAATCGTCGATGCTGCGATCCGCCTGGAGCGTGGCGATGAACTCCGCGAAGGTCACGTCACCGTTTCCACGACACGAACCCGGCCCGATCGCGGCGTTGAACGTCGCCGGGTCGCACGCGTCGACGATGATGACGCGCGCCGGCTCGTTCGATGCGCCGATGGGCACGGCCGAGGTGAGTGCGACTGCGATGGTGAAGAGCGCGGTGAGACTGACGCGCAAGAGCAAGCTTGACACGTTGTTCCTCCCCCCCGGGAGCCGGGTGGGCCCGGTCCGCCGAGGCGAGACTCTAGTCAGTCGCACCGTCGCGGACAATGACGGTAGCGGCCGTGAGTAAGCCTCGACTCGGAACACTCTCGTTTGTTCTCTTCCTCTTGCTCGCATCGTGCGCGCGCGAGTCGCTCGCTGGGACCGATCTCGGAGGCCAGGTCGCGCCCGACTTCACGCTAGTCGACGGCGGGACCGGCGAACGTGTTTCGCTGTCCGCGCAGAGAGGACGGGTGGTCCTGCTGACATTCATCTACACGCAGTGTCCGGATATCTGTCCGCTCACGGCCGAACGGATCCGGAACGCGGCGGACCAGGTGAGCGCCCGCGGCGGCCGTGGGACATATCTCGCCGTCACCGTCGACCCGGCCCACGACACGCCCCAGGCGATCCGCGAGTTCCTCGACGCGCACCGTCTCAAAGGAACGCTGCGGTACTTGACCGGCGACAAGCCCTCGCTCGCGGCGGTATGGCGGAGCTATTCGATCGATGTCGGCCCCGCGGAGGTCGGGGTCGCGCACCTCGACGCGATCATCCTGATCGACAAGCTCGGCCGCGCGCGGATCTTGTTGAACAGCGACGTCGACCCCAGGGTCATCGCGCGCGACATCGTGTTGCTCGCCGCCGAATAGATCGCGCCGACTCGCGGTGGACCTGGACCACGTGACACCAGGTTTACGATCACCGCGCTGGGCCGCCTGCCGGCAGGCGGCCGCGGAGGGAAGACGATGTATCTGCGTTGGCTCTTCTATGTGCTTGCCGCTGTCAACGTGCTCTACGGTGTCGGTTTTCTCCTGATCCCAGAGACAGTCGCGTCGTGGTACGGCGCGACCGCGAACCCGACGACCATCGCCACTGCGCGCTACTGGGGCGCCACGCTGCTGCCGCTCGGTTATGTAGCCTGGATCGCCGCGAACACCGGCGGCTCGCCGCTCAAGCTCCACTTCACGCGCGCCGCGGAGTTCGTCGGGATCCTCACCTTGATCGTGACGTTCCTCGCCATGTCGGCGGGCGTCATCAGCACGGCCGGCGGGGTCGTGAACCTGGTGCTGTCGGCGATCTTCACGGTCGGCTTCGGCTATTACGGCTGGGCGAAGACGGCAGCTGCCGCGACCTAGCCGAAAGTTCGCTAGGAGCGCAGTAAGGAGGACGAGCCGGCTCGCTAGTCAAGCTGCCGGAGCAGCGTTTCGGCCTCGAGCCTCCGTCGCTTCACGTCCGGATGGGTGAAGAAATCTCGCACCAGGACAAGAACGGGTCGGGCGTCGCTGCCGCGTCCGGCGCCGATCAGGAATTGTGCGAATTCGAGACGACGCCCCGCCAGATCGAGCGTCAGACCGGTCGGCGCGAGGAGCGCGATCGCCTGCCCGAAGAGCTCGTCGGCGCGTCCGGGCGAGCCCTCCGCAGCGAAGATCTGCGCCAGCGTCGCCTTCGCGGCGGCGGCGGTGCCGATGTCGGTCGAGGGGATCTCGCTCTCCTCGAGGTACCGGCGCGCGCTCTGCACGTCACCAAGCGCGAGCAGTGTGCGGGCGAGCTCGATGCGCAGCTGGGCAAGGGTGATCCTTTCGGCGCTCCCCCGCGCGACGGCGAACGCGTCTTCGAGGACAGCCCGCGAGCCTTCCAGCCGACCCCGCTGGCGCAGCACGGCGCCTAGCGCAGAGGCCGCGAGCGCCACGGCGACGGGCGATCCGAGCTCACGCGCCGCCGCGAGCGCGAGTTCCGCGCTCCCCGCCGCCCGGTCGAGATCGCCGAGCGCGCGGAGGCGCTCCGTCTTCGAAGCCTGAGCGAGGATGCGTCCCACGACGTCTTGCGCGAGCGGCATCGCTTCCGTCAACAACGCTTGGGCTTCGTCGAAGTCACCACGGCGTGTGGCGTTGTTGGCCAGGCCGAGAAGGACCCGCGCCAGGATCGTTCGGTTCTCTCCTGGCTCGAGCAGTGATCGTGCCTCGCGTAGAACGCTCCGCTCCTCGTCGAGATCTCCCCGCGCCGCGGCCGGAGCCGCAGATTGGCGCAGCGCGGCGGCGACCGTAGCCGGATCGCCGACGGCGCGCGCGATCTTGATCGATTCCAGGTGGCGCGCGCGCGCGAGGTACGCATCGGCGGGCATCGCGTACATCGCGCTCCACCAGAGGAGATTCGCCAGCACCGGGCTCGGACCGAGACGTCGCGCGTCGTCCAGGACTCCCTCGAGCTGCGCCAGAGCCTCGGGGGAACCTTCGAGTCGCAGGCGGGATGTCGCCGCGTACCCACGGGCCTCGATGAGAAGCGCCGGGTCGACGTCGCTCGCCTCGCCGATCGCCGCGGCGCGCTGAAAGAGCGCACGCGATCCGTGGTAGTCCGCGCGGTCGCGCGAGGAGCTCGCGGCCGCGAGCAGCATCAGGAACGCACGACTCGCCAATGCAGGGGCTTCGTCGAGACCGATCTCGCGCGCGAAGAGGCAGGACTGTTCGGCGTGGTAGGCGACGATCTCGCGATCCCCGACCCCGCGCCGAGTGCCGACCGCTTCCAGCCAGCGGCTGAACCGATCGTGTAGCTTCGCGCGTTCGGATTTGGGCACCGACGCGTAGACCACGTCGCGCGTGAGCACGTGATTGAAGCGGTACTCGCGGCCGCCACCGGGCCCTCGTTGGGCGGTCGCAGCGATGAAGTCGTGACGGAGCCCCGTGCGCAGCCGTGCCTCGACTTCACGCGTGTCTTCACCGAGCGCCGTGAGGGCCTCCGTCGAAAAGACCCGGCCGGCGACGCTCGCCCGTTGGAGCATCGCCTTGAGCGCGGGCTCGACGGCATCGACACGCGCGGCGATGAGACCCTGCAACGTCGCGGGCATCGACGTCGGTGACTGGTCGCTCTCCACGAGCCGCCGCACGAACTCCTCCACGTACAGCGGATTGCCCTCCGAGCGACGCACGATCTCCTCTCGGTGAGCGGAGCGTGTCGGTGGTAAGAGCGCCTCGACGAGCTCGCGCGTCTGGTCGGCCGACAGCGGGTCGAGCGTCATCGCGAGCGCGCGCATCTTCCCGCCACCCCACGACGGTCGGCGCATGATGAGCTCCGAGCGCGCGAGACAGAGGATCAGAAGCGGCGCGCGCGCCCACTCCGTCAGATGCTCGATGACGTCGAGCAGCGCGGGTTCGGCCCAGTGCGCATCCTCGAGGACGAGGACGAGCGGCCCGTTCGCGCTGCGCTGCTCGAGAAAGCGGCGGAGCGCGTAGTTCAGCTCCGAGACAACGCTCTCCGCGGGCAAGTCTGGCCACATGCTCGGGACGGTCGCGAGTCCGGCGAGGATGGCGATACCGCGCGAAACGACTTCGGCCTCTCCGCCCGGAAACAACGACCCCGCAACGACTGCGGCCAGCTTTGTCTTCGCGGAGGCGGCGTCATCGGCGGCGACGATGCCGACGTCGGCGCGGAGGATCTCCTGAAGCGGCGCGAAGGTGACGCCCTCTCCGTACGGGAGGCACCGACCGGCGCGCACGCGATCGGGACCGACGCGACCGACGAACTCGCGCGCGATACGGGACTTCCCAACGCCGGCCTCGCCGTAGATCGTGACGAGGTACGGGGACCGCTCGCTGCCGACGCGCTCGTAGGTGTCGAACAGGATGCGCAGCTCGGATTCGCGGTCGACGAGCGCCGCACTTGGGACCGTCGAAAAGGCGGCGGGCTCCTCGAGCATGTACAGGACGGCGAAGGCCTCCACCGCTCCGGCACCCTTCGCTTGGATCCGTCGCGGCGCGGCATAACGGACCGACGCGGAGGTCAACTCTCGCGTCAGCGAACCGACGAGGACCTCTCCGGGACTCGCGGCGCTTTGCAGCCGCGCGCCGATGTTCACCGACGGGCCGGTCACCAGGAACTGATCAGCGCGTCCGCCGCCCGCGACCACCTCGCCGGTGTTCACGCCAACACGAAGCTCCAGGCGCAGCGGCGATCGCGCACTGTCGGCCGCGAGGTCCGCGCGCAGATCCAGCGCGGCACGCACGGCGCGCAGCGCATCGTCCTCGTGCGCGACGGGGACGCCGAAGACCGCCATCACCGCATCGCCGATGAACTTCTCGACGGTCCCGCCGTAGCCCTCGAGGATCGCCTGCATCCTCGCGAAGGTGCGCGCGTATGTTCCGCGGACGACCTCGGCGTCGTGCTGTGCCCCGCGCATCGTGGAGTCGACGAAGTCCGCGAAGAGGACCGTTGCCAGCTTTCTCTCTTCGGCGATCGGCCAAGTCTATGGTCCGGCCTTGACAGTCCGAGCAGCATGTGCCGCAGCACGGGGAGGTGTGACCATGGGGTTCTGCGGGATCAGCGAGCTCGCCGCACAGGTCGACATCACGCTGAACACGGACGCCGTCCGCGCGCTCAGCGCGATCTACGAAACGAGGTCGCCGGGCGTGATCGTTCATGAGGTCTCGATCGGCTTCGGTCGCGTCGACGTCATGGCCTGGATCAAGACCTCGCTCGAGTCGAGCACTCGGGTCGAGCACCCGACGATGCGACTCGCGCGCTGGGTGAACAAGGTCCGGAGTCTGCCCCACGTGGCCAGCACCACGACGACGATCCTGGTCCACGATCCGGGCCACGAGAGACGTCACGAACGTGCGCGGGCGAGGGAGTCGGGAGCGACGACCAAACGCAGACGGGCACGTTAGAGCGAAGCTCGTCGCGTCGGAGCGCAACCGACTAAGGTCAGGCCGTTGGCGAAGCGCGCGCGAAAGCTTGAACGACCCGGTCTGTCTCTCAAGGGATCTGGCCTCGTGTTCGTCGCGACGAAAGGGGGCGACATCCGCGGGCCCTCTCGTCGGGGCGCGGGTCTCTACGCGTGGGACACGCGGCATCTTTCGCGGTACGAGGTCCGGCCGCGCGGCGCGGCGCTGCGGCTGCGTTCGGCGGAGGTCCTTCCCGACGGCGCGCGCCTGAAATACGCCCTCGGTCGGAGCCTTCAGATCGAGCGGCACCTCCACATCGACTCGACCATCAGCGACGAGTGGTCCGTGGCAAACACCGGCGCGCGGGTCGGCGCGTTCGAGGCGGAGCTCGTCGCCGATGCCGACTTCCGCGATCTGTTCGAGGTGCGAGGCCGCGCGCGAACGACGCGCGGCCGTCTGCACCGACCCGCGGCCGACGGCGGCACGCTCCGCCTCGCCTACACCGCGGTCGACGGCGTCGAGCACGCCACCGAGATCGAGGCGCCGACGAAGGCGTGGCGCGTCGCTCGTAAGCCCGCGCGCACGCGGGTGAGGACGGTCGTCCCGCCCGGAGAGCGGCGCTCGTTCCACGTCGAGATCCGCGCGCGCTCTTCCCTCGCGTCGCCGAAGCTCGGCAAACGCGACTGGCGCGCGTGGGACGAGAGCTCGACCCACTTCGCGAGCGACTCGCCGGATCTCGACGCGTGGCTCGCGCAGAGCTCGCTCGACCTCTTCCTGCTCTCGGATCGCACCGCCGACGGCTACTTCCCCGCCGCGGGGATCCCGTGGTTCGTCGCGCCGTTCGGACGCGATTCGATCCTCACGGCGCTCTTCGCGCTACCGCTTCGCCCCGACCTCGCACCCGCGGTGCTGCGAGTGCTCGCCGATCACCAGGGCAAGGCCGACGTCCCGGAGCGGGACGAGGAGCCGGGTCGCATCGCCCATGAGATCAGGCAGGGCGAGATCGTGCGGACCGGCGGCGCCTTCGGGACGCCCTACTACGGCTCGGTCGACGCGACACCACTCTTCGTGTGGCTCGCGGCCGAGGCCGCGCGCTGGTTGCCGGAGCGCGATCTCATCGGCGAGTTCGAGACCAACCTGCGCGCGGCGCTCGCGTGGATGGACGAACGCGGCGATCTCGGCGGCGACGGTTTCATCGAGTTCGAGCGCCGGGCGCCGAACGGGATCGTGAACCAAATGTGGAAGGACTCCGGCGTGAGTCTCCTCGACGCGAAGGGAAAGCGACCGCCGGGTCCCATCGCCGCGGTCGAGGTGCAGGCGTACGCGTACGCGGCGTGGCGCTCGCTCGCGGAGGTCGTCGCTCGCCGAGATCCGCCCTGGGCCGCGTCGCTCACCGCGCGCGCCGACCGCATGCGGCCGCGCTTCGAGCGCGCGTTCTGGGTCGCGCAGCGGTCCTTCTACGCGCAGGCGCTCGACGGTCGCAAGCGGCAGATCCGCGACGTGGTCTCGAACCCCGGCCATGTGCTGTGGACGGGCATCGCATCGGTCGCCCGCGGTCGTGCGACCGCGCGCCGGCTACGCCAAGCGGACCTCGCGAGCGGATGGGGCATCCGCACGCGCAGCTCACGCTCGACGCACTTCGATCCCGGCAACTACCAGAACGGCGCGGTGTGGCCGCACGACACCGCGATCGCCGCCGCGGGCATGGCGCGCTACGGGGAGCGCGCGGCCGCGGCGCGCACGATGGCCGAGATCGCCGATACCGCGAACGCGTTTCCGGACCGTCGCCTGCCCGAGCTCTTCGGGGGTGAGGCGCGCCGAGCCGGCCACGCACCGAAGCCGTACCCGGTCGCGTGCAGTCCGCAGGCGTGGTCGGCCGCGGCGGCGTTCCTGTGCGTCCGCACGATGCTCGGTCTGGAGGTCGCGGCCGACGGAAGCTCGCTGACGCTCGACCCGATACTGCCCGACGGCGTGGACCGCTTCGAAGCCCGCGGCCTTCGCATCGGCACGGGCGCGATCGACGTTGAGATCGTCCGAGCACGAGGTCGCGCACGCGTGAAGGGCATTCAAGCAAGCGGCATCTCAGTCGCGGACCGCTGAAAATCGAACGCGAAGCCGGAGTACGATGCGGCGGCAGGGGGTGCGGCCGCGTGGCGCCCTCCGAACGCAAACGGGAGGTGTGTCTTTGGTGAATCGCAGAACACCGTTGTCGGTCTTCGCGCTGCTCGCACTCGTCATCGGTGCGTGTGGTGGCGGTGGCGGGACACCCACCGCGACGATCGGCGCGCTCTCGGGCGACCTCCGGATCTCCGGCTGGTCATCGTCGCCCACCGAGGACGCGCTGCTCCAGGATTCGATCAACGCCTTCATGACGGCGAATCCCAACGTCAAGGTGAAATGGGAGCCGATCGCGCAAGACTACGAGACGGTCCTGAAGACGAACCTCGCGGCCGGCACCGAAGCCGACGTCTTCTACGCCGACATCTTCTGGATCGACAGCGTGATGAAGACGGGCAAGCTGCTCGCGCTCGATGACCTCATGGCGAAGACCGGCACGAAGAAGGACGACTTCGTGGCGTCGCTCATCAACGCGTTCTCCTACAACGGCAAGGTCTACGGGATCCCGAAGGACTTCAACACGCTCGGCCTCGTCTACAACAAGGACCTCTTCAAGGCCGCGGGCGTGGCGGAGCCCACGAACGATTGGACCTGGACCGACCTCCAGGCTGCCGCGAAGAAGCTCACGACCGGCGGGGTCGTCGGGGTGAGCCTTCCCGCAGACGCCGCGCGCTTCGTGCCGTTCCTCTGGCAGGCCGGCGGCGACCTCGCGAGCATCAACAACGACAAGGGCCAAGCCGCCGTCGACTTCTACACGGGCTTCGAGGCGAAGGACAAGACGTCCAAGCTTCCATCCGAGCTCGGCATGGGCTGGGCCGGCGAAGCCTTCGAGAAGGGCAAGGCGGCGATGGTCTTTGAGGGTGGCTGGCTTCCGGCCGACCTCAACAAGAACTTCAAGAGCGTGAACTACGGCGTCGTGCAGATGCCGAAGGGCAGTGCGGCGAAGTCGAACCTCATCTTCACGGTGTCGTACTCGATCTCCGCGAAGACGAAGAACCCGAACGCCGCCTGGGCGCTCACGAACTACCTCACCGGCAAGGACAACCAGAGCAAGGTGCTCAAGGCCGGTTTCGCTCTGCCGACACGGACGGCGCTATCGAGTGAGATCACAGACAAGAACTCCAAGGCGATCTTCGACGGCGCCCCGTATGGCAAGCCGTTCAACTACGCCAGCGCCAACACCGGCAAGGTGAACGACGAGATCAACAAGGCGCTCGAGTCGGTCATCCTCGGTAAGGCGACCGTCAAGGACGCGCTCGACAAGCTCGCGAACACGATCAAGCCGCTTCTGTCGCAGTAACGGATGGCGGTACTAGCGGGAGGGGCGGTCCGCCGCCCCTCCCGTTTCCGCTACTGGCGTCAGTGGGTCACCGCCTATCTCTTCCTCGCGCCATTCCTCTTCTTCCTGCTCGTCTTCATCGCGGGTGCCGTCGTCCTCGCGGTCTACTTCTCGTTCACCGACTACGACCTGCTCTCGGATCCGGTCTTCATCGGTCTCAAGAACTACCAGAAGGCATTCCAGGACGAGAGCTTCCTGCACGCGGTGCGCAACGTCGCTACGTACACCGCCGTCGTCGTGCCCACACAGACGTTCGTCGCGCTGGTGATGGCGGCGGTCCTCGATCAGAAGCTTCCGTTCCGCCGCTTCTTCCGCATCGCGTGGTACCTGCCCTGTGTCGCGTCGTCGGTCGTGACGACGCTCATCTTCATGTGGCTGTTCCTGCCCGATGGGTTCATCAACGCCGCGCTGAGCTTCATCGGCCTCAACGTGCGCATCAACTGGCTCGGCGATGAGGCTACAGCGCTGCCGTCGATCATGTTCATGAACATCTGGGCGACGGCGGCGACGATGATGCTCATCTTCCTTGCGGCGATCCAGGACGTCCCCGGGCCGATCTACGAGGCCGCGCACCTCGACGGCGCCGGCCCGATCCGGCAGTTCTTCCAGATCACCATCCCGCTCCTGCGTCCCGCGATCTTCCTCGTCGTGCTGCTCGGCACGATCGGCTGCTTCCAGCTCTACGACCAGGTGAAGATCGCGACGAACGGCGGGCCCAATGAGGCGACCCTCACCGTGACGTACCTGCTCTGGAAGCAGGGGTTCCGCGACCTCAACATGGGTTACGCGAGCGCGCTCGGCGTGCTCCTCTTCGCCGGCATCTTCGTCATCTCGCTCATCCAGCGCCGCTTCCTCGATGTAAGGCCGGACTATTGATGGCTACACAGGCCGCCGCCGTCACCAGCGTCTCCGTCCAGCGTCCGCGATTCCCCTTCCGTATCTCGCGCGTGCTGTTCCTCGCGGTCGCCGTGATCATCACGCTCCTGGCACTCGCACCGTTCATCCTGACCGTGTCGGGGTCGTTCAAGACGAAGAGCGAGATCCTCGACTGGCCACCGACGATCATCCCGACGGTCGTCCAGTGGCAGAACTACGTCGAGGTGTGGACGAACTCGCACTTCTTCCCGCAGTGGATCGCGAACAGCATCTTCCTCGCGGCGTTCCATCTTGTGATCTACATCGCGACCTGCTCGCTCGCCGGCTACGCATTCGCGCGTCTGCGGTTCCCAGGCGCGACGGTCATTTTCCTGGCGATCCTCGGCAGCATCATGGTCCCGGGTCAGGTGCTGTGGGTGCCGAAGTTCCTCATCCTCAACCAGGTCGGCCTCGTCGACAGCCTGTTCGGCATCGCGCTGCCGGATCTCGCGGAAGTGTTCGGCGTGTTCTTCATGACCCAGTTCTTCAAGTCACTTCCGAAGGAGCTCGAGGAAGCCGCGTCGATCGACGGCGCGGGCACGTTCCGCACCTTCCGGCAGATCATCCTGCCGAACGCCTACCCCGCCCTCGCCGCGCTCGCGATCCTGCGATTCCAGGCGTCGTGGAACTCATTCCAGTGGCCGCTCATCGTGGTGCGTTCGCCCGAGCACCTCACGCTGCCGCTGGGGCTCGCGTCATTCCAGGGACTATTCGGTGTGAACTGGAACTGGGTGCTCGCGGGCGCGATGTTCAACGCGGTGCCGATCATCCTGCTCGTGATCTTCTTCCAGAAATACTTCATCCGCAGCGCCGCGAGCAGCGCAGTGAAGGGATAAGACGATGGATCAACCAAAAGCCCCGACTTGGAATCCCGGCCTGAAAGCCCTCGACAAGCTCGTTGGCACCTGGAAGGTGTCTGGCGATACCAAGGGCGAACTCAGCTACGAGTGGATCGAGGGCGGCTTCTTTTTGATCGCTCGCGGCGACACCGAACAGGGCGGACAACGCACCAAACACACCGAGATCATCGGCTACGACCACGAGGCCGGAGGAGCGCCGTCCGACGTCATGACCTCGCGCCTGTACACCGATCGGGGCGACACCCTCAGCTACACCCACGAGGTCGACGACAAGGGCGTGACGACCTGGTTCGGCGCGAAAGGTTCGCCCTCGACGTTCAAGGCACGGTGGATCGACGACAACACGCTCACCGGTGCGTGGGAGTGGCCGGGCGGCGGCTACAAGCTGACCCTATCCCGGATCAAGGGACTGCCCGCGAAAGCGAAGCGGTAGGGACGATCGGGCCGGGCCGAACGCCCGCCCGATCGTCCCGACAACGTGCTACCTGCAGTGAAGCTGGATGTTGCCACCGCCGAGCAGCCCACCTTCGATGTAACCGGTCGACAAGCTCAGCTTGAACGTGTCCACGCCGCGGCCGGGTTCCCCGCCATCCATAACGTCGGCGACGTAGCTCCCGCCTCTTCCGTCGATGTCCGCCGTGCCGGCGACTCGTCGCGAGGTGTCCCCGGTACGGTCGTACCCAGTGACGCCGGTCCCCTTGACCTTCATCGCCGGGTTGCTGTGGTCGATGTAGGTGAGGTGGCCCCAGAACACGCCATTCTTGATCCCGCCCGCGACTGCGAAGTTCGCGCGAGATCCGGATGTCGTCGTGATCCAACCGCCGCCGGTCACGAAGTCCTTCTGCGAGCATGGCGGCGTGCCGCCGCACGCGATGTCCGCGTGGGCCGAGGCCACGACGAGATCCGTCCCGCCGATGAGAACGACGTGCAGGGCGTTCACCGTGATGTCGCCTTCACTTCCGGACACGGAACTGCCGGTCTTTTGCTCGTTGATGACGATCTGCCCCAGGCCCGGAAGCACGATCGTCTGATTCACGGCGCCGGTCACGACGATGGACTGACCGTTCAAAGTCAGACGGGCGATCTCCGAGCCTCCGCTGATCGTCGCGCTGCTGCCGTTGCAGGTGGCCGATGCGCGCGCCATTAAGAAGTCCGCGGCGATCGACTGGCCGGCCGCACCCAGCGCGAGGTTCGCGACCGCGGCCTCCGCGCTGCTGCTATTCCCGCCTGCCACGACCGCGGCGTGAAGAACCTCGGCCTGGAGCGCCCCCTTCGTCGGGTCGACTCCGAGGCCGTCGGGATACTTGAGGAGAGTCGCGTCGATCGCGTCGCCGCTTGGATTGATCGGGCCGGTGTCCGCGAGCGGGCCAACCGCGATTCCTGCGACCGTCCCTTTCACGACCGTGGCCTGACCGCTGAACGTCGTCCCCGCCGCCAGGGCGGTTGTCGGCCCGATGGTCCACGCGAGAAGACCCGCGAAGAACACCAGGGCGACCGCGGTGCTGAATGCTCGATGCGTCTTCATCTGCTGACTCCTCCGGCTGCGCCGGTACGAATTTCCCCCCCGGGCCAGCCGAACTGATGCCGAAACCGAAACCGTTTAGCGAGGACGCGCAGATTTAGCGGGCCGTTACTTCTGGCGGAGCGAGCGCGGGAGGCAGCTATCGGCACGTCGCTGTCACGGCGAGAAATCGAGGTCCTCGAACACGTCGCCCGAGGGGAGACCTCGAAAGAGATCGCGGCCGCTCTCGGGATCCGCGAACGCACGGTGAACTGGCACATCGCGCAGGCGTTCGCCAGGCTCGGCGCGGGCAGCCGGTCGGAGGCGGTCGCCCTCGCAATGGAGCGCGGCATCGTGCGCGGTCCGCACGACTCGCGCACGACACCCTAGAGATCCCGACGGCGCAGCTCGAGTGACCCGCGCTCGCGTTCGCCCTCACACTCCTGGTCGTCTCGCTCCAGGTGCCGAACTCGTTCGACGAGCTCGTCCGCACGCTGCGCAGCTTCATCGCGTTCGCCGCATCCTCGCGGATCGTCCTGAACTCGACGCTGCTGTTCGTCGTCCTCTGTACGTCTACCCGCTCAGGTTCCTGTCGACGCTCGTCCTCGGCTCGCTCATCGATCCGGCGAGTCTGGCCGCGATCGAGCCGGCCCAGCTGTCGCAGCTCATCGTGATCTACGGCCTCGGCTACGTTGCCGTTTTGCCGTGTTCTTCCTGATGTACCTCCCGTCGCCGGGCTTTTCTACTTCGTCCTCGGTCCGGTTCGCGCGGTGCACGGCGCATCGAACGGACGACGGCGCCATCGCCTCGAGAAGACCGCGGCCTGACCCGGCGGCAAGAGGATGGGCCGTCCACTAATGAATTGATTGGCAGTGGCGGGTTGTGGTTGGTCGATCTGTCCTCGTCGTAACCCCGCGAGTCCTTCCCGCAGACGCGCCGGTCTTACGCCAACCGCTGCGTCGCGCCCGCCGACACAGCATCCGCGCAGTTCGCGCAGCAGAACGTCTGACTGCCGCGATGTACAGCGGTGGTCTCGTCAATGATCGCGGATTCGCAGTGTGCGCACACCTGCAGTCCGCTTCCTTGGCTCGTCGCGCCGCTCGCCATCGCGGCGCAGTTTCGGCAGCAATAGGTCTTCCCAGCGGATTCCTGCATGGTCTCGTGATGTGTGATCGCCGTTCCGCAGTGAGCGCAGCTTGCGTGAGGCATCGTCCTCCTCCTTAGATGGGCTGCGCTTCTTCGTGCATTAAGCGTACCGGCGCCGCTCCTTCGCGGCAGCTCCGGATTGCTGAAAATGGCAAGGGAAAGATAGAAGCGATCGCGGAACACCGAGACCGAATGCCCGGCGTGTTTGTCGAGGGGGCAAACAAGGTCGACGATGAGCCGCACGTCGCCCACGCGTCGGGAAGAGCCGCGCGCCGCGGAGCATTTCGAGGTCGAGCACTCCTGGCAGCGCCAAGTGGGATCGATCTCAAGGTTCTCAGCCGTCGCATTCGTCGAACTCTTAGCAGGGTCAGCCCGCTCGTAGAAGCGACGGATGCGATCGGTCTTGTCGGCCCCGGCGCTCATTCGCGGCCCCTCGACACCGCGTGATCAACGCGGCCGAGTACGCGCTCGAGCACGGCCCCAAAGCGAGCCAGGTCGTTGCGATCGATGCCGCCCAGCAATGCTCGCGCGACCTTCCGCTGGTCGGCGCGCATCCTGGCCGCCTCACCCCGGCCCCTCGACGTCAGCGTCACAAGGACCGCCCGCCGGTCGGCCGGATGCGGTCGGCGCACGACCATGCCGACCGCTTCGAGGGCGTCGACTAGGTCGGTCACGTTCCGTGGGGTGCATCGCAACGCCCGACTGAGCTCCTGTTGGTTGCTCGGACCCGCTTCGAGCCGCCTGATGACCTCCGCGCGCGCGGTGGTCAGACCGCGGTCCTTCAGACCACGATCCAAAGCGCCGGCCAGATGGACGCTCACCTCGAAAAGTCGCTCGAGAACCGTCCCTACGCTGGATACCCGTGGTTCCGCCGTTCGAATATTATGTAGTCGCTTCACTATGTGGCGACTCTAACATCTGGCACCAACGGCCTCGATGATCTGGGGCTTCTGGCTCTCCACACGCTATCCCTGATGTCAGGGCGCCGGCGGCCTTAGACATGCGCACGGGCCCGATCGGCCGGCTGACGCGCGTCGGCTGGGTCGTCGCCGTCGCGCTGACCATGGGATCGATCGTCGACGCCCGCGGACCGGCCCGCTTTCGAAACCCGCACATCCTGAGCGAGCCGAGTGCCTGGTTCCTCCATGCGTTGATGCTCCTCGTCTTCTTGGTGCTCGTGGGGTCGCTGGCCACCGTGCTCGGCAACCGCCGCATCGCTCAACGTGCGCAGGCCGCCGCACTCGCGGCGCTGGCCGCGATCGGGGCGGTCGCGGCTCTTGTCGGCCAGCTGACGGGCGGCTCGGTATGGGGCTTCCCTCTTGCGGACGGGGTGTGGACATTCGATGTGGCGATGTTGGCCGAGGAGTTCGTGGCCTTCATCCTTGCGATCGCACTCGGCACCCCCGGATGCGAGATTGGCGTCTGGGCCGAGCTCATCGCGCGGGCCCGGAGGCAGGTCGCGCCACGAACTGAAGGGCTCGCGTGCGTCGTCGGGCTCCATCTGATCGACCGCTGGGAAGCGACCCGCCGCCACCGGCGCGCGCAGCCCGGCATCTGACTCGGGAACCACGCGCGCGTCAGAGGCACGAGCAGCGAGATCGCATTTTTCCGCCGAACCGTTCGACGGCCCGCATTTCGCTCAAGGGGCTTGAAGGAATCCCCTGGCAGAGACCGAATCGAGTCCCTTCGGCGCCCGGTCGTCGTCATCGCAGAACCCACGGGCCCTGCATCCTGATCAGCAGGTTCTTGAGAGTGATGAACGAGGCATCGCCGGTGCGATCCGCGGCGGCGGCGTCAACCAGGACGCGCCGCCCCCGATCAGGTGCCGCGGCCCAAAGCGCGATCGATGTCTTCGCGCCGGACCAGCCCGACGAGCCGGCCATCGGGCGTCGTCACCAGCGACGTCTCGTGACCCTTCCGATCCATGTACTCGAGCATTTCGATCGCGCTCACGTTGGGCCGGAACGTGCTCGTCCCAGATCGCATGACCTCGTCAAGCCGGCCGCCGGGGTCACCCTCGAGCTCGGTCTTGAACATACGGCCGAACACGATCCGCTGCTCGTTCACGACGATGCACGTCCCCCAGTCCCCCGCCGACTGGCGGGCGATGCCCACCGTGTCGTCGAGGCCACACGTTGGAACGTCAGCGCGCGCGATGTCTTTGAGGCGGACGGCGCTCGCGGCCGTCCCCTCGAGGGGCAGCCCGTGCGCGCCCCAGTCGGCCTTCCCGGCCGCGTACTCGTAGACCTTCGTGAATCCAAGACTGTCGAGCCGCCACGCGGCCCGTGGGCTTAGGTCTCACTGGAGATCGTGGCAGTAGACGACCACCGGACGATCCTTGGAAAGGAGCGACGCGCGCTTGGCATCGAGCTCCTTCAACGGGATGTTGATGGCCCCTGGCAGATGCTCCTGTTCGTACTCCTCGCGCGGGAGCACCTCCACGATCTGCGCGCCCTCCCGCGCCAATCGCTGCACTTCTTCGCGGCCGACGATCTGGTGCATCAACGCTCTCCTTTTGTGGCCAAGGCCACGTGCTTCCGGCAGAGAACCCGCTCGACCGGCCAGCCGTCGAGGAGCTCCTCGCGCCAGATGAGTAGTGCACAACTGCGGCAGTAAAGATCGCCCTGGCGCAGCCAGTGCGCCTCCGGAATATCGCTCGCCCGCACCAGCCCTTTCGCGCAACAGAAGCAGGTGATCACCGCATCTCGTCTGCGAAGCCGCGGCCAAGCGCGAAGGCATCGGCGACCGGCAGGACCGTCCCGCCTGGATGCTCCCTGAGCCAGGCGCCGGCGTCAGCGGCTGAGCGGAAGAAGTGCACGTGGTCGCAGAACGCGGTGCGAATGTTGGCGGCGTGCTCGATCGGTACGACCGAGACGACGGCGCCAGGCGGCTCAACGCCGGAGATCCCTTCGGCCGTCGCCGTCAGCCGCACTGGAGTGCCGCTCGCCTGACACGGCGATACGACCTCCGCCTCGACGCCAAGCAGGCTCGGATAGATGAGTGTGTCGAGGGCGCACCAGGTGTAGAGGACACGTTCGTCGACCCGGAAACGGTGGGGGGTCGGCACGAGCGTGAGCCCGAGCCCGAGCACGCGTCCCTCGCCGTCGCGCTCCACGGCCTCGAGCGCGTCGAGCGCATCGCGCACGCTGGCCTCTGGCTGTCCCGCGGGCGCGGCGATCTCTGCGGCCGTCAGCGGCCTCCCCCGAAGGAGGAGACGAGCGATGACGGGGAAGAGCGGCGCGATCCGGTCGACGTCTTCGCTCGCCCGCGCCCCGCGCGCAAGGTCGCTGCCGATCTGCTGGATGGTCTTCGTTTCGCTGGCCATGTGTACCTCCGGAGCGGCGCCGCATCGCGCGGCGCGGCCTCGCCGCACACGCTGCACCCTCCACCGCGCTGGAAAGTCAAGTCCCCATCTTCCGCAGCGACGATCGCGCGCAGGATCTCTCGTCTCTCTCCAAGGGCCGCGAGTTCCTGTTCCGTCCGGGCGAGCGCGTCGGCGTACGCACCTCTGAGCAGCGCTAACGGATCGTCGCCCCGCCGGCGACCAACCACGATCGCCTGGACCTGCCGCAGCGTCAGACCCTCCGCCTGCAGGCGGCGAATCTGCCTGACACAGGCGAGCGCCGTCTCGTTGAAGAGCCGGTAGTTCGACTCGCTGCGTCCGGCGACCTCGAGGATCCCGAGGCCGTCGTAGAAACGCAGCGCCTTGACCGACACGCCCGTCCGCCGGGCGAGCTCGCCGATGGTCACGCGGTCGCCCATCATCGGCTCACTCCGCGCAGCAGCTCATCTTTTCGACGTCCTTGAAGAAAGAGAGCGCAACGATCTTGAGCGCCTCGGCCATCGTCGGGTAGACGTGGATCATGTCGATGAAGTCATGGACCGTCGCGCCGAAGCGCATGCCCATGGCCGCTTCGTGGATCACCTCGCCGGCATCGCGGCCCACCATGGACACGCCCAGGACCTTTCCGCTCTCGCGCTCGAGGACCATCTTGATGATCCCGCGCTCGTCGCGGATCGCGCCGGCGCGCGGCACGTAATGCATCGGGATGGTGTTGCACGTGCACTCGAAGCCGCGCGCGTTCGCCTCGGCGTCGGTGAGACCCACGACGCCGACCTGGGGGTCGGTGAAGATGGTCCGCGGGATGACGGTGTGATCGACCTTTCGCGCCCGATCCCCGAGCGCATTGCCCGCGGCGATGTTCCCGTCGTGCGCGCCGACCGGCGTGGCCATCTGGCTGCCGGTGTTCGTGCCGATCACATCTCCGGCGGCCCAGATGTGCGGGACGTTCGTGCGCAGCTGGTCATCGACCTTCACGAACCCGCGCTCCGCGACTATCACGCCCGCCCTCTCAAGCCCGATGTCTTCGGTGTTCGGGGCGCGTCCGGTCGCAACCAGTAGGCGCGCAGCATGCACGTCGCCGTCGCGCCCACCCGTCTCGACGAGCACCGAAATCCCGCCGTCGTCCTTGCGCACACCACGGATCTTCGTGCTGGTGCGGAGGTCGAGCCCTTCGTCGCGCAGGGCGTCGTGCACGGCGCTCGAGACTTCGGGCTCGTACTCCGAGAGGATCCGCTCCGAGCGCTGGAGCAGCGTGACCTTCGTGCCGAGCCGCCCGAAAGCCTGCGCGAGCTCGAGCGCGATGTACCCGCCGCCGACGATGACGAGGGAGCGCGGCTGCTCGGTGAGCTCGAGGTCCTCATCCGACGTGAGCAGATCGCTCGTGAGGTAAGGAACGTGGTCGAGGCCTGGGATCGAGGGGATCGCGGGCCGCGAGCCCGTCGCGACGAGGATCTGATCGCCCACGAGCGAGCGGCCGTCGAGCTGCGCGGTGTGCGGATCCACCAGCGCGGCACGCCCTTGGACAATCGAGATCTTGTCGTTGTCAGACAGGATCGACTCGTATTTCCTCGCCCGGTAGTCGTGGATGATCTCGTCCTTGCCGCCGATGAGCGCCTTGAAGTCGAGGTCCAGCGTCTTCGGCCCGAGGCCCGGGAACCGGGGATGCTGGGCCTCCCAGTAGATGCGGGCGGCCTCGATCAGGTTCTTCGACGGCAAGCACCCGCGGTTCACACACGTGCCCCCGACGGTCCGCGATTCGGTCATGACCGCGGTCTTGCCGAGCTCGGCGGCCTTCAGTGCCGCGGCGAAGGCGGTCGACCCCGACCCGAGGATCACGAGGTCGTATCGCTCAGAAATCATGGTCACCGTCCCGCGACGCGCGTGGCGCGCTCTCGGGCCGACCGCCGGCGCAGCCACCACCAGGCGCCGGCCCCGAGGCCTGCGAGTACGACCGCGAGCCCGAGCGCCCCCCAGCCGAGCGCCGCGAGCGCCGTGCCCACGCCGGTCGTTGCGATCGCAAGGAACAGCAGCGGCCCGCCGCAGCAGATCGCGATCGCGATCGCGCCGACGACCGCCGCACCCACGCCACCGACTCCTTCACGCGAGCTGCCCACGGTCGCCTCCAAGAAGCAGACTAATTGAGTTTTCTCGATGTATCGAGTACGGTAACACTATGACGCCCGGGATAGGTGGGGGGATCGGCACCGTGGCGCTCGCCGCGGCGTTCTTGGCGGGCTGCGGATCCCCGGAGGCAACGTCGCCTGTGGCATCCGAATCCGCGAGCCCGGCCCAGGCGGAGTCGCACCGCGTTCGACACCTGACCATCAGGACGACCGACGGCCGCACCCTCAGCGTTCCCGACCCGCAGCGCCCGACCGTCGTCTATTTCATGGCCGCCTGGTGCGTCTCGTGCATCCAGGGCGCCCGCCAGATGGCCAACCTCCAGCGCGAGTACGGAGCGCGTGGCCTGCAGGTGCTCGCGATCGACGCGGACCAGGCCGAGACGGCAGAAAACCTCGCGCGCTTCCGCGGCCTCGCCGGCGACCCGGAGTACGACTGGGCCCTCGATACCGATGGCCGGATCACGCAGGCGCTCGCGATACGCTCGCTCGACGCCACGCTTCTTGTGAGCCCGAAGGGCGAGGTGCTCTTCCGCTCGGAGTCGCTCCCGAATCCGAACACGCTACGGCGAGCAGTCCAGCTCGCGCTAGGGTTGTAGCGAGATGCCCGCAGCGCGCGCGGCCAAACGGCGAGTGGAACTCGACCCCGAGGATCCGGAGGTCGTCGCACGCTTCTTCCACGGGCTCGCCGACCCCACGCGCGTCCGGATCCTTCAGTTCCTGCTCGACGGCCCCAAGACCGCGGGTGAGATCGTCCGCCACATCGGGCGCTATCAGGCGAGCGTCTCGGCGCATCTCACCTGTCTGCGCTTCTGCGGCTTCGTCGAGGCTCGGCGTGAAGGCCGCAACGTCCGCTACGAGCTCATCGACCTGCGCCTTCGGCGGCTCCTCGAAATGGGCGAGCGTTACCTCGACGACAACGCCGAGCGGATCATGGCCTGCCGAGTGATCGCCCCCTCCGAGGCGTAGCGGCACGCGATGCCGGAGCTTTCGCTCGGGCTCGCCTTCGGTGCCGGCCTGCTCGCGATCGTCAACCCGTGCGGCATCGGGATGATCCCGGCATACCTGGCCGTGCAGGGCGCATCGGGTGCCCGACCGTCCGGACGCCGCCTCCTAAGTGGCGTGATGGGGCTCGTGCTCGGCTTCGTCGGGATCTTCTCAGCCGTCGCGTTCGGGCTCGCTCTCTTCGGCCATGTCCTGCTGCAAGCGGTGCCGCTCGTCGCAGGAGCGATCGGCCTCGGGCTCCTCGGCTTCGGTCTGCTTACCCTGGCCGGCCGGCGGGTCCACCTGCCGGTGCCTGGCTTCGCGATCCGGAGCGCCACTCGTTCGACGGACAGGTCCTCTTCGGCGCGACTTACGCGCTCGCATCGCTGGGCTGCGCCCTGCCCGTGTTCCTGAGCCTCGCGGCGGCAGCCCTCAGCGCGCGGAGCCCCCTGGCGCTCGCCGGCAACGTCGCGGCCTTCGCCGTCGGCGCCGCGGTCGTGATCAGCGCACTGGTCGCGCTGGGCGCGGCGGGCGCCCAGCTTGCGCGCGCGTTGCCGGGCCCGCTGCTCGCCCGTTACGCGAGCGGAGCGCTACTTTCAGTCGCCGGCACCTACCTCTTATATCTGCAGCTCGGCTTTCTCATCGGCTATCCGTTCGGGATCCCGGTCGTGACTTTCCCGCTCTGAAGGATGCGCGCACGGGAAGCCGAAGGGCGATCCCGCACCCTCGTCGTTAACACGCGATGATTCCTTTGCGCCTGGGAGAAAGAAGGCCGTCGTCAAGAACACCGTGACCGAGACAGGACGATGATCGACGACTTACCGATCGACTTCACGCTCGATGACGAGCGGGGCGAACCGTGGCGCCTGAGCGACCATCTCCATGGTCCGGTGGTCCTGCTGTTCCTGCGCGGCGACTGGTGACCGTATTGCAATGGGCAGCTGGTCAGCTGCGCCCGTCAGCACGAGAAGTTCGCGGAACGCCACGCAACGATCGCCGGCATCTCGGTGGACGGCGTCGCCAGGAACAAGACCATGGTCGAGAAGCTCGTGCTGCCGTTCCATCTCCTAGCCGACCCCGACGCTTTGGTCATCGCCGCCTACGGCGTGTATCACGAGAAGGAGCAGCGCGCCCGGCCCGCGGCCTTCCTCATTGGACCGGATCTCTCGATCGCCTACCGCTACGTCGGCCGCGACTTCGCCGACCGTCCGCTGACGGACGAGCTGCTGGAGGCGCTCGACACGGTCAAGGACGCCCGAGCGCGATCCCTTCCGGCTGCGACGCTCGCCTCTGGACCGCGCGCGCCCACGGATACCGGACGCGCGCCCTTCCCGCTCGAGCATCTCCCGCCATACATGCGCGGCGTCAGCTTCGCGCTCGAAGCGATCGGCGCCCGGATCCCGGAGGACGAGCGGTTGCAGAAAGAGATCATGAGCTACCGCGCAATCGCGCAGGACTACCTGAAGCACGCACTCGCGACCATCAAGCTTCTCGGCTGACGCAGGTCACGACGACCCGGTGTTGTCATCGGGTACGCCACTCGCCGTGTGACGGTCGGAGAAGGTGGTATGCGGCTGCAGCCGCCCGAACGACTCGCCGAGCTCGGTCATCGGTTACCGAATGGGCCTCCACCGGGCGCCGCGCAGCGACACCTGTCCACAATGTCCTGCGACAGGTGTCCTCGATGTCCTGAGACATCACACGGTGGGCAGAGAGGGAATCGAACCCCCACAGCCAGAGGCGGCTGATCTACAGTCAGCGGAGCTCACCACACTGCTCAATCTGCCCAAGACGCGGCGGTGACTTCCGAAAGTTTAAGGCTTTCGACCCGCCCACACGCGCGCGCCAGAATCACGCGATGGACGACCGCACGCTACGCATCGCGGTGCTCCTCTCGGCGCACCTCATCTTCCTTTCGGCCGGCGCGCTGCGGATCCTGCGCGGTCAGCGCGCGCACCTTCTCGTCGCCCACGCGCCGTGGTGGATCCAGTACTACCCACCTCTCGTCTGGTTCCCCTTCGTCGTGGCCTACTTGCAGCCGCTGGCGATCGACCTCGACCGGAGCCTGCAACTGGTCGGTCTCGCGATCGCGGTCGCAGCGGCGGCGTTCGCCGCCTGGGCGATGTGGTCGCTGGGCCGCAGCTATGGCATCCGCATGGACGTGTTCGCGGGCCATTCGCTCAAGACGGACGGTCCGTACGCTCTGGTGCGCCATCCGATGTACCTCGGCATCGTGTTTTTCCAGCTCGGCGCGTCGCTCGCGCTGGAGAGCCCGCTCCTCCTGTTCGCCACCGCAGTCTTCGTCGTGCCCTTCACGGCGGTGCGTATCGGCGCGGAGGAGAAGGTCTTGAAGGACGCGTTCGGCGAGCGTTATCTGCGATACGCCGAGCGCGTCCCCACCCTCATACCCTTCGGAGCGTGACTCCTAGTCGCGCCGCGATCGTCGAGGGCTGGCCGATCTTTGTCACAGCGGTGGTCGTCGGGATCGCGTTCGGCCTGACCGCGCGACAGTCCGGGCTCACCGTCATCGAGACGAGCGCGATGAGCGTCATCGTCTTCGCCGGCGCGGCGCAGTTCGTCATGGTCGACCTGCTCCGGACCGGCGCACCTGCCCCGTTGATCGTGCTGACGGTCGTCCTCCTGAACGCACGACACCTGTTGATGGCGGCCGCGATCCGTCCATTCATCGGCAAAGCCTCGCTCGCCCCGCGCGTGGGTCTCGCGTACATCCTGACCGACGAAGCCTTCGCGCTGGGCGTTGGGTGGTTCCGCCGCGGTCATCGCGATCTCACCTACTTCGCCGTGTTCGGCGGCCTCATGTGGGCCTTCTGGAATGCCGGAACGCTTCTCGGCGCGATCTTCGGGGCCGACCTCGTGGACCCTCAGCGCTACGGCATCGACTTCGCGATCACGGCTGTGTTCGTCGCGATCGTCGTGATCGGCGTGCGGCACCGCGCTGACGCGGTCATCGCCTTCGTCGCCGTGGTCGTCGCGGCCGGACTCCGTCTCGCCGGAGCGTCCGCCGTCGCCGTCGTCGTTGCCGGTGCTCTCGCGCCACTTCTCTCGTTCGCGCTCCGCGAGCGCCGCGAATGATGTTCTGGGCGACGGTGGTCGCGTCGGGGATCGCCACCTATGTGATGCGATCGCTGCCGCTCGCCGTGACGGCGCGCGGCACCGCTCCGGTCTGGCTACGGCGCTACCTCGACGCTCTGCCGATCGCGATCATCGCGGCGCTCGCCGGCGCCGGCGTCGCGGTGCCGGACGGGCAGCCGACCGGCGGGGCGGAGATCGGGGCCGCGCTGGTCGTGGGCGCCGTCGCGGCGTGGCGACGCAATCTGCTGTTCGCGGTGATCGCGGGGGTGATCGCCGTCGCCGTGCTGCGTTCCGTCGGTCTTTAACGCTCCGGAGTAGGGTTTCGGGCGTGGACGGTGGGCTCATCCAGTGGATCTGTGTCCGGGAGGCGCACCGGCACACTCCGCCGCCGGATCAGTCGACGCCGTTCAACATCCACGAGCAGGGCGGCTGGGCCTACTGCCCGGCGGGCGCCACCCAGAACCACCTTTGGTATCGCACCGGTGGGATCACCCGGGCCGGCCTCGACCGCTTCAAGTGGCCCCAAGAGGACGAGGTCGACCGCTGAGCGGCTAAGCAGCCTCTCGCCAGGTGGAACATTTGGCCCTGCTCCGGCGTTCTATAGGCGATGAGAACTTCTGGACTCCCCTGCCGCGCCCATCCCGACTGCGAAGCCGTCTTCAGCCTGAGCCATCAGGACTCGATGGAGGCGCTCCGCGAAGCTGCGTCCCGACGCGACGCCCACGAGGTCGAAGTGCACGACTATCGGCACGTGGCGACGACCACCCTGTCCGGCGCATCGACGTTCGCCCAGGGCCCGGCGGCGCGCCGAGGCCGCGGTCGCAAGCGCTCCGAAGAGCTGAACGTCATCTAACTGATCGCGGCCATCCGGCCGCGATCACGCACGCGCCTCAGACCTTCGACGTATCGCAGCGATCCATGTTGCCGCTCGTGTAGCCGGTGCTGAACCAGAACTGACGCTGCTCGGAAGAGCCGTGCGTCCAACTCTCCGGCGTGACCTTGCCCTGCGTCTGGCGCTGGATCCGGTCGTCCCCAACGGCGGCGGCCGCATCGAGCGCCTGCGCGATCTCGGCGTCGGTCGGCGCCTGCAGAAAGCCGGTGTCGGCAGCGTGCTTCGCCCAGACGCCGGATAGGCAGTCGGCCTGCAGCTCCACGCGCACCGAGGCGCGGTTGCTCGAGCTCTGCGCCAGCGTGCCGAGCACGTCCTGCACATGATGCCCGTACTCGTGCGCGATGACGTACGCCTCGGCGAAGGGGCCGCCCTTCGCGCCGAAGCGCGACTGCATCTCCTGGAAGAAGCTGATGTCCAGGTACACCTTCCGGTCGCTGGGGCAATAGAAGGGACCGGTCGCCGCGCTCGCGGTACCGCAGGCGGCCTCGGTGTAGCCGGTAAAGATCACCGTCGGCGCCAGCGAATACGTGGTGCCGCGGCGGTTGAATTCGTCGCTCCAGTACCTCTGCACGCTGTCGACGATGCCCACGACCCGGCAGTCCTCGCGCTTGTTCGCGTCCGCGCCGGTGCGACAGTCCTGCGCCGATTGCACGCCTTCGATCGGTGGCTGTGAGGTTGTGTCGACCAAGCTGGTTGGGTCGACGCCGAGAAGCAGCAGGGCGATGACGATGATGAGCCCGACCGCACCGCCGCCGACAACGATCGGACCACCTGCGGTCGACCCGCTGCCACGACGGTCCTCGACCTGCGATGGGTCGAGCTTGGCATTCGGATCGAACGTCACGCCGAGCGAACCGCAAGACGCGGGCCATGAGCGTTAGGCGGAGTTAGCGCTCTATTCGACTGGCGGTGTCGAGACGACCTGCGCCGCGCCACGGATGGCGTCGATCAGCAGCGACGGCGCCGAATCCTTCGTGACACAGGCGTCGACGCCGATCTCTTTGGCTTGCGCGCACACGTCACCGTCGAGGGTGTAAAAGACGATGCCGATGCGACTTCCGTCGCGTTGCAGGGTCTCCGCCACCTCGAGTCCGCTGAGATCGCGCATGTCCGAGTCGAGGACGAGCACATCGGGACGGGTCGCGTTCACCAGACGCAGCGCATCGTGGCCGTCGCGCGCGACACCGACCACGACCATCCCCAGCTCGGCGTTCAGCAGGTAGCGCAAGTTCTCCCGGATTGAAGGGTGGTCGTCCGCGACGACGATCCTGAGCGTGCGGGACGGCGTTGGGGACATCCTCAGAGCATAGCCCCAAATTTGATAGGGCTGAACCGGTTCAGCGACCGACTGACCAGGCTAAAAGCCCGGCTTCCGCCTGTCGTTCCGGTAATGAGACGGAGCGGCGCGCGGCCAGCCCTACCCTTGTTCCGATGGGCTCATTACGGCGCGCCTTCGTTGTCCTCGTCGCGACCGGCGCGCTTGCCGGGTGCCTTCCCGCCCAGGTGACCCGGCCCAGCGAGACACCCGCGCCGACCGCAGCCACACCGACGTTCACCGTCGCGCCGGAAACGCCGACTCCCACCCCGTCCCCGACGGTGGAGCCGACCCCGGAACCAACCTCGCCACCGCCACCTCCCCGCACGCCGAGGCCTCAGCCGACGACGCGAGCCGCGAGCGAACAGATGCTCCCGTACTACTTCCAGGTGCGTCGGGACTTCCCGCTGTTCCCGCCAACACCACAGATCGACTTCGACTTTCCCGCGGACGAGTTCGGCGACGCGATCTTCCGGGGCCTGAACCCCACAGGACAGCCGATCTTCAGCGTCCGAGAGGACTTCGTGATGAATCCCCGGACTGCGTTCCACGAGATCGGGCACGCCTACGAAGAGCTGCTGAAACACAAGGACGCCGGCATCGATTGGCGTGGAAAGTACTGGGCCTTCCGAGGATTCCCCGACACCTGGCAGGTGGCGGCGGCGGACGCCGCGACGAAGACCGGCATGACGCAGTGGATCGTGCAGCCTCAGGAATCGTGGGCGGAAGCGTTCAGCGTCGCGATGGTCGGGGGAGGACAGGAGAAGACGCAGAATTTCGGTCGGACGCTCGACCCCGTCGCGACCAAGGCTTTCTTTCAGTCTCTCATGAGATAGGAACCTGAGCCTACGCCGGGAATGTTGATCGGCGTGGACACACAGCACTTTCCCTGCTGATCTACCGCGAAGCCCGCGTCCTCGACGCGCTGACGAGTATGTATGAGCAACTCACACAATCTCCCTCTCTTTCGAGATGACACGGAGGTGCGCGATGGCGGCTAAAGCAGCGGGTACGTTCGAGGTCACTGCATGGGACGAGAAGCCCTATCTCGAGATGGCGGACGGACGAAAGCTGACCAGGGCGAGCGTGACGCAGCGCTTCTCGGGCGACATCGAGGGCGAAGGGTCGGTCGAATGGCTGATGTTCTATCGCGAGGACGGGACGGCCTCGTTCGTCGGGATGCAGCATGTCGTTGGAAAGATCGGGAGTCGATCCGGGAGCTTCGTCCTCGAGACGAGCGGTTCGTACGACGGGAAGGCAGCGCGGGCGTCGTGGTCGGTCGTCGCCGGCTCGGGCACGAGCGACCTGAGGGGCCTGCGTGGCAGCGGAACATACCTCGCGGGACATGGCTCCACCGCGGAGATCACCCTCGAGTACGAGCTCTCATGATCGACGGCGACGCGAAAATCCTGTGCTTGCGTACATGGAGTCCGCACAGGCAGTGGGATGCCGCTCGGGCCGGATTCTCTCCTCCCCAACTCGATCACGCCGGTGATCGTCCAAGCGTCGCTCCAGGCGGCCACCGCGGTTCTGCTCATCGCCGGAATCAGCTTCCTCGGCCTCGGAGTCCAGGCACCGACGCCGGAGTAGGGTGCAATGCTTGCGCAGGAGCGCAGCTTCATGTGCCTCGCGCCGTTGCTCGTGATCGTGCCGGCCGTCGCAGTCTCGCTCTTGGTCCTCGGACTGAATCTCGTTGGAGACGCCTTGCGCGATGCACTCGATCCCAAAGCAGCTTACGGAGGAGGCCCAGCGCGGTCACCAATCCCGTGACACGCGGGACGCAGCACGACGGAAGAGTGAGCCCCGCGGTCGACAAAGGGTCGAGGTGCCCACGACAGCCGGAACTCAGCGGGTTCGCGCTGACGCGAGGTGTCGATTCTTCACGACGCTGCTCTGCGGTGCTTGGCCGTGGGACAACGAATGGGCGATCGACGCGATAGTGGTTTGTAAGCTCAGAAGCTCGATGCGGGCACCTCGTTTCTTGAATTTGCTCTCCATTTCGATCTGAGCCGTCCCCGGGTCTCGAACCCGGAACCGGTGGTTTACAAAACCACTGCTCTGCCAATTGAGCTAGGACGGCGCGAGTTGCCGAATGATTCTCGCATCGTCGACGAGAATCTGAAGCCGAATACGGAGGTGCGTCAAACACCTGCATTGCTGTCGGCCGTCGTCAAGAACGAATTCGCCCGAAAATTCGCGATCGATCCGAAGCCGAAAGCAGGTGTTCGCCACTTCCGTGCCGGTAGCTCCGCAGCGCCGCGTGGGTCAAGCGGTCTATCTCGCGCTCGCCACAGGCATTCGGCGGGCGTGGTCCAAGCGCATGCCGTGCGGCACCGACCAAGGAAACCGAGCGCGCGACGCAGATGACGTCGCTCGGACGAGCAGCGCCGCTCACGCACCCGCGGCATCAGGAGGGAATGGGCTCACGTAGAGGAGTGAGGCCAGAGCGAGCGCGAGGCCGAGGACCAGGCTGCCGATCACGATCGCGCGGCGGACGGAGGCGCCGCGCGCCGCGGACGCGCGAACCTCTTCGACCACCGCCGCCGCGGAGCGGCGAAGATGGCCTACCACGTGCGCGCTGCTCGACAGGACCAGGACGACGGCGCTGACGGTGTGCGCCGTCGCCCAGGCACGGCCATACGCCAGCCCGAA
>Ga0207684_10001160_pt1 | contig 29394 bp, 26 predicted proteins | sample KBSK5501metaG_FD_184342 | JGI IMG/M metagenome (GOLD analysis project Ga0207684, IMG submission 184342) | Corn, switchgrass and miscanthus rhizosphere microbial communities from Kellogg Biological Station, Michigan, USA - KBS K5-50-1 metaG... | ecosystem: Host-associated > Plants > Roots >...
GGGTACCGGACTCGGACCACGCCAGCCGCGCTGCAAGCCACCGAGAGCCTGCCCACAGGCGTGTCCAGGCTGCCCCGAGCGAGTTCCGTCACGGCTCCAGTCTGCCGCGAACATCGGACGTTTCCAGGCCGTCGGGCGGTTAGATCTCGCCCTTCTCCTCCAGCCGGGCCAGAGCCTTGCTGATCGGCAGCGCGGTCAGGTCGACCTGCCACGGCCGCGCTCCGTGGGCGGCCAGGTCGGCGGCCACCGTCCGCGGGTCCTGCGGCTCGGGGGGCTGCCAGGCGAGCCTGCGGACCACGTCCGGCGGCAGGAGGTTCTCGGCGGGCACGGTGTGCTCGTCGGCCAGCGCCGCCACCACCGTCCGCACCGCGGCGAGCCGCCGCGCCGCCGCCGGGTCCCGCTCCCGCCAGCGGTGCGTGGGCGGGGGGCCTTCCGGGGGCGGCATGGCGGGGCCGGGCAGGTTCTGGTCGGGCTGGCCGCGCACCCGCTGGACTGCCCGCAGCCACGCAGCGGCGTGCCTGCGCGCGCCCCGGCCCTGGAATCCCGGCAGCTGGGTGAGGTCGGCCTGGGAGCCCGGCAGCGACCGCGCGGCCGCCACGATCGCCGTGTCGGGTAGAACACGGCCCGGTGACAGGTCGCGCCGCCGGGCGATCTTGTCCCGTTCCTCCCAGAGTTCCCGGACGATGGCCAGCCCCCGGCGGGAGTGCACCCGGTGGATGCCCGATGTCCGCCGCCACGGGTCGGGGCGCGGGCCCGTCGGCTTGGCGGCCAGCACTGCGGCGAACTCCTGCCGCGCCCACTCGGTTTTGCCCTCCGCCGCCAGCCTGGCCGCCAGGTCGTCCCGCAGCTCCACCAGCAGTTCGACGTCCAGCGCCGCGTAGCGGAGCAGCTCGGCCGGGAGCGGGCGAACCGACCAGTCGGCCGCCGCGTGGCCCTTTTCCAGCGCCCAGCCGAGCACCGACTCCACCAGCGCGCCCAGGCCGACCCGGGGGAAGCCGAGCAGCCGGCCGGCCAGCTCCGTGTCGAACAGCGCCCGCGGCCGGAAGCCGAGCTCGGCCAGGCAGGGCAGGTCCTGGGAGGCGGCGTGCAGCACCACCTCCGTGTCCGCGAGTGCGGCGTCCAGGCCGGACAGGTCCGGGCAGGCGATCGGGTCGATGAGGATGGTGCCAGCGCCGCGGCGTCGCAGCTGGACCAGGAAGGCGCGGTGCCCGTACCGGAAGCCCGACGCGCGCTCCGCGTCTACGGCGACCGGTCCCTCGCCCCTGGCCAGCCCGTCCACAGCCTTGTCGAGTTCGCCGGCCGAGGCCACCAGGACCGGCGGGCCGTCCCGGGGATCGAGCAACGGGACGGGCCGGGAGACCTCGACGTCGGGCGGCGCCGGATCGGCCGTGCCCGCGGCACCGGACGACGTGGCAGGGTTGCCGATCGGCCTGGTGCCTTCCGTCATGAGCTGCGCCGCCGCGCGGCCGGGCGGAGCGCGCTGACCCCCGCGGCCAGCGGCGGCAGTCCCGCCGCGGCGCACAATGTCCCGCACCAGGCGGCCAGGTGCCCGGCCAGCCCGTCCGGCGCGCCTTCGTCCTCGGGAGGTCCCCCGGCCGCGTCGGTGACCGGCGACCAGGAGGCCCGGAGCTCGAACCCCGTCGCGGGCGGCTCCTCGCGCTTGGTACCGAAACCCTCCGTCACCACGCGGGTCACCGTGCCGCTCGGCTCGGCGTAGCCGGCCGTCCTGGCGTCAAGGGCCTCGGTCAGCCACGACCAGGCGACCTCGCCCACCATCGGGTCCTCGGCGATCTCCGGTTCGAGCTCGGCCCGGATGTAGACAATGACCCGCAGCGGGCCGGCCCAGCCACGCTGGCCGGCCGGGTCGTAAAGCAGCACGAACCTGCCGGAGGCGACCTCGGCGCCGTCGAGCCGGACGGCGGCCCCGACGGCGGTCGCGAAGGGCGCGAGCGTTCGTGGCGCCGGCACCTCCTCGAAGGAGAGTTCCGGCCGGATCTGCCGCAGGAGGTCCTGGCACGAACGCAGGTCCGCAACCGCGGCGGTGAACGTCGCGGATGCCTCCTCGCTCGGCACCGTTACCCCGCCGACCTGCCTCATAGTCCGAGGGTACGCCGTGACTGCCCGCGCCTCATGCCACCCGGTCGGCCACGGCCGACTCATCAGCGCGCGGCGGGCAGGCGGCCAGCAGGGCGAAACCGCACTCGGTGCACGACCATTCCGGGCAAAGACCACCGGGGGAGTCCGGGCAACTGCCTGGCGCCTCGTGCCGCTGCTCGAACAGCCGCTCGCCTCCGCAGTCCGCACACGGGTGGAACATCGGGCTCATGCTTGACCTCCTCCACCGGTGGGCCACTTTCAGCGATGGTGGCATGCGGCGCCGCCCAGGTGCGGGACCTCGGGCGGCGTGTCCTGTGAGAGGATCACCTGCGTGACGCCCCCGCCGCAGGAATCGCCTTTCCTGCGGGCGTGCCGCCGCGAGCCGGTGCCGCACACGCCGGTGTGGTTCATGCGACAGGCAGGCCGGTCGCTGCCGGAGTACCGCGCCACCAGGGACCGGATGACCATGCTGGCGGCGTGCACCAAGGCCGATGTCATCACCGAGCTCACGCTGCAGCCGCTGCGCCGGTTCGCGGTGGATGCGGCGATCCTGTTCAGCGACATCGTGGTCCCGCTCCGGGCGGTGGGCGTGGACATCGACATCAAGCCGGGAATAGGGCCGGTCACCGGCCAGCCGTTCCGCAGCGAGGCTGACCTTGCCCGGCTGCGTGACCTCGACCCCGGCGACGTGCCCTACGTCACCGAGGCCGTCACCAGCCTGGTACGGGAACTGGGCGCCACCCCGCTGATCGGGTTCGCCGGCGCGCCGTTCACGCTCGCGTCGTACCTGATCGAGGGCGGCCCGTCGAAGAATCACGAGCGTACAAGGGCTCTCATGTACGGCGACCCGGACCTGTGGCACGGGCTGCTCGGCAGGCTCGCCGACATCAGCGCTGCGTTCCTGCGCGTCCAGGTCAGCGCGGGAGCCGCCGCCGTGCAGCTGTTCGACTCATGGGCCGGGGCGATCGGCCCCGAGGACTACCGGACGGCTGTGCTGCCGCACAGCAGGCGGGTCTTCAAGGCGCTGGCCGGCGCCGGCGTGCCCCGGATCCACTTCGGCGTCGGAACCGGGGAACTCCTGCGCCTGATGGGGGAGGCGGGCGCCGACGTCGTCGGTGTGGACTGGCGGGTCGGCCTGGACGAGGCGGCCCGGCGGGTGGACGCGGGCCGGGCCCTGCAGGGCAATCTCGACCCAGCCGTCCTGCTGGCGCCGTGGCCGGTCATCGAGCGGCGGGTCAAGCGCGTTCTCGCCCAGGGCCGCGTGGCCGAGGGGCACGTGTTCAACTTGGGCCACGGCGTGTTGCCGGAGACCGACCCCGACGTCCTGGCCCGCGTCACCGACCTGGTTCACCAGGAGTCGGCCCGGCCGCCCTGATTGGTGCCCCGCGGCTCACTGTGCCGGGCTTGCCCCCGCCCGGCGCCGCGCCAGCCGGCGCCGGGCGGCGTAGGCGACAGCAGCCACCACGGCCAGGATCACCGCGAACGGCAGCGCGGCCCCCGTCACGGTGAGCAGCGCTGCGACGGTCCTGCGCAGCGCGTGCCAGCCCGCGGTCAGGCCGCCCAGGAACCCTCCCGCGGCCTTGTGGTGACGGTGACGGTGGGCCGGTGGCGGGCCCAGGATCGTCATGGAGATGGTCGCGTACGTGGTCTCCCCGGCGAGCGCCCGCTGCTGGGACTGGAGCGCCTCCAGGTTCGCTTCCTGGTAGTTGATCTGGTCCTGGACGGTGAGCAGGCCGTTGACCGTGCCGGCGCGGGTCAGCAGCTTGCGGAGCTGGACGATCGCCGCCTGGGCCGAGGCGACCCGGCTGTTCACGTCCGCCACGGTCTGGGTGACGTCCTGGGTTCGCTGCGTCTCGGTCAGCTTCGTGCCCAGGCCGCTCAGGGCGGCGAAGGTGCCCGGGTACGCGCTGACCGGGATCTTGAACTGGATGCTTACCAAGGCCTGGGTGGTCCCCGTCCGTCCACGGGTCAGCGAGCTGTGCTCCGCGGACACGTAGCCGCCCGCGGATTCCGCCAGACGCGTCGCGCGCGAGACCGCCGTTTCGGCGTTCGCGGCCCGGATCGTGAGGGTGGCCGTGTAGATGATCGACTGGCTGGGAGGGACCAGGGCAGTGAGCCTGAGGCTATTCCGTGACGACCTGCCTCCCACGCTCAGCGCGCTTTTTGCGGCTGACGCCGGGACCGGGGCCGCCTGCGCCGGCACCCCCGCCGCGGCGTGGACGGCGCCACCGGCACCGCTTGTGGAGGGCGTCGACTCGCTGCTCGCCGAGCAGCCCGCGGCCAGCAGGCAGGCACCGGCGGCGAGAAAACCCGCCCAGGCCACGGGCCTACGGCGGGCCGGGAGAATGGTGCTGAGGGGGGCAAGCGCTGTCATGCCGATGGGACGGCGCCGCTAGGGGTCCGGTTCCGCCCACTTGGTCACAACTTGGCATCGCTATTACCCAGGTCGCGGAGCATGCAGACCCGGGCGGAGAGGTTCCCGCCCTCGGCCGCCTTGCGCGCCGCCAGCCCGGGGCTCACCTCCGCCTCGGCAAGCTCACGAAAGCCAAGGCGCTCGTAGTACGGCGCGTTCCAGGGCACCCCGCGGAACGTGATGAGGGTCATCCCGGTCAGGTCCTGCCCCTCGGCCCAGGCGGCCACGTAGTCCAGGAGCATGGCGCCGATCCGCTGACCCGCGTGTGCCGGGTGGACGCTGACCTGCTCGATGTGTACGCACCCGTCGACCACGTCGGCCACCACGAAGCCGACCGGCTCGTCGTACTCGTCCACAGCCACCCAGGCGCGGCCCGCGCGCCGGTAGCCGGACAGGGACTCGGCGGGGAGCGGCGGGCTGTCCGCGACCGCTGGCATGCCGATATCGCGGAACGCGTTGCCGGCCGCGAGCTGTATCGCCTGGAGCCGGCCGACGTCTTCGGGCCTCGCCTGCCGCACTGACACCACACCAGGTTCGGAGGCCATGGCACAGAAGTATGGCAGGAACTACCCAAACCGCATCAAGACTCATTGGCTTCTGGGGCGCCGGGGACGGCACAGGCCGCAGGCCAGCGCGCGCCGGTTCATTTGATGGCACCGGCGCCGGGCGCCGGGGACGGCACAGGCCGCACCCAGCGCGCACGGGCTTATTTGTGAGCCCCGAGCGCCGGTCGCCGGGGACCGCACCTCAGCCCACGCGGGCTCAGTTGAGGGCGCCGGCGCCTAGGGTTGTCTTATGGAGTCGCTAATCCGGGCGGCCGGGTGAGTGAGCCGGAAGTCGTCATCGTCGGCGGCGGCATCGCCGGGCTCGCCGCCGCTTTCTTTCTGCGCGGCACGCCGTGCCGGGTCACCGTCCTGGACGGGGCGCCGCGGCTCGGCGGCAAGCTCGCGGTCTCCGACGTCGCCGGGGTCGCCGTGGACGAGGGCGCGGAGGCGCTGCTCACCCGCCGTCCCGAGGGCACCGGCCTGATTGGCGCGGTGGGCCTGTCGGCCCAGCTGGTCTGGCCGGGCACGACCGCGGCGTGGATCTGGAGCAGGGGCGAGATGCACCCGCTGCCGCGACGGCAGGTCATGGGCGTGCCCGCCGACCTCGACGAGCTGGCCCGGTCCGGGGTGGTGTCGGCTGGCGGCGTGGCCAGGGCGCGGCGGGACCTCGACCTGCCCGCCACCGAGCGGGGCGACGACGTGCCGGTGGCGGAGTACGTGGCCGGCCGGTTCGGCCAGGAGGTCGTGGACCGTCTGGTCGACCCGCTGCTCGGCGGCGTCTACGCCGGGCGGTCGGAGGACCTGTCGTTCGAGGCAACGCTGCCCGCCCTGGCCGGCGAGTCCCGCCTGCACGCCTCGCTGGCCGAAGCGGCGGGCGTGCTGGTCCGCGACGCCCAGGGCACGGGGCCGCCGCCGGCAGGGCGGGGATCCGCGCAGCCGGTTTTCACCACCCTCGCCGGCGGGCTGGGGACGCTGCCCGCGGCGGTTGCCGCCGCCTCGGGCGCCACCGTGCGCACCTCGGCGACGGTCCGCGGGCTCTCCCGCACGGCCACGGGGTGGCGGCTGACAGTGGGCTCCGCGCACGACCCGGAATACCTGGCGGCGGACGCCGTCGTGCTGGCGGCCCCGGCCGCCCCGTCGGCGCGGCTGTTCGCCGGGGTGCCCGGAGCGTCGGCGGCGGCCGTGGCGCTGCGCGAGATCAGGTACGCGAGCATGGCGATCGTCACCCTGGCGTATCCGGCCGCGGCGTTCCCGTGCCCGCCGGAGGGCAGCGGCTACCTGGTGCCCGCCGTGGACGACCGTCCCGTGAAGGCGGTGACCTTCTCCTCCGTGAAGTGGCCGCATCTCCGGGAAGGCGGTGCTGACCTGGTTATCGTCCGGTGCTCGCTGGGCCGGGTCGGTGAGGAAGCGCTGCTCCAGACCGACGATGCGGATCTCGCCGCGGTGGCCGGGCGGGACCTGGCCGCCGCCACCGGGGTCCGCGGGGCGCCGGCCGCCTCCCGGGTGACCAGGTGGGGCGGAGCGCTGCCGCAGTACACCGTCGGCCACCTCGGCCGCGTTGCCAGCATCCGGGCCGCGGTCGCCCGGCAGCCGGGCCTGGCGGTGTGCGGCGCGGCCTACGACGGAATCGGCATCCCCGCGTGCGTGGCGACCGCGCGGACGGCGGCCAGCCATATCCGGGCGTACCTCGGGCAGCGGGACGCGGTGCCGGCGGCCGGCCACAATGGCGGACAATGGTGAGGACAGCGAGAAGCCGGAGCAGGGACTGATGGCAGGGACTGACGGCGGCGCGGCGGGCCAGCGCCCGCGCGCCCGCGATCTCAACGCGCTGATCCGGTACACCATGTGGTCGGTTTTCCGGGTCAGCGACCGCGCCGCGCTGGACGCGGGCGCCGACCGCAGGGACGGCCTGGCGGTGGAGCTGGAGGAGCTCCTCGACCAGGCGGCGGGCAAGGACGTCCTCACCCGGGGCTGCTACGACGTGCAGGGGCTGCGGGCCGACGCGGACTACATGTTCTGGTGGACCGCCCCCACCTCCGACGACCTGCAAGAGGTGTACGCCCGGTTCCGGCGCACCGGCCTTGGCCGGGCCAGCGAGCCGGTGTGGTCGGTAATGGCGCTGCACCGCCCGGCCGAGTTCAACAAGGGCCACATCCCGGCGTTCCTGGCGGGCGAGGAGCCGCGCGCCTACGTGTGCGTCTACCCGTTCGTCCGGTCCTACGAGTGGTACCTGCTCGATCCGGCCGAGCGCAGGGCCATGCTCGCCGAGCACGGCATGATGGCGCGCGATTACCCCGACGTGCGCGCCAACACCGTGGCGTGCTTTGCGCTGAACGACTACGAGTGGATGCTCTGCTTCGAGGCCGACGAGCTGCACCGGATCGTCGACCTCATGCGCCATCTGCGGGGCGCACGGGCGCGGCTGCACACTCGCGCCGAGACCCCCTTCTATACCGGCCGCCGCAAGCCGCCCCGGGAGCTCATCGCTTCACTTGGCTGACTGGGCGGTGAATTCATCCAGGATCGGCAGCCGTAGCGTCTGCGAACCGGCCAGGAGGATGGCGATGTCATCCGTCACCCGTCCGCCGACATGTCTCAGGTACCGCGCCATCAGGTCATCGAGGGCTTGGTCGAGGTCTTCAGTGTCGAGAACCTCCGCCACGACTTCTCGTAGCGGGAAGAACCGGCCAGCCCGATCCCGACCCTCGAGCAGCCCATCCGTGAACAGCAACAGCCGATCGAGGGGCTGGAGTTCGAACTGGTCGGGCACCAGTGTGCCGACGCGAACGCCAACCGGCGCCGAGGTGTGCGACGGTTCCAGCGTTCGGACCTCTTGCCCTCGGACGTGCAAGGGAGCCGGGTGGCCCACGTTCACGATCCGGAGCTGCCCCGAAGAGGCGATCTCAACGAAGAGCGCGGTGATGAACTCCTCGTCATCGCGCACGAGGCCATGCTCGGTCTCGCGCACGACGCGTGCGACGAGATCAGCCAGATCGGGAGCCGAGTAGACCCAGCGGCGAAAGGCCCGCAGGACGGAACTCGCCGTCTGGACGGCCGCGAGGCCCTTGCCGCGGACGTCGCCGATGACGATGCGGACGCCGTAAGGGGTATCGGCCGTCTCATAGAGGTCGCCGCCGATACCGGCCTCCTCGGTGGCTGACTCGTACCGTGCTGCCAAGGCGACCGGGCCGACGAAAGGCGCGGGCGGCCGGATGACCGCCTCCTGGGCAACCCTGACGATCTCGCGCAGGCGACCGACCACACCATCCCGTTCGGCGATGGCTGCTGCCGTAAACAGACTGGTCAGGGCCACGGTGGCGTTGAAGCACTGCAGCGTCACCATCCGGTTCGCCAGGCTGACCGCCCCGAAGGGGCCGTGGCGGTAGACCACGGCCAGCGTGATGAGCGTCGACGTGAGGAGAGCGGCGGGGGCCGCACCCTGCTGCTGGAAGCGCCAGGCGATCCAGACCAGCGGAAGGAAGACAATGAAAAGTCCCGGGCCCTGGTTGCTGGCAGCCAGCACCACCGTGCCCACCAGCAGGGCGAGCAGTCCAGTGGCCTCAGCCACCCGAAGCCAGTTGAGGGAGGGGCGTGGGCCGCGCAGCGACCAGAGGACCGGTGCCACCAAGACGATGCCCATGGCGTCCCCGGTCCACCACACCAGCCAGCTGGAGCCGAAGTGGCCAGCCGCCACCGCTCCGGACAAGACGAGACTGGCGGTGCCGCCGGAGGCGCTGATAGTCGTGGCCGCGGTGCCGGCGGCCAGCAAGATGAGGGCGTCCCTGGGCCGGGCCAGCTCGGTCCGGAACTGGAGCCGGCGAAGCAGCCACACCGCCACGACGGGAGCGGCCGTGTTGCCCAGGGCAATGCCGGCGGCAGCGAGGGGTGAGGGGCTAATCGGGGCGTTGACGGCGAACGCCGCCAAGGCTACGGCCGGCCACAGGCGGTAGCCCCCCGCCAGGATTGCCGCCACGGCGACGCCGGTGGGCGCCCATAGCGGGGTAACGCTGTGGCCGACGAGGGAGAGCTCGAGGCTGAGCCGGGCTGCTGTGTAGTAGGCGAGGCACACCACACCGAGCTGGAGCGAGCGGCGCTCACGGAACAGGGCCAAGGCGCGTCCGGATCGATTCGCCTGCGACCGGGCCACTTGGTTGCCCTCCCATATGGCCACTCACCGCTAGTTTCGGTGTAGAAGCCCTATATCAGGATAAATCCCTTACATTTCATGACCGCCCAAGCAACCGTCGGCTTGGATGGCCCCTTGAATCATAGGGAAATTCTCGTCGACCCATCAGTATGCATGAATCCTCCCTGTTCTGCCGGATGCTTGACACATTGGCATGGCTTGACACTTGACTCTCAGCTCATATTGATGGACCTGAGCGTGGCGGCCTGCTGACGTGGCGAAACTAGTCAAGCCAGTAAATGCGGGTTAGCCTGGAATTCCGCCGGTTACTATACCTTTGGTCCATCTCCGGTGCTTCGCCCTCAGCCATCCTGGCCCGGCTGCGTCGTGCTGCGGCTCATCTGGGTCACCGCCCGGGCCCGGCGGGAGCCTCGCTGGAAGCTGGTCAGCCTGCTCCGCATGACCTCCGCCGGCTCAGCCGCCGTGGCCGGGCGAGTCTCCTGATCAGCCGCGGTGCCGCGAACCTGACTGGACCGCGGAACACGCCGCGGCAGCCCCGCGAGGGCGGGCCCACCGTCGGCAGCCCAGGTTGCCGGCGCCGCGACACGCTGCTCGGCAGGCGTCGCTTGGCCGCCTTGCGGATAGCCGGGCCCGAGCACGGTCACGCCGCGTGAGGTCCCTGCGGCCGGTGATCGCACCGGCGCGCTCAGCATCAGCGGGCCGGCCCCGGTCCGCAGGGCCTGGCCAGCCTGTCGCGGCCAGTTGCGGGGCTTGGCGCCTGGCGAGATCAGCGCGGCAGGAAGGAATACCTCCGCGGTGGTACCGCCGCCCGGCGGCATGCTCAGCGTCACCGTGACGCCATGCCGCGCCGCGAGGTGCGCGACCGCGAACAAGCCCACGGGCTGGCCGGCCGCCGCGTCCGCGAGGGAAGGGTGGGCAAGTTGCCAGTTGAGCTGCCTGAGCTGTTCCTCGGGCATGCCGGTTCCGCTGTCGGCAATCTTGATGAGCGAACCGCCACCACGTGCCGTGTGCCCGGACACGGTTACCTGGGCCGTCGCGGGCGAAAACACAGTGGCGTTCTCCAGCAGTTCGGCGACGAGGTGCACGGTGTCGGTCGCGGCGCTCCCGCTGACCGAGACGCCCTGCTGGACGTCGAGGACGATGCGGTCGTACTGCTCGATCTCGGACACTGCTCCCCGGACCACGTCCACCAGGGAGAGCGGCCCGGCCGACGGGCGTGATGCCTGGTAACCGGCGAGAACGAGCGCGCTGTCCGAGTTGCGCCACATCCGGCTGGCCAGATGATCGAGCTGGAACAGGCCGGCCAGTTGTTCCGGGTCCTCCTCACTGAATTCCAGGTTGTCGATCACTCGCAGCAGCCGTGCCAGCAGTGAATGGCTGCGCCGGAGGAGGTTGCCTGATATGGCGCTGGCGCCGTCGCGCAGCCGGGCTTCTTCGCGCGCCCGCGCCGCCTCCTCGGTCACTTCGCTGGCGGCATGGAGGGCGGCTGTTTCAAGCCGTCGCAGCCGGCGAACCGTAGACCTTGCCACCATCATGGTGGCCACCAGGACAAGGACCAGGGCGGCCAGCGCTGCGCCGGCCGTGATGACGGCGGACCGCATCGCGCTCCGCTGCAGGGTCCGGGCGTCGGCCGTGATCCAATTCGTCAGTTGCTGGTCGGCGTATCGCATCCAGCCGACCGTGTAGGACATCCCGGTCCACCACCGGTGATTGGCCTCCGCACCGAGGGCCAGCGCGCCGTTGCCAGCCTCAGTTGCGCGCTGTTCCACGGCCCGGGCCTGCCGGGGCAGCGGGCCGCCCAACGTCTTGGTCAGGGCCCAGGTCTCCTCGGGGGTCGCCGAGTCACGGAACGAAACGAGGTCGGTGGCCTGCCGGGCCTGCGCGGTGAGCAGCGCCGTGAGCGCCCCGGGCCCGAAGCGGCCCTCGGCGAGCGCCACGCGGAGGATGGCTTGCTGCTGCGATGCCTGGTCCATCATCCTGGACAGCGAGCCGAGCGCCTGCACGCTGGCGGTGAGCGTGGGGTTGCCGCTGAGGCCGGCGATACCGTCGTTGACCGCGAGCAGGTCAGACGTTGCCGTGGAATAGCCGTCGAGCAAGGTCAGTGCGGAACCGTGGCGCTGCGCCGCGCGACTGCGCAAGCCGGGCAGTTCGGCGATGCTGGCCAGGGCCTTTGCGGCGCTGGCCCGCGTCTGCGCCGGGTACCCGCGGCCAATTGGGGTAAGCAGCTGGCGCACCCTGGCGGCCCGGCCATCGGTGATCGCATACTGCCGCCGCAGAACCGGGAGGCCTGCCGCCGGGCGCCCGCCGGAGATGAACACGGCCGTCCCGGAACGCTCGTCCTCTATCGCCTGCGCCAGGCCGTTGATCTGCCGGGCGAGTACCGCGAGCCGCACGGCCTGGCCGTAGGCCTCCGCGCTGCGCGCCGCGCCAGTGACCTGTAGCCCGGCAAGCGTTAGGCCCAGCACCGCTGGAATGGCAACCAGGGCGATGAGCTGGCAGATCATCCGCCGTTTCCGGGGAGCCAGCGCCGAAACCGCGGCGCGCTGAGCGGGCAAGGCGCCGGGAGGGACGGCATCAGCAGGACCGTACTGGCTCATTGCGTCTCCTCGTCAATTCGGGCAACTGCTTTCGAGGAACACGCAATTCTCCAGGCCACCTTCGGCAAGAGGCGCGAGCGCTTACTTCCTCCGTTCTTCTCCTGACAATACCTCTGTGCCCTGGCGGGCGGGATACGGTCCGGCTGGGCCGTCTGTCCGATTAGCGCCCGGCTCGGATGACCGGTCCAAGCCTGGGAAATGAAGTGGCCCGAGGGGCGTACGTTATTGAAAAAGCGGCCGAGCAGGAAGCTACATCAATCGGTCAGTGAGAAATGATTAGACTGCCGCTCACCCCTCGCGGATCTTCCAGAAGCTGTCCTTGCGGACGATCTTGCCGCCCGGCCCGAACGTCCACAGATCGCACCCGCGCACCTCGATGCGCTCCCCTTCGACGGTGGTTCCGGTGAGCGTCCAGTCGGACGCGCCGCGGGTCCCGCAGGCGAAGTGGCCGTCATCGCCGTAGTGGACGTCCGGGATGCCCTCGAATCGTGCCGCGAGCCCGCGGCGCACCTCGTCCTTCCCGGCAAAGCGCCGCCCCCAGGGTTCGGGCCCGCGGGGCGCCTCGAACACGCACTCGTCGGCGAAGTGGGACATGATGGCGTCCAGGTCGTGCCGGTTAAACCCGTCGAGGACCTGCCGGAGCACCTCGACGTCGCGTTCGGTAGCCATACGGCATCCTCGCGCGTCACCCGGCAACTCCTCAGCCGAACCCGTGACGCTGACATCCTGCACCCTGCCGCCGTTCTCGCCCGGCGGCAGGGCAGGCTGGCTTACGGCTCACCTAGTTTGGGAGGCCGAAGGCGTATATGTGGTCGTCGCCTGAGCCGACGTAGACCACCCACGGCAGACCGTCCGGGATCAGCGCTACCGTGCAGTCCATGACAGCAACCAACGATCCGGCCGAACCGGCTCCCGCCCCGGCCGATGAACCGGCAGAGGCGCAGTTCGGACCGCACCGGTTCTACGCCGGTGAGGGCGGCGGCAGCGAGCAGTTCCGGGGCGCCCGGTTCGACGTGGCGGACCTGCGCGGCGCCCGGTTCACCGACTGTGACCTGACCGGCGTCACGATCAGGGACGGCTGGCTGGTGAACGTCAGCATCTCCGGTTACCTCAGCAACGTCACGGTCAACGGGGTTGACGTGGCCGATTTCGTCAGCGCCGAGCTGGACCGCCGGCACCCGGAGCGAGTGCAGTTCCGCGAGGGCCAGACGGCCGACGACGTCCGCGCCATGTGGGACACCATCGAGCGGCTGTGGGCGCAGGCCGTCGAGCGAGCCGGGCGGCTGCCCGCGGCGGCGCTGGCCGAGCAGGTCAACGAGGAATGGTCATTCGAGGAGACGCTGCGCCACCTGGTCTTCATCACCGACGCCTGGGCCAGCCGGACCGTGCTGGACGAGGAAATGCCCTACCACCCGCTCGGCCTGCCGCAGAGCTGGTACCCGGCGGCGGACGCGGTCGCGCTCGGCATCGACCTGACCGCGCAGCCCAGCTACGCCGAGATCCTGGCTGCCCGCGCCGACCGGATGGCCGTGATGCGGCGCATCGTGGCCGGCCTGACCGACGACAGCCTGGGACGGCAATGCCAGCGCTCGCCCGCTCCCGGTTACCCGGACGAGGAGCGCACCGTGATCGACTGCATCAGCGTGGTGATGGACGAGGAGATCGAGCACTACCGGTTCGCTGTCCGCGACCTCACCATGCTGGAAGCCCGCTAGCAACCAGCGCGGGTTACTGATTCGCTGCGGGTTCCAGCGTGAGCGACACGGAGTTGATGCACCAGCGCTGGTCCGTGGGCACCTGGTAGCCCTCGCCCTCGAAGAGGTGGCCGAGATGGGAGTCGCAGCTTGCGCACCGGACCTCGGTCCGGACCAGGCCGAGCGAGCGGTCTTCGATCAGCACGACGGCGTCGTCGCTGGCGGGCTGGTAGAAGCTCGGCCAGCCGCAGTGGGACTCGAATTTCTCACCCGACCGGAACAGCTCGGCCCCGCACGCGCGGCACCGGTACACGCCCTCGGTCTTCGCCGTCGTGTACTCGCCTGTCCAGGGCGCTTCGGTGCCGGCCTCCCGGAGGACCTGGTACTCCTCGGGGGACAGGATCTCCCGCCACTCCGCCTCGGTTCGCTGGACCTTGTCCATGTGGCCGAGACTACCTCGCCCGGATACCGCTACCGTGGATACGTAGACACCGTGGAGGGCCTCATGGAGTGGCTTAACGAGCCCGCCAGCTGGCAGCGAACGGGTGATGTGCTCACGGTGAGTGTCGATCCAGGCACAGACTTTTGGCGCGAGACCGGTTACGGCTACATCCGCGACAGCGGGCACGTCTACGGCGAGCTGCTCGAAGGTGACCTTGATGTGTCCGTGCGGATACGGAGCGCCCTCGGGACTCAGTACGACCAGGCCGGGGTCATGCTTCGCGCCGACGACCGGACCTGGCTCAAGACCGGGGTCGAGTTCTTCGAGGGACGGCCGCGGCTCAGCACGGTCCTGACGCTCGGCCGGTCCAGCTGGACCGTGACCGACCTGCCGGACGGCGCGGACGACATCCTGCTGAGGGTGGCCCGCCGGGGGGACGCGGTCGAGGTGCGCTACCTGGTCGGGGACGGCCAGCCCGAACTGGCGGCCCTGGTGTTCATGCCGCCGGACCGTGCGGTGCTAGCTGGGGTGATGTGCGCCGCACCGGAGGGGCCGGGGTTCCGTGTGTCCTTCCACGGCCTGTACGTCACCGAACGAGACTGGTCCGCGGCCCCGGCGGACGGCAGGGATTGGCCGGACGAGGCGGACGAGGGCGAGGCCGCCTGGGCGGGCGGCGAGGGTGGCGCATCGTGGGCGGGCGAGGACGATGATGGCCTGGACGACCCCGGGTGGGCCAGGGCCGCCGCCGCCGAGGATGACAGGGACTGGCCTGCGGAGATAGCCAGGCAGGACGCCCCCGGATGGGCGCGGGATGGCGCCGCCGATGACGACACCGGCTGGCCTGAGGACGCCGCCGAGACGGACGACACCGGCTGGCCCGGCGCCGCCGCTGCCGATTCGCCCGCCAAGGACGGGCCTGACGCGCCGGGCGACGCGCCGGCCGACCGGGAGCAGGCCCGGCCGGGCGCGCCCGCCGAACGCGACCGCCCGGTCTGGGCATCCGCGCCCACGACTGGCGACTGGAACAGGCCCGCCGACAAAGCGGCCGCAGCCGACTGGGAGCGGCTGGCGGCAGGCGCGCAGGCGAGTGCGCAGGCCGAGCGCTGGACCGCGCAGAACGACGCCGACGTGGCGAACGAGTGGCCCGGTCCGCCGCTGCCCGCGGCCGCGCGCGCGGCCATCAGTAACGGCAGCACGGCCGGTGACGGGCCCGGGCCACCGGCCGGTGCGGAGCCCTCGGCCCCGGCCGAACCTGAGCCGCTGGCCTCCGGGCCCGACGGCGAGTCATCGCCCGGCCAGACCGAACCCGGGCTGGCCACGGCCGCCCCGGCCGAACCCGCGCCCGCCATGGGGCTCAAGCCCCCGGCCGCCCGCCCGCCGGTTGACGAGCCCGTACCGCTGGACTCGGCGGACGAGTGGATCAGCCTGCTGACCGCCGACCCCGCGGAGGAGTGAGGTCCCCGATCACCCCGATCACAGGGTGACTTCGTAGGCGGGTTCGGCCAGGTCGGTGAACCGCAGTTCGGTCTGCTCCACCCGGCCCGCTGCCTGCAGGTCGGGCAGGATCGCCAGCAGCGCATCCAGGTGGTCCCGCCGCGCCGCGACCACCAGGGTGCGCACCGGCGCCCGCATCGACACCTTGGCCCCGGACTTGGCGCCGCGGATGGCGGCGATGGCCCCGGAAGCGGCGGCCAGCGCCTCGGCGGTGTGCCCGCCGTCCGCCCGCGGCAGCACGTCGGCCGGGTCCGGCCACGCGGCGCGGTGCACCGACCCGTCCTGCCACCACGACCACACCTCCTCGGTGACGTACGGCAGGAAGGGGGCGAACAGCCGCAGCACCGCTGACAGCGCGAGCCGCAGCGCCGCCAGCGCGGAACGCGCCCGTGCCTCGCCACGCTCCCCGTAGGCGCGGCTCTTGACCAGTTCCAGGTAGTCGTCGCAGAGGAACCAGAAGAAGTCCTCGGCTGCGGTCAGCGCCCCGGTGTGGTCGTAGGCCTCCAGCGCCTCCGTGCACCGTCCGATCACCCCGGCCAGCCGCCCGAGCATCGCCGCGTCGAGCGGTTCACTAACCGCATCACGGCCGCCACCGGCGAGATCGCCACGGCGGCCGTCCGGCGCAGAGAGGCTGAGCACGAAGCGACTGGCGTTCAGAATCTTGATCGCCAGCCGGCGGCCGACCCGCAGCTGTGCCGGGTCGAACACCATGTCCGCGCCGAGGCGGCCCCGCGCGGCCCAGTAGCGGACCGCGTCGCTGCCGTGCTGGCGCAGCGAGTCCATGGGCGTGACCACGTTCCCCACGGATTTGGACATCTTCTTCCGGTCCGGGTCGAGCACCCAGCCGGAAATGGCCGCGTGCCGCCAGGGCAGCTCACCGTGCTCCAGATCCGAACGGAGCACCGTGTAGAACAGCCAGGTCCGGATGATCTCGTGCGCCTGCGGCCGCAGGTCCATGGGGTACACGCGCCCTGACAGGTCGCCGTCGAGCGTCCACCGCGCCGCGATCTGCGGGGTCAGCGAGGAGGTCGCCCAGGTGTCCATCACGTCGGGGTCGCCGGCGAAACCGCCCGGCCGGCCGCGCTGGTCCTTGGTGAAGCCGGGCGGCGTGTCGGCCGCCGGGTCCACCGGCAGCGTGGCGTCGCCCGGCACGATCGGCACGTCGTAGCGGGGGCGGCCCTCGGCGTCCAGCGGGTACCACACCGGGATCGGCACGCCGAAGAAGCGCTGCCGGCTGACCAGCCAGTCCCCGGTCAGGCCGGTCACCCAGTTCTCGTACCGGGTCCGCATGTGCGGCGGGTGCCAGGTGAGCTCGGCGCCGCGGGCGAGCATCGCCGCGCGGAGCCGGCCGTCGTGGGCGCCGTTCCGCACGTACCACTGCCGGGTGGTGACGATCTCCAGCGGCTGGCTGCCGCGCTCGTAGAAGTTCACCGCGTGCCGCACCGGCTCGGGGGCGGCCAGCAGGTCTCCGGCGCCGCGGAGCATGCCGGTGATCCGCTTCCTGGCGGCCAGCGCGGTTTCCCCGGCCAGGTGCCGGTAGGCGGCCCGCCCGGCACGGGCGGTGATGGCCGCGGGCGGGTTGGGCAGCAGGCGGCCGTCGCGGCCCATGATCGGCCGGGCCGGCAGTTGCAAGTCCCGCCACCAGGTCACGTCGTTGCTGTCGCCGAACGTGCACACCATGGCGATGCCCGTGCCCTTGGCCGGGTCGGCCAAGGGGTGGGCCAGCACGGGGACCTCGGCCCCGAACAGCGGCGTGCGCACCGCCGCCCCGATGAGCGGTGCATAACGGGCGTCGCCTGGGTGTGCCACCAGGGCCACGCAGGCCGGGAGCAGCTCCGGGCGGGTGGTCGCGACCGGGATGATGTCCCCGCCGGGGCCGTGGAAGGCGATCCGGTGCATCGAGCCGGCCACCTCCCGGTCCTCGACCTCGGCTTGGGCGACCGCGGTCTGGAACGTCACGTCCCACACCGTCGGCGCCTCGGCGAGATAGGCCTCGCCCCGGGCCAGGTTGCGCAGGAAGGCACGCTGGGAGATGGCGCGGGAGCCGTCGTCGATGGTCCGGTACCTGGTGGACCAGTCCACCGACAGCCCGATCCGCCGCCACACCTCCTCGAACGCCTGCTCGTCCAGGTCGGTCAGCCGGTGGCAGAGCTCGACGAAGTTGCGGCGGGAGACCGGCACCTGCTCCGGGCCGGGGCTGGCGGGCGGCACGAACCCGGGGTCGAAGGGAAGCGACGGGTCGCACCGCACGTGGAAGTAGTTCTGCACCCGACGCTCGGTCGGCAGGCCGTTGTCGTCCCACCCGATCGGGTAGAACACCGCCTTGCCGCGCATGCGCTGAAACCGCGCGACGCAGTCAGTGTGGGTGAACGAGCAGACGTGCCCGATGTGCAGCTTTCCGCTGACCGTCAGCGGGGGAGTGTCAACGGCGAAGACGTCGCCGCGTGCGGCGGTGCGGTCAAACTTGTACTACGCCCGACTCTTCCCACCGGCGAGACCACTTGTCCTCGATGCCGTCAAGCGAGGGCTTGCCCGGCACGAGGCTGGCGCTGAGGCGGGATTCGGTGCTCATGCCGCACAGGGTAGCGCACTGTGCTAGCCCGGGGGGGACACAGTATTGCCCGGGGGACACCCCCGGACCCCCATGGCCCGGAGCCCCCGATGGCCTGCGGCCGGCTCCGTCCTACTCTTGTTTCCAGTGCGGACGGTGGAACATCCGGCCCAGCCGCTCGTGCAGCGAGTCGCCGATCTCGTCCAGCACGCTCACCCGGTACACGGCTGCGCCGTCGGGCGGGGGCAGGTTGGCCGCCTCCTCGTCGTCGAGGGTGCTCCGGATGCTCCGCACGGTGATCAGCTCGATCTGGTCCGCGTCGATGAACCGCAGGCCCCAGTCCGTGGCCACCACAATCCCGTCGAAAAGGTCGAGGCTGGGCACCTCGAGCACGTGCTCGAGCGTGCCGATTTCCTTGCCCGACCGGGTGAACACGGGCGTTCCGCACACAGCGGCGTGATAGGAGACTGCCGCTTCAGTGTCCATGCGGCCCCATCTCCTCCCCGATGCGAGAGTCGGCCGTCCGAGGGCTTTACTACCCTCCTGCGGCGGACTGTACCTGTGCGTCGGTAAACAGCAGTTCAACCGGCGGGCGCGAGTCCTTCCAGGATCTCCTCGGCCCGCGCCGCCGCCCCGGCCGGGTCGGCGTCGGGCGCGCCCACCAGCGGATCCCAGTTCAGGTCGTAGAAGACCTCGGTGACGCCGCGTTCGGCAAGCTGCTGGGTGTCGGCGCGGATGTCAGCAAAACTCCCGGACAGCGGGAGCCGGCCGCCGCCCTCCGGCACGGTCACGGGGGGGCCCCAGCGGACCACCCCGCGGCAGACGACCCGGATCGCGGCTGGGTCGCGGCCCGCCTGCCCGGCCGCCTCCTTGACCAGGGCGACGCCCTCACCGATCCGGGTCAGGTCGGCGCGGCTGGACGTCACCCACCCGTCGGCCAGCTGGCCCGCCCGCCGCAGCGCGCGCGGCGCCACCCCGCCCAGCAGCACCGGGGGACCCGGCCGCTGCACCGGCATGGGAGCCACCCAGCCAGCCGGGATCGTGTAGTGCTCGCCCTGGAACTCGGCGACGCGGCCAGCCCAGAGCCGGCGCAGCACGTCGAGGTACTCCGCCGTGCGAGCCCCGCGCCCGCTCATCACGCCGCCGGTCAGGGCGAACTCCTCCGGCATCCAGCCGAGGCCGAGCCCGAGATCCAGCCGCCCGGCCGACAGAACGTCCACGGATGCGGCCTGTTTGGCCAGGTAGGCGGGGGAGAGGTAGGGCATGTTCACGACCGCGACCCCGAGCCTGATCCGTTCGGTCCGCGCCGCCGCGTAACCGAGCGCGACCATCGGGTCGAGCACGCTGTGGTACACCGGGTCCATCGCGGCGCCCTCCGGCACCAGCAACCGCTGGAAGGTCCACAGCGACGCGTAGCCGGCCGTTTCGGCCAGGGCGGCGAAACGGCCCAGGTTGTCAGGGGTTGCCCACGCGCCGGAAACAGGGGCGCCGAAGCCGATCCTCATGTGGCAACCCTAGGGCCACGCTCCGGCGCGGTGACGGTGAAGTGCGCGGTAACAGACACTGCGCCCGAAGCGCTGACGGTCACGCTGGCCTGATACGCACCCGGCTTGGCGTATGTATGCGCGCCCGCGACCGCGTAGAGGCTGTTGTCATGGAGACTGGTTTCGGTATCACCTGCGGTACCGAGTTGGCGGGCGCGAGGTCCGCCGACGCCCCCATGACCCCCGGGATCTGCGCGGCGAGAGTAGCGGCAGGCTCACGGCGAGGGCGCCGGCGAACACGGTGAGCCACGAACGGCGCCAGCCGCGCACCTTGGCCCCATCGCACCGATCTCGCTGTCTTCATGGGCCAACCTCCAGGCTGGACCAGCGAACGGCCGCATCGTCGCGCCGCTTAGCGCACCTGTCAATGGGTCACGTACTCAGGCCGCCGCCGGTCATCGCGGCGCTGACCAGGCCGGCGGCGGCCCGGGCGCAGCCCCAGGACATGGTGATCCCGGCGCCGCCGTGACCGTAGTTGTGCACCACAAGCGGGCCGGGCGGGCCCGGCTCGGCCTCCAGCCGGATCTGGGGCCGGAACGGGCGCAGCCCCACGCGGTGGGCGAGGATCCGGGCGCCGCGCAGCCGTGGCTCGGCCGCGGTGCAGTCGGCCAGGATCCGCTCGGCCACGGCCGGGTCGGGCTCGGTATTCCAGTCTCCGGCCACCTCGGTGCCGCCGAGGATCACCGTGTCCCCGTGCGGGAACAGGTACACCAGGTCCCTGCTGGAATCCGCCAGCCCGATGAAGAACTCGCTGATCCCCGGGTTGGCGGCCACCACGACCTGCCCGCGGAACGGGGTCACAGCCGGGTCTGGCACCAGGTCGCGCGCCCCAGTCCCGGTACAGTTCACGGCCGCCCGGGCGCCGCGCTCGCGCGCGGCGCCCGGCAGCGAGGCCACCGTGGCAGCCTCCACCGTTCCGCCAGCGTTCTCGAACCTGGCCCGCAGGTACCCGAGGTGGGCCGGCATGTGCGCCAGCGGCGCGGCGTAACGCCACCCGCTGCTGAACCCGCCCGGCAGGTCGGCCGGGAAGCAGGGGCTGGCGCCGCCGAGTTCGGGCAACCAGTCCAGCGGCTCGGCGACAGGCCCGCTACGGGACGCCAGCACGCCCGTCGCGATCTTGACGCCGGTCGACGGGTCGATGGCCAGCTCCCGCAACACGGCCAGGGTCTCCCGGCGCCATCGCGCGGTCCGCGCGCTGGTCTCGACCAGATGCGGGCCCCAGACCGCGCCCGCGACCGAGGAGGTGGTCTCCGCGGGGGGCACGGCCGCCAGGACGGTGACCTGGAGCCCCCCTTCGGCAAGGCAGATCGCGGTGGTGAGCCCGGAAACCCCCGCTCCCACCACCACCACGTCGCAATCGGTGTTCGGCACGCCCCGACGGTAGCGCGCTCCTGGCCGCACCCCGGTCTGCCGGTAGCGAAATCGCAACGGCCGGAGGGCCGTTCGCTCCTAGGCTGAACTATGGCCGAGCGCGCGAAGGTCACTCCGTTGCGGCGCGAACCTCCGCCGGAACCAGTGCCTCAGCAGCCACCACCGCAGGAGCCGCTGTGGCGGGAGGCGCTCGGCCACCGGCTGCGGGCCCTCCGCCTGGGTCAGCAGGAGACCCTGTCGGAGACGGCGGGCCGCGCTGGCATCTCGCCCCAGTACCTGTCCGAGATCGAGCGCGGGCGCAAGGAGCCGTCGAGTGAGATGATCGCGGCTCTTGCCGGAGCGCTGGGGACCACGCTTACCGGGCTGACGGAGCAGGTGGCCAGCGATCTGCGCCGCCGGCAGGGCGTCGCGCTGTCTCGCGCATCCGGCCCGGTCATTCGTGCCCTCGCGGCGTGACGCGCCGCTGCCGACTTATCCTCGTTTCCGCACGGACGAACCGGACAAACTGCGCACTGAACCGTGTGAACCGTGCGTAAGTGAGGAAAAGTGCCGTTGATCACGGAAATGCTGGCGGGTCAGGCGGCCGAGGGGCCGGGTGCGCTCGCGGCGGCGAACCGTGGCCCGAGGATCTGGTCGACGATCCCGTAATCCAGTGCCGCCTGCGCCGTGAGGACCCGGTCGCGGTCTGTGTCGGCGCGCAGCGCCTGCACGGACTGGCCGGTGTGCACCGAGAGGATCTCTTCGATCTCGGCGCGCATCCGCACGACCTCGTCGGCTTGGAGGATCAGGTCAGGAATCGCCCCCTGCCCGCGCCCGGCGGGCTGATGAAGCACCACCCGCGCGTGCGGCAGCACGGAGCGCCGGCCGGCGGTTCCGGCCGCGAGCAGCACCGCGCCGACGCCGATCGCCTGGCCCACGCAGGTGGTGGCGACCGGCGCCTGGATGTACTGAATGCTGTCGTACACGGCCAGCATGGAGGGCAGGTCGCCGCCCTCGCAGTTGATGTACAGGTTGATCTCCTGCTCGGGGCTTTCCGCCTCGAGGTGCAGCATCTGCGCGATGAGCGTGTTGGCGACGCCGGGATCGATCGCGGTGCCGAGGTAGACGATGCGCTCGGTGAGCAGGTGCGAGTAGACGTCCATGATCCGCTCGCCGCGGGAATGCTGGGCGATGACGTTCGGGATGGTGTAGCTGCTCACGACACTCCCGTCAGTCCGATGCGGTGTTTTTTCGCGGGCATGACCTGGCCGAACGAGCCGACGATCTCGTCGATGAAGCCGTAGTCCCTGGCCTCGGCGGCCGTATACCAGTGGTCGTGCAGCGAGTCGTCGAAGATCCGCTCGACCGGCTGGCCGGTGTCCTCCGCGATGAGCCCGAGCACGGTGTCCACCATGTGCCGCAGATCCTTGGCCTGGACCTCGATGTCGGCGGCGCTGCCGCCGATGCCCGCCGAGCCCCGGTGCATGAGGATGCGCGCGTGCGGCAGCGCGTACCGTTTGCCCTTGGCGCCGGCCGAGAGCAGGAACTGCCCGGCGCTGCAGGCGAGCCCGAGCGCCAGTGTGGAGACATCGCACGGCACGAGCCTCATGACGTCGCGGATGGCGAGCATGGACGGCACGGACCCGCCGGGGGAGTTGATCCACAGGGCGACGTCGGCGCCGGGATCCTCGGCCGCGAGCGTGAGCAGCTGCGTCGCGAGGAGCGTTCCGTTGTCGTCGTCGAGCACCCCGTCGAGCACGAGTATCCGCTGCAGCAGCAGCTGCTCCCGGACCCGCTCGCTGAAGGCGGGGGTCTTGTCGTCGTGAGCCATGCTGCCAGCCTGCGTCACGGCGGCCCGCGGTAGCCCCAAACGCTGCCGTGAGCAGATCTGCCCACAGCAGCGCGGTCAGCCCCGTGTCGCGGGCCGGCGCACAAGCCAAAACCCCGGCTGATCACCCTCGGGGCCTCGCGGTGCAGCATCTCAGTTTCGCTTCTTAATTCGAACTTGGTGCTCTGAACTTTGTCGGTACCCTCCGCTAGCCTTGAGTCTGACAGCTTGAGAACCCCAGACCGCGGGAGGTGAGCCGGGTGCCCGTCCGATCGGCCGCTGCCAGGGCGGCGCACCGGCCCGCCGTGGCGGACGCTGAGCTGTGGGAGGCGCTGCTGGCCCGGGTCCGCTCGGCGTCGGCGTCGGCATGGGCGTGCCAGGATGCCGAGCTGGTCGCCGAGATGGCCGCACTTGAGGCCGTCGGCGGTTGCGCGGTGCCCAGCGTCGCGGAGCTTGAGGACCTGGCCCCGGATCCGTACGCGGGCCCGCCGCAGGGGGAGTGGGCGTGGCTGAATGACCTGCCGGAGCCGCTGCTGGAGGAGTACCTGCAGACCATCGCGGAGCCACCCGAGCCGGAGGTGCTGCCGCCCTGGCTACGTGACCGTGCCGGGAGCGATGGCCGTGGGTTCGCCGCTGGTGGGGTGGGCGATGAGCTGGCGCCTGGTCCGGTCCTGGCCGCGCTGGCCGGCGATGTGGCGGCGGCAGGCTTGGGCCCATGTAGTGACGACGAGCTCATTGGGGTGCTGCGCGCCGGGCGGCGGCTGGCGTCCTGGTCGGCCTGGCTGGAGCTGTCGGCCGCAGGCGAGCTGATGGACCGGCGTCTGGCCCAGGAGGCGGGCGGGCACGCGCACGCCGCTGAGCACGCCGACGCCGAGATCGCCGCCGCGCTGACGCTTACCGGGCGGGCCGCGGGCCGGCTGCTCGACCAGGCCATGGCCCTGGCGCGGTTGCCGCTGACGGCGCGCGCGCTGGCCGCCGGGGCGATCGACGTGCCCCGGGCGATGGTCATAGCCGACGAGCTCAGCGGGCTCGACGACGGACATGCCGCGGCCGTGGAGCAGCGGCTCCTAACGCGGGCGGCGGGCCAGACGACCAGCCAGCTGCGCGCGGCGGCCCGCCGGGCGGTGCTCGCGGCAGACCCGGCCGCCGCGCGGCGGCGGCAGGAGGAGGCGCAGCGGGACGCCCGGGTGGAGCGGTGGGCCGAGCACGCCGGGACGGCGGCGCTGGCGGGCCGTGATCTGCCCCCGGCCGGGGTGCTGGCCGCCGACCAGCACCTGTGCGAGCTGGCCCGCTCGCTGCGGGACGCCGGGCTGGCCGGAACCATGGACCAGCTTCGCGCCCAGGTGTTCCTGGCGCTGCTGGCGGGCCAGCCGGTGACCTCCTTGCTGCCGCCCGCTGGAGAGGCGGGCGGTCCCGGCCCCGCGCCGTCGGGAACCGTCAACCTGACGATGCCGCTGGATACGTGGCTGGGCCTGTCGGACTCGCCCGGTGAGGTGGCCGGGTTCGGGCCGCTGAGCGGCGAGGACTGCCGTCGACTCGGGGAGGGCATGGTCGCGAATCCCCAAACCCGGTGGTGCCTGACCGTCACCGACGGCCACGGCCACCCTGTCGCCCACGGCTGCGCCCGCCCCGGGCGCGGCCTGCCCGGCCCACCCGGAGGAGGCCCTGGGCCGCCGCCGGCCGGCAGGCGGCACCGAGCGAATGCCGGGAGTGTGGGGCCAGGCGCAGCGGTTGTCTTGGCGGCCGTCCTCGCCTGGGTGGCAGGGATCCGGCTGGAGTGGCTGGAATCCGCGGGTTGTACCCACTGGCGGGAGTGGGGCGGGTACCGACCCCCGGCGTCGCTGCAGCACCTGATCCGGGTGCGCAACCGGACCTGTGCCTTCCCCGGCTGCGGCCGCCCGGCTCGCCGGTGCGACCTGGACCACAGCAGGCCCTACCACCGCGGCGGGCGCACCTGCGAGTGCAACCTCGCCCCGTTGTGCCGCCGGCACCACCAGGCAAAGCAGGCCCATGGCTGGTGGCTGGAACAGCCCCGCCCCGGCGTGCTCACCTGGACCACCCCCAGCGGCCGCCGCTACACGACTCGCGCGACCAGCTACCCGGTATGAGGGCGGTCTGGGTACGGTTGGCGAGCCTATGGCGACTAACCAGATAACCTCCGCGCGCCTTTCGCTGGTTCCGCTCGCGGTTGCGGACGCGGACGAGATGGTGGGCGTGCTGAGCGGCGACGCGCTCTACGCGTTCACCGGCGGGTCGCCGCCGGGCCTGGCCGAGCTGCGGGCGCGGTACGCCCGGCTCGCCGCCGGGCGCTCTCCGGATGGCCGCGAGGAGTGGCGCAACTGGATCATCCGCCGCGAGCCCGACCGCGCCGCGGTGGGCTACGTCCAGGCGACCATCGTGGACGAGGGCATGCGGGCTGAGATCGCCTGGGTAGTCGGCCTGGCCTGGCAGCGCCAGGGGTTCGCCGCCGAAGCCGCGCGAGCTCTCGTCGCCTGGCTCGACGCGCGCGGTATCACGGCCATCCAGGCGCACATCCACCCCGATCACACGGCGTCCGCAGCCGTGGCCCGGCGGGCCGGCCTGCTGCCCAGGGACCACTTCGACAACGGTGAGCAACTCTGGCAGCGCGGCGCCGGATCCTAGAGGTGGATGCGGCGGGTGCCGGCGCGGTGCTGGCTGGCGAGCGCGACGTAGGACTTGACGGCGCGGGCGATCCACTCACGCTGGCGCAGTCCCTCTCCCTCCCGGATGGTGGCCGGCACGCCGACGGCGAGGGCACCCGGCGGGACCACCGTGTCCTGGCGGACCAGGGCCGCCGCCGCGACCACCGCCCCCGCGCCCACGGTGGCGCGGTTGAGCACCAGAGAGCCGGAGCCGATCAGGCAGCCGTCCTCGACCACGCAGCCTTCCAGGTGCGCGCGGTGCCCGATCACGCAGTCGGCGCCGACCACGGTCGGCCAGTCCTGCGTGGTATGGATGATCGTGCCGTCCTGCACTGAGGTCCGTTCCCCGATCCGGATCAGCCCGTGGTCGCCGCGGAGCACCGCGCCCGGCCACACCGAGGCCCCGGCTGCGAGTTCCACGGCGCCGATCACCACGGCGTCCGGGTGCACGTAGGCGTCGCGGTCAATGGCCGGGACCAGATCGTCGAGCGCATAAACGGGCACGGCATCACTTCCTGGGTCTGTCCGCCACGCCTGCCTATGGTGTCAGAAACGCACGTACTCGTAATCCAGGGGCTGCCCGTTGATGCCGTTGCGCGGCGGCGCCAGCCAGGCCGCGATCTTCCCCGGCTCGTACACCGGCCGCATCAGCGACTCGACGTAGGCCTTGTCCGCCGGCGTGGGCAGCCACGACGGGCGGCCAGCCGCCCACGTGGCCGCGTCCACGATCCGGCCGCCCGGGGTGACGTGCCAGCCCGCGAACGCGCCGACCTTCCGGTTGAATCCCACGTGCGGCAGGGCCAGCCGGTGCCCGGTGATCCCGTGGCTGGCCAGGATGCGGTTCCACCGGGTGATCCCGGTCTCGCAGTCGGCGATGTAGGCGTCACGCAGGTCGTGGTTGAGCGCGGTCAGCGCGGGATGCTCCACGCCGGTGATCCGGTCGCCCTCCGGCTGCTCCACGGTCGCGACCGAGTGGGCGAGCACGTGGTCGTCGCGGCGGCGGTCCTCCTGCCAGCGCCCCTTCAGCCCGCTGCTGTAGTAGTTGGCCACGTTGGTCGACGTTTCCCCGCCGAACAGGTCCAGGCTGACGCTGTAGTGGAAGTTCAGGTACTTCTGGATGACCGGCAGCGATATTCCGCCAAACGGAGCGAGGTCGTCGGTGTCGTGCGCTCGCATGAGCTGGGCAGCCCGCTCGACCACCCGGTCGACCCCGGTGGTGCCCACGAACATGTGGTGCGCCTCCTCCTTCAGCATGAACTCGCACGTTCGGGACAGGGGATCGAATGCGCTCTCCTTCAGGGTGCCGAGCTGGTACTTCCCGTCCCGGTCGGTGAAGTAGGTGAACATGAAGAAGGACAGCCAGTCCGGGGTCTCCTCGTTGAAAGCGCCGAGGATGCGCGGCGAGTCCTCGCTGCCGGAGTTCCGCAGCAGCAGCGCCTCCGCCTCGTCCCGCCCGGCCCGGCCGAAGTAGGCGTGCAGCAGGTACACCATCGCCCACAGGTGCCTGCCTTCCTCCACGTTCACCTGGAACAGGTTGCGCAGGTCATACAGGCTCGGCGCGGTCAGGCCAAGGCGCCGCTGCTGCTCGACCGAGGCCGGCTCGGTGTCGCCCTGCACCACGATCAGCCGCTGCAGGCTGGCGCGGTGCTCGCCGGGTACCTGCTGCCACACCGACTCGCCCTTGTGCTGGCCGAACCCGATGCGCCGGTCCGGGTTCCGCTCGGCCAGGAAGATGCCCCAGCGGTAGTCGGGCACCCGGACCCGGCCGAAATGCGCCCAGCCCTCGCGGCCCACGTCGATGGCCGTGCGCAGGTAGACGTCCTGGGTCGGCAGCGTCGGGCCCATCTCGCCCCACCACTGGAGGAACCGGGGCTGCCAGGATTCCAGCGCCCGCTGCAGCCGCCGGTCGTCGGCCAGGTCAACGTTGTTCGGGATGCGCTCGCTGTAGTCGATCGACATATCAAGCTCGTTTCCGGTCGAAGACGCCCGCCTGCCCGGTGCCGTAGCGGCGCAGCGCGCCGTCGGGACCGGATGCGTTTGGCCTGGTGAACACCCAGTTCTGCCAGGCGGTGAGCCGGCCGAAGATCTTCGTCTCGGCCGTCTCCGGCCCGGCGAACCGCAGGTTCGCCTCCATTCCGGTCAGCGCGTCCGGGCTGAGCGAGGCGCGTTCCTCGCAGGCGATGCGGATCTCGTCCTCCCAGTCGAGGTCGTCGGGGGCGAACGTGACGAGGCCGAGCTCGAGCGCTTGATCGGCGTCGATGGCTTGACCGACGAACTCTCTCAGCTTCTCCACGGGTTCCCGGGGGAACCGCGCCGCCAGGCGGCTCAGCCCGTTCCCCATCGGGAACGCGCCGAAGTTGGCGGCAGACAGGACGATCGCGGCGGGCCGCGGCGGAACCTGCCCAACGTCGCGGTCCTGGTGATCTTCCCAGTGGCCGTTCAGCATGTATTGCCGGTCGCAGGCGAGGGCGAGCTCGAGCAGAGGGCCGGCGAAGCAGCTGCCCGGCTCGATGAGCGCGAACATGCTGCGGCTGGTCACGTCGAGCCGTTTGAGCGTGCGCTTGGCGAAGTGCCGGATCTCGCCGGCCAGCCAGTCTTCACCGAGCGCGCCGGCCAGCAGGCGCTCGTACGCGAGCACCAGGCCGGCGTCGCCCCTGGTCTTGATCAGCCACGTGCCGAGTTCGGTCTCGTTGGTGCGCAGCCACAGGATGAGGTCGTCGAGTTCCCTGGTGACGGCCAGCGGCCAGAACGCGGCGCCCTGCTCCCGCGCGCCCGCCATGTCAGGTGGCGGCTCCTCGCTGGGGCCGCTGACCGTGATGGTCACCAGGCCTGCCGCCCGGTCGAGGCCGGCGGTCACGTTCGGGTAGCTGATCACACCGTCGCTGACCTCGCGGTTGAGCGGGGTGAGCTCGATCCCGGGGCCGCCGGGCGGGCGGCGGGACCGGCTGGCGGCCGCCTCCGCGCGCTGCCGCACGGTCTCGGCGAACCTGCTGGGCGGCGCGGTCGCGTCGACGAGCCCCCAGGCAAGGGCGGTCTTGGCCCGCACGCCCTCGCTGCGCGTGGCGACGACGTCGGCGAGATCCTTGCGGACCCCGCGCTTATCGACCAGCCGGGTCAGCCCGCCAGTTCCCGGCAGCACCGCTAGCAGCGGCACCTCGGGCAGGGACACCGTGGCCGAGCCGTCGTCGATCATGATGATCTCGTCGCAGGCCAGGGCCAGCTCGTACCCGCCGCCGGCGGCGTTGCCGTTGACCGCCGCAAGGTATGCCTGGCCTGAGTCCGCGGCCGCCTCCTCGATGGCGTTGCGCGTCTCGTTGGTGAACTTGCAGAAGTTCACCTTCCACGCGTGGTCCGCCTGGGCCAGCATCCTGATGTTCGCCCCGGCGCAGAACACCTTGTCCAGGCCGCTGGTGATGATGACCGCGCGCACCTGCGGGTGAGTGAACCGCAGCCGCTGCACCGCGTCGTGCAACTCGATGTCCACGCCGAGGTCATAGGAGTTGAGCTTGAGCTCATAGCCGGGCGCGATGCCGCCCGCCTCGGCGGCGGCGAGCACGATGCGCGCGATCTCACCGTCGACCTCCAGCCGCACGTGCTGGTAGCGGCTGGGGTCGGTGTCGAAGTGTACGGGGCTGCTCACTGGCTCCCAGTCTCTACAGCCTCATGGCGTTACGTCAAGAGTTTGTAGCACGTTGGCGAGGCGCCGGTAGACGGCCAGCGCGTTTCCCGCGAGGACCCCGGCCAGCACGTCGTCGCCCAGGTCAAGGGCGGCCAGCGCGCGGGCGTTGCGCGCGATGCCCGGCACGCCGGGCCAGTCGGTCCCGAAGATGAACTTGCGCGCCAGCCGGCGCAGGTCGAAGCGCGCGTAGTAGTGGGGGAGCCGGTGCGGCGGCAGCCCGGACAGCTCGATCCAGACGTTCTCGTACAGCATCGCCAGCGACGCCGCCGCGTCGTACCACCACCCGCGCCCGCCGTGCGCCAGCACCACGGTGAGCCCGGGGAAGTCCCGGAGCACCGGGTCGAGGAGGA